>ERZ780157.132-NODE-132-length-105081-cov-57.114448_pt1 | contig 105081 bp, 115 predicted proteins | sample MGYA00511169_ERZ780157 | MGnify/ENA primary metagenome ERZ780157 (study PRJEB29588, sample SAMEA1965149) | human gut metagenome | biome: human gut; feature: human-associated habitat; material: faeces | place: Denmark | collected 2008/2010 ...
AGTAGCTACGTCACCTCACCTGCCATTCACGAATTACGTATTTATCCAATGGCTGTTGCTGTCTTAGTTACGCTTCAAGCAACTACTTTCTTTATACCTACATGAGACCTCTAACCTTCAGCTTACTCTGTAGATCTACTACAGCAGCTTCAGGGTCAGACATAGGTGTTGATTCAATAAAATCACTGTAGGATGCAACCCACTTGCGATCTTCAGGTAGGTAATCCAGGGTTACACCAACTGAATAGTCATTATCCTGGTCATCAGTAACCAGAATATCACCTTCACCATCCTTAGGGCTGGGATAGAGTACAGGACAGGAAAGTAAGAGATCTGTGAGATTCATGACTACTTCAGATTTGCGTGAATTTCCTGAATCTTCTTGAACTGATTCTCCGTGAAAGAATTTTGAGCTTTCATATCCATGTAGAATCCCAGTTCAGCATCGCTGATACCATGATTCTTATGGAGGAACTGCAACTCACGGAATGTCAGAAAACGACCGATGTCCTGAAGAACACGATCTTTGGTGAAGACATTCTTATGCTTCGCCAAATAGGAGCTAAGGAGCGGTATGCTTGTTATCTCTGAATTCTGAATCTTTTTCATGTGAAGTGAGAAAAGTAAGTATTAAACTCTTAGGATTGAGAATAAAAGCAATAATCCATCCCATTACAATATCTATTACTCTCATAAGTAACAGTACTAATAATGGAATAATAATTAAAGCTAGTATGGATACTAATTCGAAAGGCATACGAATATCATCCAGAACAAGGCTGCAACCCACATGTAAAGCATGCGATCTATAGCCAGGGCATTCTTCTTCTTTTGGTACTTCTCATAGGTTGCTGTTGTACCTAAGCCAGGTTCATAGACATCCCTAGGGTTGTTCAGAGTTTGTACCAAGTTGTCCAGGAAGCAAAATGTTGCTACCAGGGCAATGAGCAAAACAATCCAAATCATTATAAATCAGAATTAATGGTAATAGTGCCATGAAAGGCAGAGAATGAGTTTTTTTCTAATACACTAATTTCTCCAATCTGATAGTCCGGATAATTAGTGTATAATACTACTCCCATAAACTCACTTTCATCTACTTCAATTTGACCTTCACACTCATCTGTAACCAAGAAGACTGCTGAATTATTAGTTACAATATCTCCTATGTTAAACTTAGGTTTACCATGAGGACTAATACTTACCTTAGCCATTTCTCGTAAATTTAAGTGTTATTGTACAAGATCTCCCACCCAAAAAATATTCCGGGCAGGAGAATCCTTGTATTTAGTTACTTTAGCGATGGTCATACACTAATAGTGCTGGTCGTTAAAGTGGATGATGGTCTTGAGAATGATGGGATTACCCCATTTGTCCAATACCAGGGAACGTTTCTTCAGCTTGTCCTCACTGGTATACTTGAAGACATGCTGAATCCGGGAGAAGCGTTTCCCCGGACCGACATTGCTGGGTCGTACTTTGTACATATTTGCACCACGACGTGCAGATCGTGCTGCACTTGCTCCTCTTGCTTTTGACATGATAATGATGATTTAGTTGGCCATCTTCTTGGCCTGGTTCCGAACGTAATCGTTGAATGTTTTCTCCATGAATTTCTTGTAGGAGATAGGCTTCTTTCCTGCAAAGAACTTGCAGTTGTAGGAGAGTCGCTGGAATCCCATATTCGATTCATCGATGCCAATCAGCTCCTGGAAGAGAGGCTTCTTGGTCTTGGGATTGGCGATGACCCTGTGGTTGTAAGAACAACCTCTAAGGTCCATGTTGAGGTCAAAACGCATCTTCGGTGATGCTTTTCCTGAATTGGGAATAATAGTAAGCATAATGATTTGTGTAATTAAATGTTAGTGATTGTGTGATAAATTATTAAAAATTACTGCATCTGACTTAGTTAATTGCTTCCCATTAGAACTATCTGCCGCATTAAAGGGGTGACGCTGGCACTGGTATCTCACGAAGTATACCGAGCTGATAGGCTAATGGGTTGTGTTCTATATTGACTCCAGATTGTATGTCTTATGAGCCATTATTTAGGGACTGCTACATTCAAAGCAAGTTTAAATAATTTGGATCTAGACAGTAATAATTTGCTAATTTCTCAAAAAGGTAGGCATCTCTGAGATGTTTACCAATTTGCCAAAGACTCTGATATATTCACCAGCCTTAATACGAGGTCTTTTAGGACGTTTGTACTTGCTGAGTGCTGATAATACCAAAGCTTTCTTAGCAACCGTAGAATAGGCTAATTTAGCCCTTTTTATAGGTTGCATGGCTCACAATCGTATCATTATGATTACGCGAAGGGCCCTTTTCGATACGACAGAGGACGAACTGCCGACATTCTTGCATCCTTGATACAAGTCCGTGATGAGTGAAATATTTCATCTCTTAATAGAGATTAGTTTCTATAGAATATTATAGCTATAATTTCTGCTATTAATCCTATTATAGGAATAAATGCACAAAATTTAATCCAGTCGGGTATATTATACTCAGCTAAATTAACTAACACACATAGCTGTATACAATACGTTAGGAATAGAAATAATAACATCATAGAGTTAAAATTTAGTGGGCCTTACCAGGTTTGAACTGATGACCTTCGGATTATGAGTCCGCTGCTCTAACCAGCTGAGCTAAAGGCCCTAAATTAGTTCCTGTAGGGAGATTCGAACTCCCCTGTCTAAATTATCACCAGAAAGTTATAATGGTGACAAAGTAGCTCTCCATATACCACACAAAGCTAAAGGTGTGTGACTATCAGGAATCATTTCTCAAGGCAAAATTATTACCTCGGGCATGATGCAGCTATGACAATTAGTCATACACTGACAGCATTTCAAGCCCAGCTATTGCAGTTAGCCTACCTGTTTATCATTAACATCTGCAAACTGTTAATATTATCAGGTAATATTCATCTTAGACAGGATAATTGGCCTATGATGATGTAGGATTATGCATACCGCCTATGTGAGACAGTTAAGAGTGCCAAATACGGTTAAAGAACGTTGACAGTATGCACCAGTAGTTAAACATCTCTCAATGGATACTACTGTTTATAGTCTGTACTTGGAGAGTGATAATACCAGTAACTAAGACAAGTATGCTCATCTGCAGTGAGACTAAAATCTTGTATGTTCTGGAGACACCATTTGACATACCCAGCATCACTCTTGATAACCTCTAAGTATGTCTTATACTTGTATTTACCAAAGGTAAATATTCGTAAATCTTCCAAGGTCTTCTGCTTATAATAAGTAATAATATCCTGTGATGGATAAGTCTTACTTATAGCAGGATTCGTACTCGCAATGACCATAGAACCACTCGTTACTATGATGTGAAAGTAACGCTTCTGATATTGTCCATGACCATATTTGGACCTAATGCCTCCTACTAAGACATTATAAGTACTCAATTTAAGAGTTAGTGAACAAATTCCATACAGTATATCATTAGCTATTAACGCATATGTTTACATAAGATTAATACGAAAATGATTCTAAGGTATGAAATTTTGACTGAAATATTCCGAATGGACAGTTACTCCAAAATATATTTTGAGGCTGTAAAAAGTGCCTTAAAATGCGAAATATAGGGTATTGGGAGATAATCTCTCACTCTGAACTCACAACTTTGCTTTCTTATGCAGAGATTTGGGTAGTTTGAACACTTCCTTGTAGATATCTACAGGTACAGCATAAGTAGAGTCAGGGCAAGGGTTTGCATTAGTTTCAATACAGAATCTGCATTCACTCCATCTGGGATGTTCCATGACTAATTGAATCTCTGGCCAACCGACCATAACATAAGTCTTCATGATATAGTAAATTTATGGGGAAAACCTATTTAAAGAAAGGGGGAAAGAGGGGGGATTATAGGGGGGTAATAGGAGGAGGATTGTTAAGGGGGAGGGAAGAGGGGGGAAGAAAGGGGGGAGGAAGTAGAGATATTTCTCCAGTTTCCTCACTCCTATTGGATATTCCATGACCGAATCATGAGGTATGCCAACCTGAATTTTTAGAGCACATAAATGTTCTTCTTAACATCCAGAATCCTGTGGTATCTGCTCATGTAATCATGCCAATGAGCGGTGACATATTTACGAGCATCCTTAAGCTGATGAAATGATGCTCGGAACTCTCCGTCGTTCATTTCAACCCGATAACGTTTCATAGTTTTGTAGATTATGGTGATGCATACTTGGAGAGATCCAAAAAATATCTCCCCACACCCAAGTGATGAGTGTGAGGAGAAAGAAGCGGCCTACTTCAGAGCGAAGTTGACCTTTCCCGAATTCAGTGCTTCGAGAGTGCTGGTGGCGACTACGACAGCATCGCCAGGGTTGTAGGCAACCATCGAGACCTGGATGCGATCCTCGTCATCCGTCCAGACAGTCATGCGGGCATTCAGACCCTTCTTGTAGTCCGTGATGGTCGGAACCTTACCGTCGGTGAACGTGTTGGTGAACACGAACTGACTGCGAGGCGTGTCATCCCCTTCAACCTTGAAGAAGATACGACGCCGGCGAGGATCCTCAACGGGATTGCCCTGCTCGTCACGTACGAACTCACGATCACCAGTGGGCTCACCATTGGCATCGAGTTTTGCGGTGGACTTGAAGACCGGCTCGATACGAGAGATCACGATGTCCAGATCCGTCTCGTCCTTCCGGAGATTCACCGCATACAGCTTGCCGAGAATATCAGCTTTTGCCATAACTTGATAAGTTTATGATACGTTGTAACCTACTTTGTATTGGTGAGGCTACGATTAGACCAAGAGGTTTCCGTAACTACGGTGCAAGATGCACTGACCGTTCGGTCCTCCGAAGGCTGGCCGGGTCGCGGGCTTTAACACTCCTTGGAAACCTGACGGGGGGAGAACCCCAAAAGGGAGCCGGGAGGGGGCCTAAGTGGGGAATATGTCACCCTCAAACATTTTCTCCGGAAAAATTTTTTATTGTAGAAAAAATTTTCATTTTATAAAATTTGGAAATATGGGAAATTTTTTGTATATTGCAAAAGTTTTAAATTTACTTTATGAGTAAGAAGAATAATTTAGAGAAGGTGATAGATACTCTAAGGAAGGAGCAGTCTAGGGCCAGGGAATTAAGTAGTCACAGTACTACTAATGGAGAATTTTACTTTTATGATAGCATTGCCGAGCATTTAGGTGAGGTTATTCATGAAGTAGCAAGAATTAATGATTTACTAAGTTATGAGCGATCGTAAGAAGGTTCTAACACTAGAAGATTTTGAAGAGTTTTTACGGGACTATCCTTGCTTCGTTGAGAGTTCTGAGAAGTATCCTTTAAGTGAGGATACTTTAACTAAGTTTTTTGAGTATGTTAAAGAAGGTATGCATTATGCGAAAAAGAAGTGTACAAGTAGGAGAAATAAGAGTTGAGGATTATGATCTTTCTTTAGATTATCTAAGGATCCAGAGACCCAAAGATCTTTTAGATTTACGGTTAACCTATGAGGATGGTAAGTTAGTAGAAATATCTACAGATTATAGAATTTTAGTAAAGCCTAGTAAGCGGCATAAACGTAAGAGACGATGAATACATTAGTAAAGATTAGGAGATGGACTTGGGAATTTCCGCAGAGTTTATTAGGGGCTATATTATTGCCTTTTTATGAGAAGACACGATTAAAAACCTTTGAGTATAGGGATCAGGAAGTGTATATTTACGATAAATTTCCTGGGGGTATTTCCTTAGGTTATTATGTACTATTAGACTATAATAGATATGATTGGAATAATCAGAATATCAGGCTTAGTTTAAAGAATTCTGTTAAGCATGAGAGTGGTCATGGCATTCAAAGTAAGTGGTTAGGTCCCTTATATTTACCCACTGTAGGATTGCTTAGTGGATGTCATAATCTTATTTGCAGGATTAAGGATCGTTATCATAAGCGTTATGATTATTACAAGTTTTTTGTAGAGAGGTCTGCAGATAAACTAGGGGGAGTTGTACGATGAAGTGGGAAGAGTTATCGATGTCAGATAGATCTAATTTAATGAAAGCCTATCTACAGAATGGAGTGGTCCGGCTTAGTGATATGAGGGATCATTATAACAAGTTCGTAAGTGGTGGTCCTTTAAGGAATGAATATGATAATCCAGAAAGTCCTGAGGAATATACTACTTTTCCTTATAAACCTACACTTCGTAGAGTAAATAGTTTTGATCGTGGAGGAGCTGTAGATCTTCCTGTGAGAGATTCTACGCAGCCTACAGTACGACCAATTTTTGCGGGTAATTTCCAAGTACAAGAACAGCCAGAGTATGCTGGTCCTATAGTAGGGGAAATTAGAGCAGACGAGCGGTCTAAAACTCAGAAATTTTTTGATAGAGTTAGGACTAACTATAATACAAGTTCTTTTGGTAATAGTGCTGTTGCAGAAGTTTTATCAGCAACTACTCCTTATGGATTAGTTCATGAGTCTATGAGGGGTAATAATGATAGTGCTTTATTAAGTGTAGTACCTTTTGGAGCTACTATTAAATCTGGTGCTAAAGTAGCTAAATCTGCTTATAAAGTGGGAAGAGCTGCCAGTAATAAGTTGCCCTCACAAATAAATCAGGGTAAACTTAGAGCCAGTGATCTTAAGCAGCAACAAGATAGATTAGAATTATTTAGAGAATATTTGAATGATCCTGAGGTTAGGAAAAAAATCCCAGCGTTTTATGAACCCAGAATTAATAGACTTGAAGAAGATATTAATAACATGCAGAAGGTCTATAATGATGGTTTAAATAGTTATTATGATATTGAGGATGCTCCTTATTTTCTCGGATATAACACTAAAATAGTTAATCCTCCTAATCCTAACTGGGCAGGATGGTATGACCCTAATGATGATTTAATAAGGCTCACCCCTTCCTCTATAGATAAGGGGAGGACTACTACATGGGCTCATGAGTATAATCATTTTCTGGATCATAATATAGTATCAAGCCAAGGTTACATGGATATTTCTCCAGAAATACTGGAATACTTAAAATCTTTAATTGATCCATACAGATATTCTTCCAGAAAGGAGTATTTCATAAATACCCAATTAGGGCCATTAAGTAAGAATTTCTATAAACTTTCCAACACAAGTTTAGGCAAACAGTTTTCTAAGGTTGTTCCTAAAAAACTTAAGGACTTGTCACGTAAAACCTATAAACGGTTTTATAGGAATTCTGCTGCTAATATTAATGACTTTTCTTATCGGACCTCCCCACTTGAGGCCAGGGAATATATGAGCGAAAGAGCACAAACTCTATGGCAATTAAATAAGGAAAGAGGGGAGAATTATCTTATTCTATCTGAAAATGAGCCACTTCTTAGAGAAAATCCTGGTATTAGTGCATTATTGGATGGCATTCCAAAAAGGAACCGTAAAGCCTTTTTAAAGAATTTTGAAGAGAAAGGTTTTTCATATGGGGGTTACCTATAGATGCTTAATTAGAAATAATTTTAGTGATCTTGCAAAATAATTGGTAAAAAATTTGGAAATGTCAAATATTTTACTTATCTTTGTATAACATTTAAAACTTAAAGATATGGCTTGTAAAAAGAAGGGTAAAGGTAAAGTTAAGAAATAGGGTGAGGTGGGCTGAGCCTACTGAGCGATTGTCATAAACACTTTTTCATCATGTCAAATGCAGCAGGTTCTCTGCTGGCACGGGTTAGGGGTACCCTTGGTAATGTAAAGTTCTTTACAAAGTCCATAAAACTCCTTCTTTGGGAGATGGCTGACTGGTCTAGGCACTTGACTGTTAATCAAGGTTACGCAGGTTCGAACCCTGTTCTCCCAGCTAATTAATTTTAACTTTATGAGCAAGAAAACTTGGATTAAAATTGGGATTGGCACAGCTGTTGTTTTAGCTGTTGCCGCAATGATTAAAATTGTCCCTTTTTATGGGACATTGTTGAGTCTGTGCAGTTATGCTGCAGGTATCGCTTCCTACTGGGCTATTGATAAGTTTGGCAAGGAAGTAGTAAATAAGGAGAAATAATCAATAATTAATTATGGAAGCAAGAAGAAAGTATTACACCTTTGGCGAAGCCTTGGGTAAAATTCTGGAGGATCCCGACAATCTAGTCATGACAAAGTCCAAATATGCCTCAACCGGCAGTGTAATTATGGAAGTCCTACCTCGCGTAGATTGTGAGTATCCTAAGCAGCCTATGCTAATGCTGGTGACTCCCATTGGAGTAGTAGAATATACTCCCTCACAAGAGGATATTCACAGTATGCACTGGTTTATTCTTCATAGAGAATGCCCTGATAAGGGAAAGGATGAGAAGATTCCTGAAGATTTAACAGAAGATGAATTTAGTCCTGCTAATCAAAAAGCCTTAGTTAAGGAACTGGCAGACGCTGTTACTGAAATGAATAAACTTATTAGTAAGCTTCTTTAATATGAAGAGTAAGGATATAGTATTTGGTTTAGATGCCCTTTCTGAGGTTAAGAAAGGAGTTGACCTTTTAGCAGATGCTGTAAAGGTTACCTTCGGACCTAAAGGTAATACAGTAGTTATATATGAGGATAACTATCCAAAGGTTACGAAAGACGGTGTCACTGTAGCCAGAGCTATAAATTCTTCAGAGCCACTATATGATGTAGGTGTACAGCTTGTCAAAGAAGCTGCTGCTAAGACAGCAGATATGGCAGGAGATGGAACTACAACATCAACTATCATCGCTCAAGCTTTAATCAATCTCATCTATCAGCAACTTGTCGCAGGTGCAGATCCTAAAGCTATAAGAGCGGAGTTAGAGAAATCCAATGAGGTTGCTAGGGAGGTTATTAAATCCCTAGCCACCAAAGTTGGGGATACTCCGGATAGCATCAAGCATATAGCTACTATTTCCGCTAATGGGGATGAATTTATAGGTACGCTAATTGCAGATGTTATATCAAAGATAGGATATGATGGTGTTATTACTCTAGAAGAGTCTAATGGCTTTGATACATATGCCGAAACAGTAGAAGGGATGCAGATTAATAAGGGATATATCTCCCCTTATTTTATCAATGACCCTACTAATAGAGCAGTAGTATTAAATAATCCTAGAGTACTAATTTATAATGGTATTCTAAATAATGTTAAGGATCTATTCTCAATCCTTGAATATATAGTACAAGATAATGAAGAAATCCTACTTATAGCTAATGATTACTCACCTGAAGTAATTAATGCTATAGTTAGGAATGTCCAAAGAGGATTGCTTAAAATAGCAGCGATTCGAGCACCTGGTGTAGGTGAATATAAGAAAGATCTTTTAGAAGATATTTCAATAATTACAGGATCTCCAGTATACGATAAACTGCCTATTATATCTTTAAAGGGATATCCATCATCAACAGATGATATTAAGTTAGGTACAGTTAAAAAAGTTGTAGTAACCTCAGACAATACTACTATTATTGGTTCAACCGAAGCTAATGAATCAATTAAAGCAAGAGTAGAGATGCTTAAGGAGTCATTAAAAAACGATTATCCTAAATATCTTATAGATGATATTAAATCTCGAATTGCTAAATTATCTGGTGGAGTAGCTGTTATTTATGTAGGAGCACCTACAGAAATTGAAATGTCTGAGAAGAAAGATAGGATTGAGGATGCAGTATGTGCTACTAGAGCTGCTATCGAAGAAGGAGTAGTTGTAGGAGCAGGTATTATACAGGAAGACATCTCCAAGACTTTAGAGAAGAAGGGATATCATATTTTAGCTAAAGCTCTCATGGCATGTAGAAAGCTTATTCTTGATACTATGCCTATCTATTATGAAGATGCTTTAGAGTCTAATATTTTAGACCCTGCTAAAGTAACAAGAGTCTCTATAGAGAATGCACTTTCTGTAGCATATATGTTCTTATCTACTAAATGTGTAATAATTAACGAGAATGAAGCATCTAACAGCTTATATTGAGGCGTTTAATGAAGCTTATACTCCTCCCTATAAGTTAATATTATGGGGTCCATTCTCAGCTGAAAATAATAAAATATCTATTGGTCTAGAACTTCAACTCTTATATGATAAAGGATTTCAGACACTTTTTATAGTAAGTGATGAATCTGAGGATATGACAGAGAAGAATATTAGTTCTACTGAATTAAGAATTATTGATGCTTTTAGAAAAATAGATTTTAATCAATATCTTAAACAATGGAAGGAGAATTAATTAAGCCTAAATGTCCTCCTCTACAGTCTCCTTCCGATTTTGAGAAGGTTAAGTGGAGTAAAGAGGACTATAATAGAGAGCCTGTATTCTACTGTAAAAAGTGCCTTAGTTTAGCAATTATGGCCTATAATGAATCAGGCATCTCTGAATACTGTAATGATTGTGGTAGTACAGATATATCTACAACATCTATTAATGAATGGAATGCTCTCTATAGAGCTAAATATGGTAAAAATTTTTAATTATGGGAAAGAACATGGAAGCAAAACAGCAGGAAAAGCTCACTTATGATCAAGTTAAGGACATTGCAAATAATCTTCAGACACAGCTACAAACTCTTCAGAAGGAGTATAATCGCCTTATGGTAGAGTATAACAGAGCTATGGAAGTTGTTATGGGTAAGCGAATAGATAGTTTGTTTAGTGTACTTAAGTATAGGGAGCTCTTTAATGAAGATTTCGTAAGTGATGCTATTAACAGCATTGAGGATATGCTTACTATTAAAGAAGCTGAACCTGAGAATTACTCAGACGAGCCTTGCTGTGATGACCAGAAGAAAGTAGAGTAATGAGTAAGAGAGATATGACTAAGAATACTGACATTGTATCTATTTCTACTAATTTAAAACCTACTAATCTTAATTTTTTTAAATTATGGTTAGAGTTTCTAAAACCTTTACATAGATTACCTGGTAGAGAACTTACAGTGTTAGCAGCATTATTACAACGTAGATTTGAGTTATCTAGAACGATTACAGATGATGATATACTGGATAAAGTTTTATTTACTGATGAGATTAAAAAAGGTATTGTAGGAAGCTTAGGCATATCTCCGGGAAACTTTCAGTCAGTATTAACAAATCTACGAAAAGCAGGAGTTATTACTAATAATACAATTAGTAAAAGATACATTCCCTCTTTAGAATATGAAGAGGACTCTTATAGGCTATTACTAAATTTTAGGATTAATTATGATAAATAATAAGACTCTTCAAGATATAATTTTGGCTGCTGCTAAGAAATTAGATATGCCAGATGACGTAGTAGAAATAGCTTATAGAGAATATTGGAATTGGGTTAAGGATACATTAGAAAATATTCCTGTAAATGAGGAAATGACAGAAGAAGAGTTTACAAAGATGCAGACTAGCATTAATGTTCCTAGCTTAGGCAAGTTTTATGCGACATATTCCCGAGCTCAATTCCTTAATAAGAGATTTAAAGAATATGCAGAGAAAGCAGTTCAAGATAAAGAAGGTGATGCCTCCGTTCACGAAGATGCTAGTGACGTCTAATACTTACACGGAGGAAGAATGTGTTAGTGAGTCAGGTTTGATTGAGAAAGATTCTGTAGGTATGCTTAAGGACATACAAGAAGTTATCGCAGTTGGCCCTGGAGTACGAGAGTATAAACCTGGGGATTTAGTTCAAATTGACTTCTCAAAGTATGCAAGGAAGCGATACACTAAAGATGATACTAAAGCAGACCTGCCTGATGAATACTATAATGCAACTTTAGATTTCGAAATTCCTATGTTTGAAGTTGATAATAAGGTTGCATTACTTGTAGACAGTGCAAATATCTTCTTTAGAATAGATGAATTTGAGTGGGAAGTAACAGAAGTTACTCCTCCGAAGGCTAAGAAACTAGTATGTTAATTTAACGCTCCCTATCACAAGTAGGGAGCTTTTTTGATATGAAGCTATTTACATATAAGGACTATAATTTAAAGATTTCTGAAGAGGCTTATGCTCTAAGGCCATTTAAGAAACTTGTAGATAGGGATAGAACTAAGGATAAAACAAAGGCTATGAAAGAGTTAGCCTACTTGTATTTTATGTACGATCCAAGGTCAGATTTTTCCTTCGAAATTATAGAGGCAGACAGAGATTTACGTGTTAAAGATAGTATAGGATTAGATGCTGATTGGAAGCCAGATAAGCAGGTTTTAGAAGCTATAGAACTTTATAAATACCTAACTACAACATCTTCTTCTTTACTATTACAAGATACAAGAGTTATTATTGATAATATTCGTAATACTTTTAGATCTATAGATTTAACAGAGAAAGACGCTAATGGTAAACTAGTGTTTAATATAGGTCAAGTTATGACCGCAGTAAAACAAGTCCCTAGTCTTGTTAAGGAACTTACGGATGCTGAAAAAGCTGTATCTAAAGAAATTGAAGATATGGGTACTATGAGAGGTATGAAGCAAAAGGCAATCCTTGAAGATGGGATGAAATCATTCTTAGGAGGAGGTGATTAATGGTACTTATAGATACTAATAAACATCAGACACCTATTACAGAAGAACTTAGAGATTCTTTATCTACAGAAGTATGGAATGATTTCTTAGAAATTATCACTAATGTAGAATTTATTAAGAATCTTATCTCGCCAGATCGCCAACGAGCTAAAGATAGACCCCGTGACTCTTTTGGCAGGATTATAGTAGATATTTGTAAGCCACATATATTAGAGAATATGGACTACTTTAGGCCAGCTGCTATACACTATCAAAAATATGGTTGTTATACTAAGCTTCGTCCTGATGCAAATCCTAAATCAGAGTTTGGTATGTGGCTAACACGAGAAGTTCGTAGGTGCTTAGATGGTATGGTCAGACCTGAAGATGGGGAATGGATTCCTGGAGATTTTTATTTCTACTTAAATTATTTGCCTATTATTCAGACTAAGATACGTAAAGGTACTCGCATAGGTGATCGTGTTGTAGACTTTCCTGAATGCTGGGAAGGTGTTTATCTTAGGGCTCACTATCAATATCAAGCTCGTAATGGTGGTTTATATGATGATTTTGTAGGGGGAAAGCATTCTGTTGAGATTGCTTCTCGTGGTAAATCAAAGTCATACTATGCAGCTGCCATCCTATGTAAATTCTTCCTCTTAGGAGAGAATTCTATTTCTTATGATAAGGTTAAATGTCTTGTAACAGCATATCAGAAGGAGTATCTTATTAAGGACGGTACTCTTAACAAATTTATTGATGGTATAGATTTCTGTGCTAAAAATACTCAATTTCCTCGTGCTAGACTTAAGAATTCTCTTTCAGAGATGCAGTGGATTTCAGGGTATATCGATAAGGATTCAATGATTCCTAGGGGTTCTCAAAATGAAGTATTAGGGGTAGCTGTTAAAGATGATCCTGACAAGATTCGTGGTAAACGTTCAAATAGAATGCTTTATGAAGAGTTTGGTACTTTCCCGAAATTTCTAGATGTATGGCAGACGGCTTTACCTAATGTTCAGGAGAATGCAGCTGCTGCTTTTGGGCAAGCAATAGCCTTTGGTACAGGAGGTTCTGAGGGTTCAGATTTTATGGGAGCTCTTGAGATGATTAATTATCCGGATGGTTATTCAGTATATTCTCTACCAAATGTTTTTGATAAAGGAGCTGTAGGAGCTAGGCGAACAATATTCTTCTTTCCTAGTTATCTTAATTCTAAAGGTTTTTACAATGAAGATGGTGTATCTGATGTTGTAGGAGCTATTTTAGAAGAGATTAAACATCGTGTAATCCTAAAATATAACTCATCTGATCCTATTCAGCTCACACGTCGTAAAGCTGAGTATGCATTTACTATCACAGATGCTATTATGCGTAGGGATAGTAATATCTTTCCTTCTGATAAATTAAATGACCGTATTCTAGAATTAGATCAGAATCCTAAGAGTTTAGACGATATGTGGGTTGGAAGACTTGTTCAGACTAAAGAAGGGAAAGTTGAATTTACTCCAGATGCGGATGTAAAGCCTATTTTAGATTATCCTCATAAAGATAATAAGCTTGAAGGAGCTGTACATATTAATAAGATGCCCATTAAAGGTCCTGATGGCAAGGTACCTTGGGGACGTTATATAGCAGGTGCTGACCCTTATGATGATGATGTATCTGACACTATGTCTCTTGGATCAATCTATGTACTAGATTTATTTACTGATGAGCTAGTTTGTGAATATGTAGGTAGACCTATGTTTGCAGAGGATTATTATGAAACCTGTAGACGTATTTGTTTATTCTATAATGCTGAATTACTCTATGAGAATAATAAGAAGGGTTTATTTACGTATTTTTCTAAAACAAACTGTCTGTATTTGCTATCTGACATTCCTGAGTTTTTAAAAGATAAAGAGATTGTTAAGGGAAATTTCTTTGGTAATAAGGCTCACCCATATTCACAGTTAGTATATACTCCAGAGGGACCTAAACTATGGGGAGATATAAAAATAGGAGATAAGTTGTTTAATACTTATGGTGGTATTACTACAGTGATAGATATTCCATATAATGATAAAACTGATATATACGAAATATATTTACGGGATGGTAGAAAAGTAAAAGCTTCTGCTAATCATTTATGGAATGTTATTACTAATGGAAAGACCTACAAAACTATTTCCACTAAAGAAATGAGTCTTTCCTTAACCAGAGATAAAGGAAAATATAAGGAAGCTAAATATTATGTAATAGGTAATTTAGGTGCTAATTTTAAGGAAGTTCCTTTAAAATTACCAGCTTATTTTATGGGTCTAATGTTAGGAGATGGGTGTTTTACAAGGTCTAGACATCACCAAGCTAATTTTGCATCTTCTATATCAGATTTAGATACATATAAAAAATATGTTCCTTATTCTTGTAAAACAATAGATGATAGGCATCATTGGTGGCGTGTAAAAAATATCGGAAACATACTACAAGAGTTAGGTCTTTCTAAATGTAAATCTCGTACTAAGTTTATTCCAGATTGTTATAAATTCAATTCAATAGAAAATAGACTAGAACTTCTTAGAGGTCTTCTAGATACAGATGGGTGCATAGGTTATGGAGGAAACCCGGAATATACAACAACTTCAGAGCAGTTAGCACTAGATGTTGAATTTGTAGCTAGGAGTTGCGGTATTAATTGTAACATACAAAAATCAACAAATGCGTTTGGACTAGTTTATAAAGTAATTTTTTATACAGATATTCCAATGTTTCATTTAGAAAGGAAGTATACTAAGCAAAAACTTACTAAAACTAGAGCTTTTAAGACAGCTATAGTAGATATTAAACTAATTGGGCAAGAGCTAGCTAAATGTGTTACCGTTGATTCAAAAGATGGATGCTATTTAATTGGAGATTTTGTAACTACACATAACAGTAAAGGAGTTAATGCTACACAACCAGTTCAAACATATGGCCGTACACGCATCAGAGACTGGCTTTTAAAGCCTCTTAAGGTTGTAACGAAGGTTACTATAGATGGACATGAAGAAGAGGCAGAAATCACTATAAATAACATTAATAGGTGTTATTATAGGGCTCTAATGAAAGAGTTATCTATGTGGAATCCCGATAGCAACTTTGACCGATATGATGCCTTACTAATGTTAATGTTACTTCGAGAGCAAAAACTCATGCTTTGTGGTAATTTATCTCCTTCTGAGGTTATCAATGTAGATCAAGCAGATTACTTAGGTAATGATGATTTCTTTACCAGGAACTATGATTATAGGTTTGCTAAATACCTACATAAGGATAATTAGTAGTAGATATTTATGAAAAATATTAGTAAACTTTTGAACGCCTTGGAAATCTAAAGATAATTACTTATCTTTGTACAAATTATGTAATTAAGTTAATGCTATATATAAAGTATACATGCACAAGAATAAGTTGAATGGGAAAGTATACATAGGAATTACTTCTAAAGATGACCCTAATAAAAGGTGGTTAAATGGAAAAGGTTATAACCATTCAACTCTTTTTAAGAAGGCTGTTAAAAAATATGGATGGGATTCTTTTGAGCATATAATTTTATTTGATAACTTAAATAAAATCTCTGCTTGTTTAATTGAAATAGACTTAATATTTTATTATCAGAAAATCCAGATGTCTTATAATATCAATCTAGGAGGTGAAGGTAGTGAATCTATGTCTAGCGAAACTAAGCAGAAAATTTCTCAAACCTTAAAGAATCATCCTGTTTCAGAGGAGACGAGAGCTAAAATTTCTAAAAAAGTTTCTGGAGAGAGACATGGGAATTGGGGCAAACCTCTATCTCCGGAAACTAGAGCTCGTATAGGAAAGGCTAATTCTGGAGAAAAGAACGGAATGTATGGACATAAATTTACTCCTGAGGAAATAGAGAGGATGCGCTTTCAAAGAGCTAAACCAATTCTTCAATATTCTAAAGAAGGTACGTTTATAAAAGAATGGCCTTCTGCTGGAGAAGTTGGTCGGACTTGGGGAGTATGTTATAAGAGTATAAGTAAGTGTTGTCTAGGAAAGAGGAAGACAGCTCTTGGGTATGTTTGGAAATATAAATAATTATGATTGATTTAAGAAATTTACCCCCGCAAATGCTTCCTTATAGTAAGAAAACAAAGGCTTGGAGGAAACAGCATTGTGATTGGGCCGACCGTCGTACTTACTATTTTGGCAATATGGTGCGGAATTCTCTGTTGAAGAAGAGAATTAACTATAATCTCATAAATGGTGTTTTAGATATGAGAGACGTAGAGTTAATTCTTAATCCAGACAATGTCAATGCATTATATGTTCCAGAATCTATTCAGCATTTCCCTATTATGAACTCAAAGCTTCATGTTCTTCAAGGAGAAGAAGCGAAGAGAAGATTCGAATTTAAAGTTGTTGTAACTAATCCTAATTCTATTTCAGAGATAGAGAATAGTAAATTAGTAATGCTCCAAGAACAAGTTCAGTCGATGATAGAAGATGAAAACTTGTCAGAGGAGGAGTTTAATAAAGAACTAGATAAGTTATCTTACTATTTTGATTATCAATGGCAAGATATTATCGAAATGAGAGCTAGTACTGTTCTTTCTCATTACATGAAAGAGCTAAACATACCCAAAATATTTAATGATGGGTTTATGGATGCAATGATTTGTGGTGAGGAAATCTATCAATGTGATATTGTTGGGGGAGAACCTACTTTTGAAAGACTTAATCCTTTAAAAGTTCATATTTTCAAAAATGGTTTTTCTAATAAAGTTGAGGATGCAGATCTAATAATACTTATAGACTTTTGGAGTCCAGGTAGAATCTTAGATACTTACTTTGATGTTCTATCTAAAAAAGATGTTGACAGTATAGATAAGCTAGCTAGTACTTTTAGTAGTGATTCTATGTACAATATTGATGAAAGAAATGCCTTTATTAATACTGCTGAGATTGATGGTACAGACATCTCAGGAGGTACTATAATAGAGAATTTTCTACTGATGGGACAATCTGGATTTTCAGCAACGAGTAATTACTATGATCTTCAAGGTAATATTAGAGTATTAAGACTTTATTGGAAAAGTAAGAGAAAGATCAAGAAGGTAAAATCTTATGATCCGGAGACTGGCGAAGAGCTCTTTGATTTTTATCCAGAAACCTACATTATAGATAAAGGAGCTGGTGAAGAAGAGGAGATCTTTTGGATTAATGAAGCATGGGAAGGTACTAAAATAGGTCCAGATATTTATGTTAACATGAGACCTAGGATAGTACAGTATAATAGACTTTCTAATCCATCTAGATGTCATTTTGGTATTGTAGGATCTATGTATAACCTTAATGATTCTAGACCTTTCTCTTTAGTAGATATGATGAAGCCTTTTGCTTATTTTTACGACGTTATCTACGATAGACTTAATAAAGCTATTGCTGCTAACTGGGGTAAAATTGTAAAGCTAGATCTTGCTATGGTTCCTAAAGGTTGGGAGATAGATAAGTGGTTATACTATGCAAAAGTAAATCATGTTGCTGTTACAGATAGCTTTAAGGAGGGAAATGGAGGAGCTGCTCAAGGTAAGATTGTAGGAGCTCTAAATACTCAGTCTAATGGTGTTATAGATGCTGAACAGGGTAATTATATTCAGGAACACATTAATCTCCTAGAATTCATTAAAAATGAGATGGGAGAGGTTGCTGGTATTACTCGACAGCGAGAGGGTCAGATTAGTAATCGTGAAACTGTTGGTGGTGTTGAAAGATCAAATTTACAATCTTCTCATATTACAGAATGGTTATTTACGATGCATGATGATGTTAAAAGGAGAGCTCTTGAATGTTTCTTAGAGACAGCTAAAATAGCTATGAGAGGTAGGAATAAGAAATTCCAGTATATCACCTCTGATGGGGCTATAAAATCTCTTGAAATTGATGGAGACACTTTTGCAGATAGCGACTATGGAATTGTAGTAGATGCCTCTCCTGAAACTCAGAATCTCGCTTCAAAACTTGATGCTTTAGCACAAGCTGCTTTGCAGAATCAAACTCTCTCATTCTCTTCAATAATGAAGATTTATACTTCATCATCTCTGTCAGAGATTCGTAGGACTATTGAAAAAGACGAGCAGGCTATTCAAGAACGTCAAGCTGAACAAGCTCAGCAGGAACAAGAAATAGCACAGCAACAGATGCAGACTCAGATGGAAATGAAGCAGGCTGAGATGAATTTCCAAGATATGCTTAATCAGCGCGATAATGATACTAAGATTCTTATTGAGCATATTAAACAATCTGGAAATACAGAGAATGAAGTCCCAGAAGTTCAAGACAACTCTATGGAACGAGCGAAGTTAGATGAACAGATAAGGCAGTTTAATGAAAGATTAGCTTTTGATAAAACTAAGTTATCAAAGGAGATAGACATTAAAGAAAAAGATCTTGCTATTAAACGTGCCAAGCCTAAACCATCTAGCAATAGTAAATAAAGTTAGGGGGGGGGCAGGAGCTCCTCCCTTTATTATTATAATTAATTATAACTATGACTAACGAGAAAATACTTTTACAGCTAGAGAAAGGTTATGACATTAAGAATCCTCAACTAGCTCAAGCGTTATCTAATCTAGAGGATAAGATAGGAATTACTAAAGCTGAACTTGAAGAGGCTATAGAGGCAAAAGCTAATCTTGTAGGTGGGAAAGTTCCTGCTGAAGAGCTACCGAGTTATGTAGATGATGTTATTGAGTTTAACGGACTATTGGACCCCAGTACAAGAATTTCAACCATAGTAGGTAACAGTTCCAATAAGAACAGAACTTATTTTATAAATGGTTCTGATCCTAACTCTGGTAGAGTCGGTAGTTCTAATAAATATCCTTACATGTTTGTTAACTTCGGAGAGAACACTTCTGAAGAAGATTGGATCTCCGAAACTCCTGAGAGAGGGAAGATATATTTGAATATATCCAATGACCATTCTTACAGATGGACCGGATCTGAGTTATTGGATTTGGATAAAAATTGGAGCACTGCTATAGTAGGACTCAGCCAAAATACTATAAGAACGGATACTCCTCAGGATTTCTCTACTGAGAGAGAAAATCAAGCTTTATCCAATATCGGTTCTGGATTATTTGTCGTAGATCTTATAGATGGGAAAGCTACACTTACTGCAGACCAAGAAGCTAAATTGCTTAGTAGTTCAGGTGTAATTTTACGTGGTACTGTAAATGCGGGCAAAGAAGTTTTAACCAAGATATATTTTGCTGATTATCAGCAAGGAGATCAAGTAAGTTTTTGGGCAGTAAGAAATAACAGATATATTTTACAGTGTATTTACACTAAGTCAACTAAAATCTTTCAATTTCTTACATCTGGAAGTTATATAGACCCTAATGCAGTATCTATAAAATCTCAAACTTTAACGAGTGCTCAGCAGGATGTAGCTCTATCTAATATAGGACTTGATTTTGTACATGTAGATCATTCCCTCTTAGGAACTACTCTTACAGATGCTCAGGTAGAAAGTGTTTCTAATTCAAGAGGTATAATTCTAACTAATGTATCTAATTATGATGGTCCTACAGTGTTCATAAAAGGACACACTGGTTCAACTGGACAGTTATTTTTTGCTCAAGATTCTTCTTCTGTAGTTAGACAAATTAGTTTTAATCTAAACAATAAGACGTTATCTACTATATCAAGTATAGAATTGCATTTTGATTCTGTAAGATATAGTGTGACTCAAAATCTTACTGATGCTCAAAAGCAACTAGCAAGAGATAACATTGGAGCTATTAGTAGTGATGATATTCCTTCAGGAGGTGGTTTATCAGAGAGTGATTTAGTATCTATAGACTCTGATAGAAACATAGTAGTAGCTTCAGAATCTGTAGAAAGTGACTATCCTTATCCTAAGCTCATAGTACCTGAATCAAGTCAGCCTCAACAAGGTAGCTCATTAACATTAACAGATAGTCAGATTTTAGGAACTCTGAAACAAACTGTTGGCGGTAATGATGTTCTTCCGAGTAGGGTACTACTTATATTTACAGGAAGCGACTCACATCAGTATCAGTACATTCTTTATAGGTCTTATACTTACTTAGAAGTTTCTGATACATTATATCAGTACGTTTACTATGAATCTATTGGAGGAGAGTGGTCTTTCCGCTTTGATGCTAATAATATGGACCCTTCTAAGATATTGTCAAGAAAAGCTGCAAATAGCTAGACTTTAAGGCAGATAAATTAACAAAATATGTATTCATATAAAACAGGATTAGGGCAAGTTTGGGTAGGGGCTAAACTCCCTCCCAACCCTGCCAGTAATATTATTTGGTTAAAACCTTCTGATGATCATAGGGTATTATGGGAAATTAGGACCTATAATATCTATAAAGAGAAGTGGGAGGTTCTAACTAGCGCAGCTCTTACTGCAGAAGGATTATTAAAGCTTATATATGAACTTGAGAAGAGGGTAGATTCTTTAGAGGAATTAAAAGTAGTACTTTACGATCGAGTGCAGTCTCTTACTGATGATGAGAAGAAGACTGCTAGGGAAAATATAGGAGCTTTAGGTGAGGAAGATTTACCGGAGATTGTACAAGAGCCTGGAAGTGATCAGAAATCTGTCATGTCACAGGATGCTGTAACAAAATATACTAAGACTGCTGTAGATAATAATCTTTTAGCAGCTAAACAATATACAGATGTTATTGTTAGAGGTCATAATACTTCTACTACAGCTCACACTGATATTCGGGAGTTAATAGATAAGTGTACTACATTACCTACTTACGATCCTAACACTTATAAAATAACTTTCACTACTAATGATGGAGCTACTTTAGAGATAGATCTTCCTATAGAAGAATTAGGACTATCTTACAATCCTGAGACTGAGTCTATAGAGTTTACTAATCATGCTGGTGAAGTTGAAAGTATTCCAGTAAGTGCTTTTGTAAAAGAGTATTTAGGTTCTATAGGTGATGCTATTCAGATCACGATTGATAACAATAATGTTATTCATGCAGTACTTTTAAATAACTCTATAAACTGGGATAATCTTAGTAGGGAGTTACAAGAGAAGATTAATAATGCTATTAGTCTTGAAGAGCTTGAGAAGCATGCTGTATTATATGATAAGGCTCAGGATTTAACCACATCGGAGCAGAATCAAGCATTGGAAAATATCGGCGCCGATCTGATGGTTATTGATCTTGTCAATGGTCAGGCTGTACTTACAGAGGAACAGGAGACCAGATTGCTGTCGTGTAAAGGTGTCATTTTGCGGGGCACGGTAAATGCGGGCAAGGAGGTACTTACTAAAATATATTTTAGTGACTATCAAGGAGGAGATGTAGTCAGTTTCAATACAATCCGAAACAGCGAGTTTTGTCTTAGGTGTTCTTATACCAAATCGACAAAAATTTTCAGGTTTATTAGTGGCATCAGATGGTCCAATCCCACCTATGTTTCGACTGCTTCTTCTCAGAATTTTTCTGCTACTGAACAGGCACAGGCGTTTGAGAATCTTGGTTGGAAGGTCCACGTGATTTCGGAGTCTGCTATTGGTTCCTCGGATGCAGTTTCTGATGATGAGAAAGCTGCACGTCTTTCGGCCACCGCCTTATTGGTGCAGGAGACAGGCTTACTCTATAATTTTTCTATCTCGTCGGGTGGTAGCCGTCGTTTTTACGGACAGTTCAGCAACAGTTTCTGTACGGCTTTGAATGTCAACGAGACGACCGGGGTTATTACTGAGGCTTTTGCATACTTATACGATCCGAGTGCGGTTTCTTTTGACAGGAATCAGAGTAGTGTTTCTGATGATAATAAGAATAAAGCCTTAGGTAATATAGGTATTGATCTTGTTAGAATTCCGTACTCTCTTTTGGGCACTACGCTGTCGGACGAGATGCTTGCAGTTGTTGATAATGCCCGAGGTATTGTTTTAGTTGATACACCATCCGATTACAGGAATCCGACGGTTTTCATTAAAGGCAATAATACATCTGGGTCTTGTATCTTCGTATCTTTTGTTACGGGAAATACGTATTGTATGTTCACGTTGCAGAAGTCTACAAAATTATTGTCAGGTCTAAGTTCCAGTTTAACTTATACAGGTTCGGTAAGATACGTCGAGGCTCAGAGTCTAACTGATACCCAAAAGCAACTAGCAAGGTCTAATATTGATGCTGTAGGATCCAGTGGAATTAAGGGGGTAGAGATAGTATATAGTACTGCTCCTATGCAACAGGACAATATACTCTATATAGAGTTAGAAGAAACTACTTAACTATGAGTCATAGAATAAAGACTATTACCCTAAATGGTAAAGTATTAGCCACAAATGATAATACTCTTATTAAGAGGGTTGTTTATAATGGAGTAATAATATGGCCTTATACTCCTCCTGTATCCCCAGATCTTGTAGTTGCTACTTATGAGGATGGGACATATAGTCTTTATGATGAGACTAAAGCAGGCCATCTTACAGGATCTTCTTCAGGAGATACTCCAAGTACTATTAAGAGAATTGTTTATAATGGAGAACAAATTTGGCCTAGTACTACTGAAGATTATCTAAATATTGAAAAAGATCATGTTTATCTTAATTGGACTAATAACTATACCGATACTAATACAATATATACTAATTTAACATTTACAATTAATTAAAACTATGGCAGTTACTAAACAAAACATTAATGTTGACCCTTCGACAGGTTCTGGTAATACTACCCTTACCTTTACAGCAAGTCCTGCTTCGTTGGGAAACCGTGTTGCTAAAGAAGCAACATTTACAATTACCGCTCCTGGCGTAACTCCTAACAAGACCATTACAGCAACTCTAGAAGCTGCAGCTGAATTTGTATTGTTCGACGATGGTGTTGAAATGGCCGTTGCTAAGGATGGAGGTTCTGTGGTTATTACAGGTTCTTCAAACTCAGACAAACTTACGTTTACTAAAGGATCTGGTAATATTATTGGAGCTGACATTACGTCAGTTACTTATAAGGTTAATACTTCTACTAATGCAACTAATGGTACAGCTATTACTGGCGACCCTGGTGCTTCTGCTAAATACACCTTCTCACTAACATTAACTGCTGCTAAGAATACAACTATCGACGAGCGTACACAGCAGATTACTGTTACTACTACTGGTAATAAGACAGCAACTATTTCTCTTAAACAAGCTGCTGGAGATGCATATCTTAACCTTTCCACTACAACTATTACAGTACCGCAGACTGGTTCGGTTACCATCGATGTTACCACTAACACAACCTTCACCGTATCCTAAGCGGAGTAATTTTTGTAAATTAGGATTATTAGTAGGGGGGGGGTATAACTGCCACCTTCCCCTATTTTAACTTAATAAAATTGTATTATGAGTATCCAGACGATTTCAATTCCTTGGGCATCTGATACTTCAGATTCTATTCATCTTCAGTGGGATGATAGTAGTATTACTGGTGGGCAGCGAGTGACTCTACCTACTACTATTACATCAGATTATAACTATACTGGAGAGGATAGGGAGAAGACTGTACTTTTTCATACTACTGAGCCTAATAATATTGTTCTTAGTCCTCATAGTGATTGGGTTGCGGCAAAATTTAATGCTTCGGGCTTCGATGCAGCTGATACTGTACTTTATCTCGATCATACAGTAATGAGAGGGAAACAGATCACTTATCGAGTAGAACTGAAGGGAGAGAACGCGCAGGCTTCGTCACTGGGATTTGAAATCAAAGTACATTTCACGGACAACACGGATCAATGGCTTGCTCGATATGCGACACCCGATATTCCGGATAGAGGAACCTTTGAAAAGACATACACTTTCAGTTCACAGATTCAAGATAAAGAGATCGAATATTCGCGAATGTATCCGGTATTCAGATCATTGGATGGAGGCGAAGTATCCGGAAAACTTTACATGCGATGTGAATGTGTCGCTATAGGAGATAAATTACCAGCAGGAAAAACACTTAAGATTATTCAGACATCTGATAATTTAATTATAGCTACATATACTGATGTATATAGTATACATTCATCTAATAAAGCTGGTTTTAAACAAAATTAATTTCAAATATGGCTAATGTTTTTAAAGATATTTCCCAGTTTACATTAAAGTCTGCAGCTACTGGTACAGAAGAATTCCAAGTTTCAGCTACAGAGAAGGTTACTGCACAACAAATTGCTGATTTGGCCCCTGCTAAGGGGGTTAAACAAGTTGTCGTCACTAATTTTCAAACTAACACATGGACACTCAGTGACGGAGGAAGTGTTAGTTTCCCAAACGATATTAAGGTCGGCGAAATTGTCACATTTACAAGTGCACAAGATGCAACTAATGGCCCCGGTGTTGCGTTGTTTGGTTATGCCATTAAACACAGTAGTCTGATAGCTTCGTATGTTGGCATGACAATGAGCAATAAACTTAATGGTATACCGACGATATATACATATAAATCAGCCGGGGCGTATGCTACCGCATGGCAACAGTTACCTGATGCAAGTGTTAAAACAGTTGAAATTACTGACTTTGCAATTCCTGGACTTAATATAACTAAGGATGGGGAGAGTTTCTTATTCTATGCCAATGATGCATCTAACATCCCTAATTCTAATCATGGAGCTATTTCATTTGTAGGTGTAGCCATTGCAAGTCCTATCTTCATAACCGGAGACCAAAGATTGCTGTATTATATGATGATAGATACAGCAAAGGCTATGTTTTATACAGGGTATGCAAATCTGGAAGATGATACTGTAACATGGAGTAATACTCCAGTTACTCGGTTAGGACAGGCCGTACAGGTTACTGCCTTTACTGAGAGCGCGTTATCTTCACTACTTTACACTTACAAAGCAGGTGATTTTATACCTTTCTACACAGGGAATGTTACGACTTCTACGGCGAACCAATTCCCGGAGTCTGGAGTTTTCAATGGCTTTATCTCCATGGGTAGCAACGAAGGAGATTATTTCCAAATCTTTGCTTTCAAGACAGGTTCTCCCAATGCTTACATTGGAGCTTGTATTGGTAGTACCACAAGGTGGACCCAGATAGGAGGGGGCTCAAGTAATCTTATTGTCGTAGCAGATGCAGAAAATGTAGGAGCGGTAGTAGCTGCATACAAAGGATTTGAGGGTTCGAATAAATATGGAGTATCAGTACCTATCTACATAGAAGCCACGTCCGATATTTATGATGTACTACCAGCTATAATGGATCAGAGCTTTACAAAAGATGAATCTACTATATGCGGATATGCCCAATATGTCTACGACGGAGGAGATTATTATCACATAGGGTTAAGCCTGCTTATATATCCATCAAGTGGAGATAGTCCCAAATATAGAGCGGAGCTTGTTGTAGACAACAGCGGGGAAGTAGTTAGCAGTAGTCTTACCCCTATTAGCAGTGCACGTGCTCCCATCCCGGGATTCACTAGAATTACTTACTTGTCTGGTCAAACTGACTACTCCCTCACAAAAGGATCTATGGGCGTTATTAACTTTAGCACTGAGGTAAATGCGAATACTATAATGTTTATAGAAGCAGAGGTCCGATCATCTGCTGCTATATCTGCTGATGTCAGATCTGTGTGTATCCCTGTCTCTTTCTTCAATCCTAAAGAAGGTGCCACACTCATGGATTTGAATACTCGTACTTTAGCTTCTGGAACCAATATTGCTCAAGTTAAGCTAAATGTTGCTTCTGTTGTCACAGGAGCTAATGGTGTACAGGGATTAAATTGTATAGTTACTTCGAACAATCTTGGAAATCCCTCTGATATTCTGAGAATAAAAGCCGTATATGCCAATATCTAAGAAAATCCCCCAGTTACGGGGATTTTGTTAATGGGGCTGCATATGGCCCAAGTTACCTATTAACCGGAGTCTATAATATCTCAGGAAAGTAGTAATATTCCCTCCAAAATAGTTATAGATATTATGTATCATTATATAAATGAATTTGGAAAAGTATGGGTAGGCACCAACCCCCCCCCTGAAGAAACTCTTAATATTACTTGGCTACATCCTACGACTAGTGGTTCTCCTTTGTGGGAACTACTAGCCTTTGATTGTAATCAAGATAAGTGGGTTTTAGTAGGAGGTCAGGGAGGAGATGCTCCTGAAAATTTCGAAGCTACAGTAGACCAAGTAGAGTCTACTAGCCAAGCAGACGCCTCTGTTGTATTAGACGGAAACATCTTTAAGTTCCGCTTTGGACTACCAAAGGGATCTGATGGTGCTCCCGGACCTGAAGGCCCTCCAGGAAAGAATGGAACTGATGGAAAAGATGGCGTTGACGGTAGACCAGGTAGTGATGGATCAGATGGTACTAGTATTAAGATAATGTATGCTAAGACTAGTACAGCTGATACACCTCCTGTAGTTGTTAAGGATAATGCTAACCCTGGTTCTACATGGGGTTCTGCAGTTCCTATACATACTACCTCAGAGAGTATTTGGTCTATTACAGCATCTTTCAGAGATGCTACGTTAATAGGAGAGTGGAGTGATCCTCTTCTTATGACAGGTACTAAAGGAGATAAGGGTGATAAGGGAGATCAAGGCCCTGAGGGGCCAGTAGGGCCAGCCGGAAGTGCTCCTAATTATAAGACTTATGTTTATAAGTTAAGTAATACTAAGCCTGAGCCTCCTACTGGTACAGATCCTAATCCTGAAGGGTGGGAAGATTATCCTACTACTAGTGGTAACTGGTGGCAGTGTATTGGTACAGTAATAGGATCTACAGGTCTTGTATCTGAATGGTCTGAAGTATTACCTGTAAATGGTCGTGATGGTACTGCTCAGGATGGTAAATATACAGAGTTTCGCTTTGCAATAAACTTCAGTAATATTACTCCTCCTGCTCTTGATAAGACTATGAGGACTCCTACAGGATGGTCTATGACCCCTGCTGTTAAGGCTACTCAGGAGTTTATGTGGATGATTGTAGCCACAATTAATCCTGATGATACCTTATATACCAATTGGTCTACACCTACTGTTATTAGTGGTGAAGCAGGTCCTCAAGGACCTCCGGGACAAGATGGTCAAGATGGGGAACCTGGTCCTGCAGGAAATCCTGGTCCAGCTGGTAAGGATGGAGTATCAGGAATCCCTGGAGTAGGTATTGAAGTACAGTACTGTCTTGGTACGGAATCTACATATACTGGTAGTACAGATTTAGGATCTAATAGAAATCCTGATGGATGGGATACTACTGTTCCCACAGTTACTGAAGCTAATCCTTATATATGGTTTATACAGGCTCGCATTAACTATGAAGACAATTCTGATAGAGTTGGTTCTGTAGATGGAGCATGGTCTATACCTGCTAAACTAAGTGGTACTAATGGCTTAGATGGAGCTCCTGGAACACCTGGTGCTCCTGGTTCTAAAGGTCAGATTGTTTATCCTGAAGGTATTTATAATGTAAATACTACCTATTTATGTGATGAGTATAAGGCTCCGTATGTATATGATTCTGGGGATGCTAATTACTATGTATTAAACAAAGTAGGATCTTGGCAAGGAACTTTACATAATAATGAAAGCCCTAGTACGGATACTAGTGGAAGTTGGGTTAAGCTTGAAGCATTCGAAGCTATTTATGCTAAGATTGGTATTATTGCTAATGGTTTAATTGGCTCCGCAGTATTTAATGGAGACTACATGTTTAGTCAGCAAGGTATAGATAATGATGGAAATATTTCTACACAATATACTCTGTTTACCCCAGACGAACCTATAGGAGGAGCGTTTACTCCAAATATAATGTTTAACTTCGCTACTGGAGCAGGTCACCTTGCAGCAGGTAAAATTAAGTTTGATGCTAATGGTACAATAGTTGCGGATTACCTGCAATTAGGTAGTAGTATATCTCAGAGTTATACGTATGCTGACAAAACTATAGATAGTAATGCAGCTATTACTACATTTTATAGCTCTATAGGATCCGATGACACTGCATATTTTAACTTTAATTTATCTCCTGAGATAGTATCTACCTTAGAAGTTGGGAAAGCTTATAGTGGATCTATTTATAATCATTCAATATATAATCAACAAATCTCTGGTATTCATGTTCATGTAGGCGGAGATGCTCAATTTAATGATGAAGGAGATTTAAGTGATGTTGACAGTACTAGCGTGTTATTAGGACCGAATTGTGTTTTTGACTACATATATGTCGTAAACTCGATAAGTGAAGGTGTAGCATCTGGAACAGTGTTATGTCGCAATGTTGGAGATTTCACACTAACAAATAGGTTAGGAGTTGCAACTCTTGCTTCTAGAGGAGTTGGTATGTCTCTACCTTCAAATGTTATTGCTAGAGGCCGAATAACTCTTCAGGGAACAAACACGTCTAGGATATTCTTAGATTATAGAAGTATTCCAGGAATTAGTTTAACTTTAGGTGGTACGACTCAAGAAAATACTAGATTGCTGATACAGGTAAGAGTAGTTAATAGTAGAAATGCTAATAGTTATCCATCTAAATTACAGTATAATGGCATTGCTCGTCAAGTATTCGACACAACTAGTATGTGGACAAATACTCCTATTTGTAATGTAGGAGTATCGACTAGTAACAGTAAAGTAGATGGTACTAATACTGGAGCATACGTTGGAATTATGATTGATCCTGGTTCGTTTGTTCCATCAACTTCTCATGAATTACTGATAGATTTTGATATACTTATAGAAAGATATATGGCTTAATAATGCGGTGGAAGATAATAGCAATTCAAGGATTAGTAATACTAGCTCTTGGTGGGCTATGCTTCGGAGCTTATAATAAAATTAATAGTTTACGAGAAGAAGTCTCTGTTGCATATACTAATATAAAGGCGTATGCAGCAGAGAAAGATTCTCTGACTAACGAGAATAGAGCTTTTAAGTTTACTATTGAAGAGCTTAGGCAAAGTAATGATTCTGTTAATAAAAAGTTGTTAGAAGCTAAGAAGAAGCTTAAAATCAAGGATAAGGATATTAAATATTTAGAATATCAGCTAAGTATTGCATCCAAGAAGGATAGTGTAATTTTGAGAGATACAGTATTTCAACCCAATGTGAATATTGATACTACTATTAGGGATAAGTGGTATAGTCTTCACCTAGGTTTGATGTATCCTAATAAGGTATCTATAGAACCTAAGTTTAAGAGTGAGAGATCTGTCATAGGACATCTTAAGAAAGAGACTATTAAGCCTCCGAAAAAGTTTTTCTTATGCAGATGGTTTCAACGTAAACATAAGGTTTTACTTGTAGATATAGTTGAGGGGAGTCCCTATATTTACTCCGAAACTGAGAGATATATTCAGATAATTGAATAATGGATTGGCTAACATTACTGGGTGCTTTGGGAGTATCTAACCTACTTTCTATTATAGTTACGTGGAAATTAGGTGGTAAAAGAACTTCAGATGCTAACGCAACTCTTGTTGAAATTGAGGCTCTTGTTAAAGTGAGAGAATTTTATAGAGATGAAATAGCACGCCTCCTGAAAGTTAATGAAGAACTTCATGCAACAGTAAATGAATTGAGAGCAGAACTGAAAGAAGTTAAGGGTGAGAATTATTCTCATGCAGATATTCCTTAGTTATGGAGTTACTTTTACAACGTATAGATAGACAAAATTCATATACTGGAGGTAAGTTATATGTGAATGGTGTATATGAATGTGATACTGTTGAAGATGCTGATAGAGATCAAAATCGTAATGGCATCTTTGACAATGATGAGAAGAAAGTTATGCACGAAACTGCTATACCGAATGGGAGATATAAAATTACTTTAGTGCATTCTCCCAAGTTTAGTCCTAAGGTAAATAACAGAAATATGCCTTTGTTAAATAATGTTCCTTCATTTACAGGAATATTAATACATTGGGGAAACAGTGCATCAGATTCATCGGGTTGTATTTTAGTAGGCAAACACTATTTAAATGGAAGAATCTCTGATAGTAAAATAACTTTCTTAGCTCTTTTAGATAAGATGGATAAGTCTGTAGCTGCTGGTGAGCAGATATGGATTACTGTTAAATAGGAAATAAAGTAGTAATTATTGGTGTAATTTATTAGTGAATTTCTAAAAGTATTTTATATATGAAAAAATATTCATATATTTGCATTAATCTATGTAAAGAGATTAACTAATTAAGATTAAAAATTTTGGAGAAGTATGGAAGAAACTTTATCAATGGATTTACTCAATGCGTTCGGAGACGACGCTATTGATATTAAAATTGAGGAGGAAGATCTGGAGTTTGGAGCTCCCGATAATGATCCTCCTACAGATACCAGTACAGATGCGGACCCTGATCCTAATGGGATTTTTAAGGGTAAGCAAGAGGGCGGAGGTGCTGAGGATGGAGAAGGAGAAGATCCTGATCCTAGCTTAAGCGGGGAAGATACCACTAAGGACAAGGATCCTAGCGATAAAACTTCTCCCAATACACCAATACTTGCTTCCGTCGCACTGGCTTGTTACGAAGATGGTATTTTCCCGGACTTAAGCGAAGATGAAATCAAGGAGATAAAGGATAGTGAATCTTTCGCTGCAGCTTTAAAGAAGCAGATAGATGCAGGTCTAGATGCTGAGCAGAAACGTATCCGAGATATGCTTAATGCAGGTGTTGAACCTGATGTTATTCAGCGTTATGAAGGAGCTATTCAGTATCTCTCTGATATATCTGAAGAGGAGCTTGAAGCTGAATCTGACGATGCAGAAACACTTCGTAAGAAGATTATATACAACGATTATATTAATCGTGGATTTAAGAAAGAACGTGCTCAGCGTGAAGTAGAGAGATCTATTAATGCTGGTACAGATATTGAAGATGCTAAGGCAGCTCTTGAAAGCTGTTTAGACTTCTATAAAGAAGAGTATCATTCTATTGTTGAGGAAAGAAAAGCTGCTGCTGCTGCTGCAAAAGCTGCTCAGGAGAAACAGCTTAAAGAGTTTAAAGCTAAGGTGCTAAATACTGATAAACCTTTCGATGGTATTAACCTTGATAAGGGTACTAGAGAGAAGGTCTATAATAATATGACTAAGGCTAGTTACAAAGATGAGGATGGTCATATTATGACTCCTATTCAGAAGTATATTAGAGAGAATTCTTTGGATGCTCAATACTACCTTTCTCTAATGTATACACTTACAGACGGCTTTAAGAATATTGATAAGCTAGTTAATCAGAAGTTAACTAAAGCTAAGAAAGGAGCTTTACGAGAATTAGAGCATAAACTCAACAATACTAGAACTTTGGATGATGGTAGCGTTAACTTTAATATGGAGCCTGAGGAAGAATCCTTTGACTTCATTGATAGAATTGACGTTTAATTAAATTAATAAATTATGCAACTAGGTAAATTTCAAATGAAAGCCTTCACTTCGTGGAAAGGCTTAACCCGAGATAACCACATCGGAGCTATTTTTGGTCGTGCACCTCAGAAAGCTACTAATATTATGGTACAGCTTCTGGCTCAGCATCGTGGTAAGAGCCTCGATAGTTATCTCCAGAGATTCCCTGTTAAGTACTTTGAAACTGATGATGAGTACACTTGGGAAGTCATTGGCAGTTCTCGTCGTAATATTCCCCTTGTAGAGGCTCGTGATATGAGTGATCAGGTTCTTGAGAATACTGGGGATACCGAGACTTTTGCTGGTGTCAATGGGCAGCCCTTCAAGGTTGTTTTCCCCGAAGACTGGTTTGCTAGACCCAGTGTAGCGTAGCTACAGAAATTGGCACTTTATACAGTAATGTATATTGAAAATTGGGCAAAATCGGTGAAGGCCGCTATCTTAGTCCTACATTAAGATTGGCTAATACCGAGCTAACCTATTAAATAATATTAATAGGTAGTGTAGAGAGTAGAAGATGAACCTATGCTAGGTATTATCTACATTATTACAAATGATATTAATAATAAAGTTTATATAGGACAAACAATTCAGGAGTTGCAGAAAAGGTGGCATAGGCATTGTCAAAAATCTTGTTCTAAAGCTGAAAGGAGAATGGCTATTAAACAAGCTATTTTAAAATATGGTAAAGAACATTTTAAGATTCAAGAATTATGTAAATGCCCTGTTGAAGAATTAAATGATAAAGAAATTTATTATATCAATTTATACAATTCTTACAAAAAAGGTTATAACTCTACCATCGGAGGACAATCTTCAACAAAGCCTTTAAAGTTAATTTCAGAACAAGAACCTATAATAGAGCTTTATAAATTAGGATTTTCTCTAAGAGAAATTGCTAATGAATATCAAGTAGATAAAGAAACCATTAAACATATTATTGAGATAAATAACATTCCATTTAGGACGACTAGAACTTATAAGTTTTCTGCAGAAGATAGATTAAGTATTTTAGATGCATATAATAATGGAGTTTCTAGAAAGCAGATTATGAATGAATGGAATATTTCAAAAAGTTATTTATCTCAACTAATAAGTGGAAAGCGTAGAATATAATTCTTCCAAGAGTGTCCAGATCCTATATGTTAATAGGATTAAAATGTACTCCGAACTATAGAGATAGTAAATCTATAGAGCTAGAGGATAAAGAGCCTCTAGGATAACAAATTGGATGGCGAGGTAATTGTAGGTGAACTTAATGAGGTTTATCCCCTGCGTATTCTGGGTCAGCCGAGACTTGAAGGTTCGAATGCAGTTTATACCGTAGAACTTATGGGAGGCGTCCTTGATGGTATGCCCGTAAGTCAGCTTGTTGCTGGTAAGCGGTTTAGCTGGGAATATGCTCCTGTTGAGGATACGATGTCGCTGGAAGTAGGTGATGTTCGTTATACTAGCTCTACTGCTATGCGTAATGAGTGGTCACACATTCGTATCCAGACTAAGGTTCCTGGAAATATTCTTGATAAGAAGCTGGCTATTGGTATACCTTTTGTAGATAAGGCTGGTAACAAGCAAGTAGCAAATTCATGGATTCACCATGTAGACTATAAGCTGGAGGAAACCTTCTCAGAATATAAGTCGAACATTATAATGTTTGGCCGCTCGAACCGTAATAAGAACGGTGAGTATCTGAACTTTGGTAAGTCTGGCAATGTCATTAAGATGGGTGATGGTATCCGTGCTCAGATGTCTGTAGGTAATACTCGTTATTACACTAAGTTTAATCTAAAGACTCTTGAAGATGCTCTCTTCGAGCTGTCAGAGTCTAAGCTTGATTACTCGGATCGTACCTTTGTTATTGAGACTGGTTCTCGTGGTGCTGTACAGTTCCATAAGGCAGTTCTTGATGTAGTATCTGGATGGACTGTATTCCAGTATCTTGGTGGCAATGCAGCTAATCCTGCTATTATTTCAAAGACTTCGAGCAAGCTACATGAGAATGCTCTGAGTGCAGGTTTCCAGTTCGTAGAGTACAAAGCTCCTAATGGTGTAACTATTAAGATTGATGTTAATCCTCTCTACGACGATCAGGTACGTAACAAGATCATGCACCCGAATGGCGGTGTTGCAGAGTCGTACCGTTATGATATTATGTGCATTGGTACTACTGAGGAGCCTAATATTCAGCTAGCTAAGGTTCGTGGTAAGGAAGAGTATCGTGGTTACATGTGGGGTCTTCGTAACCCGTTCACAGGTGGCATGAACAACCCGTACATGTCGTATCCTGAGGATTCTGCACAGATCCACAAGATGGCTACTCTGGGTGTATTCATCCTGGATCCTACTCGTACCATGAGTCTGATTCCGAATATTCTTACTGAGTAACAAATCATTTATAGGTAGGTGGGAGTTAAATCCCACTTACCTTCATTTAAATAAAGGGAGAAGTTATGGATAAAAATTTTAGCAATATTGGTGATATTGATATTGACACCTCAGTTGAGGAAGTAAAAGTTGAGGTACCTAAACCTACGAAAAGTTCTAAAGTAGATAAGAAGAGTTCTACAACGTCTGTAGAAGATGAGCCGATAGTAAACTGTCTCAGGAATGAGAAAGTTATTGTAAGGTGTATCCTTAAGCCTACTGGTAATATTGACAAACCCTCTCACGCTCTCTATGGAGGAATGGCTGAAACCGCAGTAAAAATCTATACGCTACCGCTTCTGATGTCGGGTTCATACAAGAATGCTCTTACTAAAGCTGAGAAGAAATTCTTAGAAATGGCCATGGGTCTTGAGGATAATGCTCTTTCTATCTATCGAAAAGAAGATAACTATTGGGAGTCTGATAATGCTATTGTTAGACTTGGTAAGATGGATACTATTCTAGATCTTTCCACTCCTGATGGTTATATTAAATATAAGATTCTGCTAGCTAATTCTGATACTATTGCTCCTAGTCTTGATACTCTTAAGACCAGTCCTAAAGCAACCTATAGGTATGTGCTTATCAGAGAGGGAGAAGAGGTTAAGACTCTCAATAAGGAGATGAATGTAGCTATGCAAGCATCCTTTGAATTAGGCAAATTCCTAGAGAATAAGCCTGTACTACGGTTTGCAGTAGAGACTCTTGAGGGTAAGCCTGTTTCAGAATCTAGTACTCTTGATTGGCTCCAGGCACAGGCATTTAAGAATATGCAGAGCAATCCTAAATTGTTCATACAGATTCTTCAGGATCCGTATCTTGAAACTAAGGTAATGATTAAGGATGCAATTTATGCAGGTCTTATTAAGAAGCGAGGAGACCTTTATTACAAAGCTGACAATACTCCTTTGTGTGAAGGTATGGATGATCCTACTCTTGCTAATGCTGCTAGGTATATCAATGCTGTCAAGAATCAAGAATACAAATTAATGCTTGAGGCTAAGATCAAAGCTTCGAAGAAATAATTTACATTATGACTGCAGCGGAACTGATTCAGAAATTTAATCTACATTATGATAATATCTTAAGTGCAGCTGCACCAGGTCTTAATGAGTATGAAATATCATTATTCTTAACTCAAGCGCACAGAGAGGTTGTTTCAAGTTATTATAATGGTACTATGGGTGGTAACACCATTGATAGTACAGAAGCTGTTAAATCTCTTCTTCCACGTTATATTCTCACAGGAACAGCTGTTATTACACAGCTTATTCCTAATCAGATAGAAGGGCTTAATTCTTATGTTATAGATTTAGATGCTAATGTACTTCAGCTGTTAGCTGAGCGTATAAAGGGTCCAATTGATCCTACTCTAAAGGCTCGTAATATAGTAGTTAAACCTGTTGATATTGATGAAGCCTATAGGCTTATGAGAAATCCTTTTAGGAGACCATCTGATTTAAGAGTATGGCGTGTTGATGAGACAACAAATGCTGATACTACAGTACGTCAGGTTACCCTAATATCTAATGAAGATCTTACTTCCACAGAATTCCAATATATTTACACTTATATGAAAGAACCTGAGCCTATCATACTGGTAGATTTAGATTCTGAGGAATGGACTAGTATCGGGGATCTCTCTATTATGGGAGAGCAGAAAGCTAATGTAGATAAGGATACAATAGCTCAATTAGGAGATAAGATTTCACCAACTTTATGGGAATTAATTATTAATCGTGCTGTAGAGTTAGCTACACGTGATTATAAAGAGAATAGTTTGAATACACAAATAGCTCTGAATCGCAGAGTAGAATAATTTAATTAATGTTATAATATGGCAAATTTTAGTACAAATGCTGTGCAACATATCATCATGGCTAAGTCAGCTGATGTAAAGGTTATTGATGCTAAGACTGGTCTACCGGCTGCTTCTGGTAATACTGTAGATAAATTTTATATTCAGTATCTGAACGCCTTTGGTGATAAGATGAAATCGGATCTTATCGAAGTTGACAAGATTCGTGCTTATAACCCCAAAAAGTATGTTGCAGGTACGCAGCGTACGGTAACTATCAAGGTTAACAAAGATGAACTTGCTCCTAATACTGAGTATAGCCTTCGTGTTATGATCCGTGAGGTTATGTCTGGCTCACAGGAAGATCAGATGGTTGGAGTAGTATCATATACTACAAGTTCTGCAACTGCAGCTGCTACTCTGTCGAAAGAACTGACGGATGGTCTTGCAAATCAGATCAACAAGATGTATGGTGTATCTGGTAAGAAGTACAATAAGCTTGACTGGCCGGTTCTTACAGCTAAAGGTGAAACTGGAGGTACTGCAGATACTATTGTTATTGAGGAAGTTGCAAATGACCTGAAACCTTGGATTATTGGTAAGGTACAGCTTCGTCCTTATAACTTTGATATCTACCCCAACCCTGTTCTTTCGATTTCGTCGACTGGTAATACGAACTTTGAGTCGTATGACTGGATTAATACTTCAGATGTAGATAAGGGCCTCTTTACAAAGACTGTAGGTGGTTCGCTTGGTCATGGTAATGGTAAAGTTGTTGCTGACCTTGAATACTTCTATCACGGTGATCTTGGTGACTTCTATCGTATGAACAACTATCCTCTGAATATTAATACAGAGTATATGGCAGATCATACGAAGTGGTATGACTCGATTAACCTTGCATTTTTCTATCGTGGAGAGGCTACCTCACCGCAGGCTTCGGAGAAACAGTTGCTTATTGAGTGCGAGCGTGCAGCTGAAGGTATGGTTAGTCCGTATTTCACTACGCTGACTGCAGTACTTGATAAGATTGTAGCAGGTGAAGCTGTCGCTTAATTTATAGTTTAGGGCAATTACTATAATTAAGTAGTTATTTAAGAGTTAGTGAAAGTTGATTAGAGTAATATTGGGCTACTACTTACGGGTAGTAGTCCTATTACATATATATTTTGCGCGAAATATATCATTTATTTAGTTCAAATTAACTTTTAAAACTTTCACTAATTATGGCAGAATTTGCTTCTAAAGGCGTTGGTAATGCTGGATTAACTCTTGGCATTATAGGTACCGCAGGATGGCTCCTTCGTGGTAGTGGTTGCGGTAATGGACTGTTTGGTGGCCTCTTTGGCGGAGGTAATTGCAACGGTCAATCGGAGTTGGTATCTGCATACCAAGCCGCTGCTGCTAATTTAGCAGCTGAAAAATATGCTGACAATGTTGGCATAGAATTATACAGAGAAATTATTTCTCAGTCGAACAGAGCTGATCAGAGACTTGGTGAGTATGCCAACCAGCTGGCTCAGGGTATTATAAACCTTGACAAGAAGGTTGCTGCTATCGAAGCCACACAACCTCTGTTAGCAGAGATTTCAGCTCTTAAGTCTGAGAGATACACGGATGCCCGCACCTGCAATAAGGTTGAGGGTGAACTCCGGCTTCCCTACAGAGAGATTTGCTATCCGCCCTATCCGCAGGTAGCTGTTCCTGTGAACAATCCCTTTGGTTTCGGATGTGGCTCCTCTACTACTGTAGTTCAGTAATTGAATCTAATTAATTGGGATCATGATGGAACGAACAGTAATAACTAACTTTGGTGAGGGAACTACATTAAATCAAGTAGTTGAATTTAATGTATGTTTACCCACTCCTGCTAGGACTGACGTAGCACCTACGTCTACGTTAATTCCTACTATTCGTTATACTAGTGAGTTCACGTTGGATTCAACTACTTACTATTTAACGAAAGTAGATCTAGCTTTACAGGTAAGCTATACAGACGTAACCAATATGAGTAGAACTTTTACAGTACATTCTAGCAATGCTGCTGTAATCCAGAGTTCAACAGTTCCTACTGTTGAGGATATTACTTCTGAGAAGATTATAGGGATGATAATTCCTCCTTGTGTATGCAAGGTTACTCAGAATGTGATAAACTCTACTCCCACTGCAGCTATGTTAGCATCTAACAGAGGTTACTTCGTATATGCTGTATCTACGAAAGGGACATCCGCTCCTACTTCGTAGTAATTAGTAATCTTTACAACTATGTATGGATATCCAGTAGGGTCTGCTTATCAAGGTTTCCAATCACCGTTGACTAAGGAGAACCAGTTACGAATGTTAGAGGGACAGATAGAGGCGCTTAAGTCTATGGGAAGTGGTACTCCTCAATATTCATTACTTGAGGAGATTAATAATATCTCATCTAATTTAACAGAGGATGAGAAGAAATTAATTGAGAAATCTCCTGAATATTCTGAGGCTAAGAATGTCTATGAATCAGGGTTTATGAATTTTTTAGGCAATAAATTCAGTAATGAATACATTACTACCCCTGAAGGAAGGATAGCCGGTGAACGGTTATTAAGTGTGATTAAAGATGTTAAATCCAAGGCACAGCAAGAGATTGCTGTTAAGCAAGAGAAGCTCCAGAAAGTAGCAGATCTATTGGACAAGCATCCTGAGTTACTAGATAAAATTAAGTAAACATGTCTGATTTAGAGATATTAAAAGCCGCATTAAATTCGTCGATTCGTACTATTGCCATGAACTTAGGAGTGCCTTATTTGGCACCGGTAGCAATGTATGGCGCTAATAACATACTTAGCAAGCCTAAGTATAAGTTTATTATGGACGCCTTAACGGATGGGAATGATAACATCGACATTGAGTCATTGTCTAATGCTCTGAAGGATATGATGAGATCGATGCCTAATAAGCCGACCTTGCTGGGTATTACTTTTGGGCCAGAAGACATTGACTTGTTTAAGAGAGAGTTCTTAAACATTAAGAGTAAGAATGCCTAGTGTAACTTTTATTCAGAAGATGAAGGATTTCTTCACTCCTAACAGAGAGATTAAAGCTCTTTTAGCAGAGATTCTAATTCTCCAGGATGACGTAAAAAATTATCTTGGTCATATTGATTCATCTCAGAAAGAAATGATCGAAACTTTAAAGGATGTGAAGGTAAGTATACTGAGTCTCAAAAGAAGTCATAGCGGTAGAGATAATAAGCACAAATCACTTAAATCTCGTAGTTATGATGAAGAAACACCTGCACGTTAATCTATCTGCTGAGTCAATACTTGAGATGATATCTGAAGCTGCACACAATGCTATGAAGAAAAGTTTAGAAGGTCACTATCTTAGTGAGGAAGAGTATAAAGAGATTATTCACTCGAACTCTAGGGATCTTCATGAACTTATTCGAGAAAATCTGCATGGCACTGTAGAATGCAAGCTTTTGGATGTTCTTAAGCTAATCGAGGCTTACTTTGATGCCAGAGAAATGGATGAAGAGATGCTGATGGTTATGCTTGACAAAAGCAGGGAGTAATTATATATCTAGTATGGAAATGGATTTCGAGAGAGTTATAACCTTCGTTAACGAACTTTATGGCTCATACTTTAAACTTAAGGAGATTCATTGGAATACTTATAGTAAATCTTTACATCTACTGATAGATGAAATAAATGAAGATTTATTAGAGTATGTTGATGATATTACTGAGAATATTATGGGTCTTAATGACAGTCGTGTTGGCTATAACATTATCAATCCTAATATTCCTAATACTACTGATCCTAAGGAGATCTTAAAGGTTCTAGCTGCAAAAGCTGAGTATTTAAAGTCTGGCATGACTGCTGGCAGATATGCTGGTATTGTAAATATCTTAGATGATTTTGCTCAAACTATGAATCGTTATATCTACCTTAGTTCCGATAGATAATTACCAAAAATAATAGAAATTATTATTTTTTTACAAAAGTCCTTGGATATATGAAAAATTTTTCGTATATTTGAGGACTTTTAGTTTATAAGCTATTATAGCTAATTAATAATTTAAATTAATTTAATATGAACGTTAATGAGATTTTAGAGGTATTTAAGGTTAAACCATACCTAGTACGTATGGGTAAAGGATCCTTATCGAGACGACTTCATGCTTCTAAGGAAGATATTGTTGAAGCAAAGAGACTTTATCGTAACTCAGGAATAGTTAAGTCTGTTATAAAAGCTCCTAAGATTCTTATTCTTGACATTGAGACTGCTCCTATGAAGGGTTATGTATTTAGTCTATGGAAAGATTCTGTAAATCTAGATAAGCTTCTTGCAGACTGGTATATCATCTGTTGGTCAGCTAAGTGGCTCTTTGGCAGAGAAGTTCTAGGAGGGTGTTTAACTAGTGAAGAAGCTAAGGTCCAGGATGATCGTAGAATTGTTATGAGCTTAGCTAAACTTTTAAATGAGGCAGACATTGTTATTACTCATAATGGTAAGAAGTTTGACTTGTTAAAGATTAATGCTAGGATGTTGATACATAGACTTCCTCCTGTTAAACCTTATCAGAATATTGATACTTTAGAAGTTGCTAAGAAGCAGTTTGGCTTTACATCGAATAAGTTAGATTACTTAGCTAAGATTCTTGGTGTAGATACTAAGTTAGAGACTAATTTCCAATTATGGTCAGACTGTGTTGATGGTAAGCCTGAGGCTCTAGAATATATGTTTAAGTATAATAATTGGGATGTTGAATGTCTAGAAGCTGTTTATCTCAGACTTAGACCTTGGATACGGAATCATCCTAACCTTAATCTATATTATGAGTGTGATGAGCCTATTTGTCCTAACTGTGGTTCTAAGCATTTAACACCCGAAGGATTCTACTATACTTCGGTTAATAAATATCAGGTCTTCCGATGTGAGTGTGGTGCAACCTCTCGCATGAGAACTTCAGCTGTTGATCCTGAAGTTAAGGAAGTAATTCTTAATAATAATATGGCCTAATGATTACGTACCGTGAAGCGGTATTTATCGTATTTGATGAGCTCAAACTTTCCTCGGATGATAGTCCCTGGGAAGTTGAGCACATCATATTCTTGCTTAATAAATATCGTGCTATTTTAACAAAACAGCGTTATGGAGGTGCTAAAAAAGATGTCCCTCTTGAGTACTACCAAATCTGGGAACTGGGTCATCTAGATTTACCTACTAACAATACTGATGTTCGTCGAACATTTAGCTTTAAGAAACCAGTTCCACCTATTCTAAATCTACATGGTGTACTACTAGAGACTTCTATCTCTTACCATACCTCTCCGTTAGAGGAGCATTGCATTATTGATGGTACACCGATTCCTATTTACACACAGTCTACGGATTATGTAGAGAATAACATTGATGTTAACTTTATAAATCCTGATAGATTTAAATATCTTGGTTATAACAAATGGTTATCGTCTCAGCCGTATGCTACCATTGGTTATGACCATAAGTTGTATATAAGCTCTACTGCTGATTTCCTCAATGGCAAATACTTTAGAATACAAGGAGTTTTTGAGAATCCTACAGATTTCCAAGATACCACTGATGGTAAATTAGATATGTATTTTCCTGTAGAGCAAGCTTTAGTTCAGCCTATTATAGACTTAATTGTTAAAGAGCTTGGTAATGTATTATACTTACCTAAGGATGGGGAAAATAATTCATCTGATGACTTATCTATACCTATGGGTAATTATCAACCTCCTAAGACAAAGTCTAAAACAACTGTTGATGAATAATGGAGTACAGTGAATTTTTGAAGCAAGTAAAGAAAGTAAGTAGTTCTCGAACTTTCAAGATTACGAATTCTTTCAGTATTAAAGGAGCATATAAGTGGTATCGTCATCACAGACCTAAGAAGTCTAAGTATGTACTACTAGAAGGCCAATTTTATGCGATTATACGCACTATAAATGATATGCTGGCTGATGCCCTTGTTCGAGGAGAAGAAGTGAAATTTCCGGCTCGTATGGGCCTTTTAGAGATTCGTAAATATCATATTGAACCTTATATTAATAAGGATGGAGAATTTGTTTATAAAGCTCCTATTGATTGGGGTAAGACATTAAGGTTCTGGTATGAGAATCCCGAAGCCTATAAAAATAAGATTACTATTAAGGTTGAGAAGCATGATAATTACAAGATTGAGTACAATAAGTCTAAAGCTTGTTTTAAGAAAAAATCTTATTATATGTTTCAGCCTAATAGGGCTCTTAGAATAAAGGTACATCAGGCAGCTAAAGAAGGGAAGCTTGATGCATTTGAATATAAATATAGACCCGATGGCAGCAGAAAGATACGTTAGTCTAAAGGTTGTTGCAGACCAGCTACATAGAAATCCGCTAATGAATGGTATAGCCTTTGAAGCTATCCTAGATTACACTGTAGATTTCTTGCAGATTGTAGGAGTTCCTGCAGATTTTATAGATAAGTATTACTCTATAGAATATACAGATTATAGGGCTCCTTTGCCTGAAGATTATGTAGAATGTAATCAATTAATGATTGATAATCGTGTAGCACGATGGGCTACAGATACCTTTCATAATCTTTATGGTGATACAAAAACTACTGGTAACTATTGCATTAATGATAAGTTACCTAGGTCTGTAGATTATACTTTTACTATTAATAATAGTTACATATATTTATCTAAGGAGAAAGGTAAGATTGAGATGTCTTACAAGGCTATTCCTGTAGATGAAGATGGGTATCCAATGATTCCTGATAATCCCGTATTCCAGCGAGCTCTTCGTATGTTTATTGAGAAGGAGCATGCTAGAATACTTTATTTAAATGATAAATTGGATGGCAATAAATTCAGCAAGATAGAGCAAGACTACTGGTGGGCAGTTGGTCAATGGGAGACTGATTCTCGTAAGCTTAATCTATCCAAAGCTGAGGCACTCTTTAACTCTTATAGAACTCTTATTGTACGAGATACAGAGTTCAAGAACCGTTTTAGAAATGATGGAACTAAAGAGCACTTAATACGTCATTAATTATGGAGATTAAAAGAACACAGCTGGTTCCTAGGGGTATGCAGCAGGATCTTAGTATCTCAAAGTTTAATCCTGAGTTCTCCTATGAGAATCGTAACATAAGAATCACTGCTCGTGAGGATAGCTCATTATTATCCATAACTAATGAGCGTGGCAATAAGATTATAGAATTTACTGATGCTGAAGATACAAAGTTTACTAGCTTTAAAGGAACTTGTATAGGCTATGCATCTTTAAATAGTTACATCATTCTTTTCACACATTCTGAAGAAGATAAGGAAGCTCCTGATAGGATTTATAGGATTGAAAATCTTGATAAGACAACTCTAATGTTTGAAGGTAATCTAAACTTCTCATTAGATCATCTTATTGAAACATTACCAGTCTATGAATCTGAAGGAGTTCAGAAGGTTTATTGGACTGATAGCTATAATCAACCTCGGGTTATAAACTTTATGAATGATCCCGAGCCTGAGAAGTGGGGAGAAACTACTTATTATGATTTCTCTCCTAGTATGGACCCTTACAGCTTCATAGATGTTGAGAAGAATAGTACAGGAGGTCAATTTGCTCCTGGAGTAATTCAATATGCTTTTACCTACATTACTGATTGGCATGGTGTTGAAAGTAATATTGTAGACACGAGTAGTCTCAATTATATATCGTATGATAAGAGAGCTGCTAAGGAAGATGAAACTTGCTATAATAGTTTTAGTATAAGACTCTCAGGACTTGATGCTAGGTATAAGTATGTTAGGGTTTATTCTATACATAGAACATCTTTAGATACTACTCCTACTGTTAAGATTTTAGGAGAATATGAGATTCTTAAACCTGAGGGAGATCCTGTAGAATATCAAGATTTACGGAAAGAACTTCTTACAGTTGTTAATAAGTTTAACAGTTCAGTCTATAAGCCTACATGGTATGATGAACTTCCTAAATTAGATCCAGAATATGATTCTTTTGCTGAAGCTATTAATTCCGCCTTTAATGTAAATATTAGTTCTATAGGTAATGGAATCTTTACTTTACAGGAAGTATTTGAATATATTTGGAAGCAAAAATCTAGCTATGTAGAACTAGTAGATACTGGTGTTGTAGGAGTTAATGAAGATCCCACATCTTTACTTTACAAAGATTCTAGTAATTCCATTGTAACTACAATGGCTGTTAAAGATTCCACTCTCTTTGTAGGAGGTTATACCATTCCCCAAGATTCTAATACCGAAGAAGATAGAATTGAGTCTATTAATATTTATAAAGAGTATGGAACTACAGTTGTTGCCTTAGTTTATCTTTATACCTATATTCCAGGTGACACTGGAAGTATGGTTTCTGCAATTAAGATTAGGACTAGAGATTATCTTATAAATGGGGTAAGCTCTACTATAAAATTACGTGTGCAGTGTAATAATTCAATAGTACCTGTAGATGTGGAAATTGCTGAAGGAGAGAGTGAAGTAGCCTTTCCCCAGGGAGATAAGGGTGATGTACAAACTATAGTAATCCTTAATGATAAGCATGGTAATGCATATTATAGTGATGAAGATCATATATATTACTTAGTGGACTTTGAGCCTTATCCAAGTGATTCTTTAATTCTGAATGGGGCAGATGGAACTTATAAATGGGGTTATAAAGATTACATTACGGTTGAAGAGTCTCGGGATGTAAATACTTATACATATACTCCTTATATTCTGCAAAATGGTTCTGCATGTACTCAGTTTAAGAAGGGTCAGCCCTATAGATTTGCGCTACAAGGACAATATGCAAATGGGCATTGGGGTGATCCAATTCTTATTAAAAATCTTGAGAATGCTAAGGAAATATATGAATCTAATGGATCTTTAGAAGAGAGAGATGATAATAAGTTTTATGTGCTAGATAATCAGTGTACAACCTCATTTCTTATAGATCCCATACTGTCTCAGAAGATTACTCCACAGTATACTTTAACTGACATAGTAACAACTAAGTATTCTGACCGGTATGAGAAAGTCTCTAATCTAATGAACAAGGTAACGTCTGAATGGTTTACTCTTACTTCTCCACCTTTAGGAGGGTCATTCTGGTATTTTCCTACAAGTTGTTATCAAGGATCTAATAAAATTGATTCTACAACTGACCTTTATAGTATGTTAATTTCGATGGGGGGCAATAACATTAAGTGTAACCCGTGGATGTTAATTTATAATAAAGAGTATTTTACAGATGTAGAGAATGAGCCTAATAATGACACAGGGGAGTCTGATTATTTATGGACTTTACCAATAGATGATATACATAAATATATCCTCTTTAGATCTAATTATACAGTTAATGGGAAGGAGTTCTTTTCCATGTGGGCAGGTAATCTTCATAGACCACAGACTCAATCCTATGCAATAAAGTTTAGTGGCCATAGTCATTGGCTTAATGATGAGGGCAAGTTTAGAAATTCTATTGATATTCCGAATAATAACTTTGAAGGTAATTTTACAACTTTATATTTAAATAAGTTGTCAATTACTCTTAGCCCTAATATGTGTAAAGCCTTATATAATAAGGGTTATAGAAGAGTAAGATTATTATACGTAAAGCCTACCAAAGTTAATCGTAAATATCCTGCTCAAGGTATTGTAACTAATACTATATTTTTACCTACTAGGAGATCTAATAATGCGTGCTGGGCTTATACAGATTATCTATCTAGACCTAAAGAAGTTTATAGAGTATGGAATGAATATTCTAAGTTCTTTAAGAACTGGTCTGTCAGAATAGGAGATATGAGTTTAATGTTAGGAGATTCTACAACTCAGTCTTCAGAGACTAGATTTCTAGCATCTCCCTATTTCTATCCCTTTATTCATAGATTTTATACAGACTACTCTGATGGAGATACCTCTTCTGTATGGAATGCAGTATGGAATACTCGTCCTAATTATGGTCATTTAATGACTACATTTCATGAAGTGGGAGGTTCAACGGATACTACAGCTACCGAACGTCTTCCTAGTGATGATGGAGAATTTTTTAAGAAGGATACTAGTGAAGTAGATTCTTTTAATTATAATCCAAAGTATCAGTTATTTACTCCAAATATTAAAGTTAACAGCTTAATTACAAGTGGTAATAAAAGTGACTTTATTGCATTTGATGAAAATATTGTAGACTTTTGGAGTCCTGACGTTGAATATCAAGAGGTTGATAAAAACTACTTTGAAAATACTGTAGAAGGATTTCAACTGAGAGGGATGTCTTGTGTGGTAAGTACTACTAATAGTAACTATAAGACTAAAGAAGATGGTACGGTTTTAGGTCTATTAGGATACTCTGATTCTGCCAACTATTATCCTTTCCAAGACTTAGAATCTTTAGATGGGAAGAATGACTTCACGAAAGGGGATTATACTAAAACTTCTGATGGAGTTCCTTATTTAACAAGTCCTCAGATTGTTGGATTATCGCCTAATGTACATCGTCTTTATGTATCTAAATTAGGTACATGGAGCATGGATAATGCGGGTCAAAATTATCCTCATATGTGGGAAGACTTAGGATATAAAAAAGATGCTCTTTCTACGAGCAAGAGAGACAAGGATTCTCAGTTTTCATATAAAAAGTATTGCTTAAATACTTTAATGTTTAAAGATCTTAAGAGTTTATATTATGATATAAATCAACCCTCTTTATTTATAAAAGGAGATCCTATCAGTTCTCTTAGTTATTATAAGACTGCTTATTCTGGTAGTACTATAGTATATAATCCAGGAATGGATGAATTACTATTTAAAGCTAGTGAAAATACTGGTTATAATGTTCCTATCCAGTATAAGGCTAACACGCATCTAGCATTTTCTTTAGCTAAGGGAAAGACTCTTAAGTATACCACTGATATTGGATTATATGATAGAGAAATAAATACTTTCCCAGTTATGCCTGAGCTAAGTGCTTATGCTAAATATCATGATAGTAATGTAGTTATTGGATCGGCAGATGGTAAGATTATCTTCCTGAATTTATATTGGTGGCCTTCTAAAAAGTCTCAGCGTCCAGACATTTATAAGAATGAGGCTTATAGTGTAACAGATTCAAGGAATGGTGGAGTTAATGGTGCAGTATGGAAAGTGGCCTTAGAAGCTAATGTTCCTCTTCCTATAGATATTACTGTAGATCTTTCATACCGGTTAGGCTTCTGGAAATCTGATAAGGAGTCTCAACTTGGCAGAACCTCAATTTCTTTAAAAGCAGGTCAAAAGTCCGCACTTAAAATCTTTAAGGAAGATTTTACTACACTAAGAGATTGGTCTACTATTAATGTAAAATCTTTTAGAATTTCTAAATCTAACATACCTACAGGTTGGACTATTGACCAAGGTCAAATGTCTGTTAGTAATAATAGTTCTACTAGACCTATTATTATACTTTTAGTTGATAATAATAGTTATATTAATGGAGAGGAACCTACTGGTTCAGATCCTTTCTGGATAGGTTCAGAAGGAGTTTACACTAAGGATTTATATGATCCTTTACAAGAAGAATTATTAGCTTCTGAGTATGATAATGTAGGAATACAATCTATTATTTGGCATCGTAATCTCCCTCATTTCTTATTGGTTGATTTAGTAAGATCTGATGCATTTTTATATGCTGACTGGACTGACAGTGGAATATATCAACAGATGTGGATTCCTTGCGGTAAACCTACAGTATTACCTATTCCTGATTCAGAAAAGCCTCAATCTTGTATAGTAGAAGCTACTGAAGGAGATGTTTTTGTAGGACGATACGACTGCTTAAGAACAGCTTCAGATAGTGATAAGATCGAGAAGGTGAATGACATAGTATCCTTTATCTGTGAGTCCTATGTTAACCCTGATGGTAGGGCTGACGTTAACAGGTATAATACTGATACTAGGGCTATGAACTTTGATAACTGGAATGTATGGAATCCTGTATATAGTCAAGCTAATAACTTCTTTAATTATACTAAGAATGATTATAGAGTCTTGGAGCATAGTGGACAATTCCCTAATCAGTTCTCGTGGACATTACCTAAATATCCTGATAGCTTAGTAGATAATTGGACTAATCTAACCTTTGCATCTACTTATAATCTTGATGGAGAATATGGTAAGCTTACAAAGATTGTAGCTCATAATAATCAGCTATATGCATTCCAAGATAAAGCAATTTCCAATATATTATTTAACACTAGAGTTCAAGTTCCAGTATCTGATGGGCTTCCTATTGAATTAGGAAACAGCAATAAAGTTGACGGTGTAAGATATATTACTACAACATCTGGAGCTCAGAATAAATGGTCAATAGCTGCTACTCGTAGTGGTATCTATTATATAGATCATATTAGGAAAAAGCTGAATCTTATTACTGCAGAAAGTATTCGGGAAGTTACAAACTCCTCAGGATTTTCTAAGTGGGCTTTAAATAATTTTGGATACTCTCTTAATGAGCTTAATCTACAAGATGGTATGTCTAATTGGATGGTAAGTAAAGATAGTATTCATGATGATGTTTATATCCACGACAAAAATGAATGTCTTGTATTCTCTGAAAAACTTGCAGCTTTTACAAGCTTCTTTGACTACAAAGATATTCCCTTCATGTTTAGGTGGGATAATAAATTCTTAAGTATATTCTCAGAGAATAACTCTACTGAAATCTATGAACAAAACGTTGGGCAATATAATCAATTCTATGGGAAGCCTAAGGTAAGTTCTTATATAGATTATATAGTAAATCCTGAAATATCTAGGGATAAAATTTTCAACAATATTGAATTCAGGGCTGATGCATTTAGCAGTGAAAATGGGGATTACACTAAGTATGTTTCTAATCGAACCTTAGATCATATACATGTTAGAAATGAATTCCAAGATACAGGAGATGTAGCACTCAAGCAATATAAGAATCTTCAGAAGAAGTTTAGAATCTGGAGAGCTTATATACCGAGGGATGTTAAAGAAGTTGAGAATTATAAACTTAATAGAATTCGAAATCCTTGGATAAAGATGAAGTTATCTTATACTCCTACCGAGGAGGAAGATAATAAGCTTGTCCTGCATGATTTAATTGTTAATTATACAGTATAATGGATAATGCTAAATTACAAAAGGGTGTAGGAATAGCCTCAGCAGTAACTGGGGTTACTTCCTCAATCCTTGGGAATTTTCAAGACAATGGTGAAGTTGATGCTATTGAAGCTCAGGGTGAAGCCTCAGCTAAAGAAGCTAAGAGCCAGATGTCTAAAAGTTCTCTCTCTAATTGGATTGCAGATTGGACACCTCAAGAATTAGAAAGTGTGAGCGCTGCAGGTACATCTGGAGCTATTTCAGGCACTTTAAGTGGTGCAAGTGCAGGGCTCTCTGCAGGACCTTGGGGAGCATTAGCTGGAGGTGTTGCAGGGCTTTTTGGAGGGCTTTTTGGTGGCAAGAGTGCTGCACGGAGCCGTAATCGTGCTAGAGAGGAAGCTAATGAAAGAGTTCGTACTGCTTTAAGTGCACAGAATGCTTATCTTAGTCAGAAAGAGGCAAGAGATGCTCTTGCGAATATTGTAGCTTTTGGTGGCTGGGTTAATGCTCATGGTGGAGATTATCCTACAGGTTTTAATGAATTCAATGAAGGAGATTCACATGAGCGTAATATCAATGGTGGAGTTCCTCAGGGTATTGATTCTAATGGTGTCCCTAACCTTGTTGAAGAGGGTGAAACCAAATGGGATAATTACATCTTTTCTAAGAGATTAAAGATTCCCAAAGGATTTAGTAAAGCATATGATTTAGGAAATGTAGATAAAAGATCCTATGCAGATGCTTCAAAGAGCTTATCTAAGGAGAGTAAAGAAAGACCTTTCGATCCTATTAGTAAAAGAGGTAGAGATGCTATGTTAAATCGTTTACAGCAGGCTCAAGAAGCTCAGAAGTATATAGATAAAGCTGATGAAGCTATGAATGAAATATTTGATTTAAATGAAATTAGTGACGTTCTCTATGCCGAAGGTGGTGGTATACATATTAAGCCTTCAAAGCGTGGTACATTTACTGCAGCTGCTAAGAAACATGGTAAAGGGGTTCAAGAATTTGCTCGTCAAGTCTTAGCTAATAAAGAGAATTATTCTTCTGCTATGGTTAAGAAAGCTAACTTTGCTCGTAATGCTTCTAAGTGGCATGCTGGTGGGGGCCGACTGTTAGCTGAAGGAAATTATCTTTATAAGTCAGACTGGATGACTCCTGTAGATAATAGGTATTCTGCAGGATCAGCTTATGATGTAGGTCCTAAAGTAGGATACAATCCTATAGGAAGAGTAGGAATGAGAGTACCTACTTATGACTATGATTCTCAACCTGCTATTAACCTAAGAAATAGGTCTACTGAGTCTATTGCTTCTGGAACTTTATTAAATAATTTTAATAATGATTTTAATACTCGAATAGCAGGCAATACTTCTGTACCAACAGATACATCTTTTATAGATGTAGAAGATAACTCTGAAGGTCCTAAGAAGTCTCAGAAGCAAAATTCCTGGCTAGAATCTTTGGGATTATTTGCTCCTGCCTTAGCTAACACAGGTTTAGCAATATCTGATGCCTTTAGTACTCCTGAGGAAGTATCTTATGGTAAAATGGACTTGAGTCCTTATATGACTAGGCGCCGTTTACCTTATGAACCTATAGATAGAGAATACATGGCTAATAAGTATAGAGCACAAGCTAATGCTACAGCTAGGAATATTATTAATACTTCTGCAGGTAATCCTGCTTCGGCTAGAGCAGCTTTAGTAGCTCATAATTATAATGCTCTTAATGCATTAGGAGACATGTATATTAAGTCAGATGAAATTAATAGACAGCGTAAGAAAGAGTCTATTATGTTTGATGCTGAGCAAGATCGTCAATTAGCTACTTTAGCAGAACAACAGCAGAAGTTTAATATTATGACTGACATTAACGAACAGCAAGTTAATGCTCAGAATAGGGCCGCTGCTCGTAATGCTCGTAGATCTGGCATCTCCCAAACTGGAGAAACTCTAGGAGAAATTGCTAAGTATATTGGTAACCTCAGACGAGTCAATAATATGTCTGACTATAATACATGGGGAGAATGGCAAAATAAAGCTGATGGAGGATTTCTCTTCGATCCTGAGATTGGCAAGTTTTTGAAAGGTATTAAGAAAGGAGGTAAGTAATGGCTGCTGTTAATGCTTACGATAAAATAACATATGGGGAGTTTAAGTTACCATCTTTGCAAGAGCTAATGGTTGCTCCCATGTACATGCAGCAGTTGCATAATAAAGCGGAGGAGGAGTTTCTTCAAAATCAGGCTTTAGCTGCTGATGCTGCTACAAGATTCCAGCCTGGGATCGATGATGCTGCTATACAAGCTAATCAACAATTCCAATCCTCGGTTCAAGCTGATATAAATGATCTCTCTAAGAATGGTCTTACTCCTGGTATTAGACGTAGATTAATTCAGCGTAAGACTGACTTTACTAATAATATTCTACCTTTGAATAAGGCAGCTGTTGATAGAGAACAGTGGGCAAAAGCTGCTAAGGAAGCACAACTAAGAAATCCTTCTCTCATAATAAAAGATCCTATGCAAGTAGGACTTGATAGATGGATTGCGGATCCCACTTCTCATGAGCTTCATCCCATTAGTGGTCAAGAGATTTATGAGAGAACTCGCCAAGAAATGATTCCTATTAGTAAGTATATTTCTCAGAATCTTCCTCAACTAGCCAAGACAGGGCTTCCTTTCCAATACTTTACTGTAGCCCAAGCAGGGGCTACTGCTGAAGAAATCGCATCTTTAATGGGTCGTCAATATAAGGATATTGATCCTAATCTATTAAGCCCTTTAGCTAATCTCATTAAGAACGCTGCTGATAGAGTTGTTACATCTACAGGAGTATATGATTACTACGGAGCTGATTCAAATGAAGCTCGTAGAGCTAATGAATATGCTGCTAGTGCTTTTAACCATGCCTTAGGAACTAAATCTTTTGGAAATATGTCTGATAGATATGGAATGGAAATGAGTTTATTAAGGGCTAAGTTAGCTGCCAAGGGTCAAGAGGAAGCAGGACTTCCAAGTATTAGAGGATTTAACTATACTAAGGTAGGAGAAACTGCTGAGGGTAAAGCTATTGATAAACGTATTAAGGCTTTAAATGATCTTAAGAAAGAGGGAGTAGGGTTATCTCGTGATGAAATTATCGCAAGGCTTCAGAAAGCTAAAGGTGATGTACAGTCGTATGCTCCTAGTGGAGATCCTGGTGTTGCAGGACGTAAACCTGTAAATTCTGCTAAGTATAATGATGCTGTTAAAGATATGCAGAAGTATGAGGATCTACTGGAGACTTTAGATATGTATGAAGCTAGTGATGCTGATACAGCATTACAAGGGCTACAAAGCGACAGAAATGCTTTAGTCCAAAGATACAAGTTCTATAGTCCTGACCTCACATCTTCTGAGATGTTAACTAATATTATTAAAGATTATTTTGCTACTCAGACCGACGATGAACTTCCTTTATTAGATTCTGAATATAACCCTAATAAGAATATCTTTGGGTCTGAAAGAACTGTAGGATATAATGGTAAGTTTAAACCTGAGGAATTCTTTAATAAGGATGTAAGATATCAATATTCCCCAGGTTTTGGTATAGTAGCAACTAACGGTGAAAATAAGGTTATTATTAAACCTGAAATGCTTGGTGATAGTTTTACTGATAGGTATAATATGATTCAAGAGATGATTGACCAATTACTTGAGACTCGTCCTGAGGGATATGGAGAAGCTATTGGACGATTATCTATGGGATTAGTAAACTCTGTTAAGAATGAGCAAGCAATTCTTAATCAAATTATAGGTAAGACGTCATCTAAAGCTAATAAATAATTATTATGGGAGAAAATGATGTAAAAGATCCTAGAGAGACTGGAGTAGGGGGAATGAAAGGCATTCCCTCTCTTATCCAGCAGGCTAATACTATAGCTGACATTTTAATGGGGACATCTCCTACTCAGTATAAGGCTGAGAATGTTGAAAGGTTATCTGAAAAACCTGCTATAGAGGAAATCGGCTATATGCTTCCTAACTTTAGTAAGTATGATGAATCTATTCATACAGATGAAGACTTACTAAACTATCAAGAGCATAGAGCTAAAGAACAATCGGGTTTCCTTAAAGCTACCAATGCTGTTGTGGGTGGTGTAGTAAGTGGTCTTGCTACAGCTCTTGAGGACATTGGTTATATCCTTGACCTTGAGGGTCATTACAATACCTGGAATAAGCTTGATAATGACCGTGATAATTGGTTGTCTAAAGCTATGAGACAATTTAAAGAAGGTCTTAATGAAGCTATGCCTATATATGAGACTGAGAGTGATAGTGCTTTAGGCCAGTTCTTTAAGTTCAGTACTCTAAAGGGCATGATTGACTCTGTAGTAGGCTTTGCTATCCCAGGAGGTCTTGTATCTAAAGGTATTGGTGCAGCTGTTAAACTTAGTAGAGTAGGATCTTTAGCTGCTATAGGACTTGCTAAGCTGAATGCTTCTGCAGGTACTAAAGTACTTGCAAATTCTTTAGGAGAGATTGCTAAAGATGTTACAGCTGGTGCTATTACTAACTATGCTGAAGGCCAGATGATGGCTATTGAGTTAGGAGAAAATGCTAAGCAGCATTACATTGAATCTAAGGCTCAGGAATACTATGAGCAATATAAAGATGCTCCTATTCCTCTTAGTATTGAGAATGCTCGTAAGTTAGCAGAAGATGAGTTTAATAACGACACTGAGGTACAAGCTAGAATAGGCAAAGAACAAGCTGAATTCGTCCGTAACAATAGAATATTCATGCTAACAGATGCCATAGGTCTTCATGGTCTTGTTAAGAGTAAAGGAGCTTTTAGGCAAGCACTTCTTACTAATCCTAAGGAGAAACTTAAGGCTATTAAGAACCTAGGTAAGCTTTCTGCAGATAATATACTCATTCAGGGAGCTAAGGAAGGTGCCGAAGAAATTGGGCAGAATATTCTTCAGATGGAGGGAGAATATCAGGTTCGTAAAGCTGCTGGTACTTTAACTGAGGAAGATGAGAAGCTGGGGGATACTTTCTGGGATAGAGCTCTTGCCTTTGGTACTTCAAAGCAGGCTATTGTAGAAGGTCTTATGGGAGCCGTTACAGGCCCTGGACAAAGAGCTGTGTCTAGAGTTGTGGCTAATGTAACTTCTGGAGATATTCTAGGTCGTAAACGTCGTGATGAGGAATATCAATCGTATGTTAAGCAACAAGAATTTATTAAAGGAATTAATAATAAGCTTAATAATATTCTCCAAGCCGAGGCATTAAAAGCTGAAGCTATCTCTAGGGGAGATGATGTAACAGCGGATGCCATGTGGAATAAGGAGGCTGCAGATCTCATTACTGAATCTATCCAGAATGGTACTATTACAGCATTAGAGAGATCTACAGAAGATATTATTAATGATACTAGCAGAACTCCTGAGGAAAGAGAGCAAGCTCAGAAGTTGAAAGAATACATTAATGAATCTGAGAATGAGTATATCTTAGCTTCACATAATCCTAATAGTCAAGATATCTTTGACAATCGTATTCGACATAATACTCTTCAAACCTGGAGTAAAGATTTATATAGGGATATTCAAAATAAACTTACAGATTTAAATGAATCCTTAAGTGCGAAATCTCCTGTTTATAATGTGAGCTTAGATAAAGATCTTAATTTCGAAGCTAATGCAAAAACCTTAGCACAATCTGAAGCTCCTGAAGCTTATAAAACTCTTACTGACCGTATTAAGCAGTATCGAGATGTTAAGAAAGCTTTAGATGATGTTGATAAGGAATATAAGGAGATTACTAAGAAGGAGTATCAAGAGAAGTGGCTTGAGAACGAAGTTGAGAGGCTGCAAAAAATAGCTGCTGAAGCTGAAAAGCAGGCAGTTGAATCTAAGGTAAATAAGCCTTTAGTACAGTATGATGATAATAATCAACCTATACTTACTAATAGAGCTCAAGTAGTTAAGGATGGGGATAATTATTTCCTTCGTGGCTATGATGATGAGCTCGGTACTTATAGTATACCTTTACTAGAAGAGAATGGTGTTGAGCGTCCTGTAAATTCTGCAGACTTAGAATCTTATAGAGAGGAAAATATTGAATCTGCTGAAACTACGGAAGCAACTGAGCCTACCCCTACTACTCCTGAAGTCAAATTTTTTACTCCTGCCGAACGTAAGGAACTTCGTAAGGAAGTAGATGAACTTAAGAGTCTGGATGATCTAGCTATTTGGAGAGAGCGATATAAGAATGACTCAACTCTTAGTGAAGAAGCTATCGAAGAAATTGATGATTTATATCATCGAGCTCAAGATAGGATTATTAAAGCATCTGGAGAAGAAATTAAGGATGCTAATCCTGAGAATAACGATGCTCAGGAGATCGAATTTGTACGTTCTGATAGCTTTGATACTCCTGAAGCCAATGATGCTTTGTGGGATCCTCCTAAGAGATCTGCAGAGAATTACTGGCGAGGTTCTAAGGGCTCTGATATAGCCAGCCGTGAGAATGGCAATGTAGATCAAATACGATGGTTTGACTTCCTTGATAAACATGATGCTTCTCAATATAGAGGTATTATAGTACCTTTCAAATATGAAGGTAAGACTGCTGGTAGATTAATTCTCACAGATCACGAAGGGAATTATATAGATGCTGATGGTAACTCTATTGGAAAAGAATTTGATCCTAATAGAGCTATCTACACTACTGTAGCAGATCCTACAACTGATGCTGATGGTAAGTACTATGGTACTCAGAAAAGCTTTGATTACTATAGAGCTATTTACATTAGAGATGTTTGGGAACATCTACAAGATGGCGTAAGTGTACCTGTTGTTATTCAAGGAACAAGTGCTGGTATTATTGATGATAAGTACAAAAATGATGTTATCAAGAAGCCTGCACAGCTTAAGCCTTTAGCTGAGAGCTTACCTGCTAATATGGATATAAATACTTTAACGGTTTATATCTCAAATATTGGTAGAATTATTACAGAGAATGGCCAAACCTTTACTGTTCCTGCAGGAACAATGGCTATCCATGATGCTACAAATAATAATTTCTATAGGGCTAACTCAGTACCCATTCAAGCAGGAACTAGGCAGTTCTTAGTAGATTTATTTAGGCATTATATTGCTAAATCTATTAAAGGAAAGACTTTTGTAAGTAACGATAAGTATACTCTTAGGAGTGGTAAAGAATTTGTACATTACGACTTTTTTGGAGTTCTGCGAGATTTACTTAGGTATAATAGTCATGGTGATCCTGCTCGTACTTTATATAATATTAAGGATGAGAATGGTCAGAATACTGTAAGGTGGAATATTGGAGATAAAGAGATAGATGCTGCTGTAAGAGATGAAAATGGTAACTATGTTATTAACGAAGAGTTTCTTACAGAGGTTAATAACTTCTTAAGTAAGGCTTTCTATAATCCTCGTTATTCAAAGATTAATCCTGCAAGTAAAGATTCTTATTACTTCCCTACTAAAATTAATAAAGATGGTACGTTAGGAGCTAAAAAATACCAAAATTACCATACTTTTGTTAGAGAAAATTTAGTAGACTTTGTAGTAGATCCTAATAGCCCTTACGCGCATGCTGAGCGATATGTGACATATGATCCTTTGAATGTAGAAACTGTTACTTCTGATGAAGTCTCAGAGGCTAAAGAAGAGGTTTCTAAGGAGAAGTCTTTAGCAAGTGTTATTGATACTATTAGATCAGGTACTCCTGTAAAGATGATACTTGAGGTTACCAATCCCGCGAATGGTAATATTAATAGGTTTGACTTTGAAGCTCAATATGATGGTAAGAGTATTGTTAGCTCTGATCAGGAGAATGCTTTCCCTATAGTTGTTGCGGATCAGCTTAATCAATATGCGGGTAGAGAGGGAGCTACTTTAGCAGATGTTGCGAATGCTGCTCAAGCATACCTTGCTAACAGGATGGGTATTAAGGATCCTACTCAATTTAATGCTAAACTTACTCTTGTAGAGGATAAGAAATCCCCTGTTTCAGAACCTACTCCACAGTCTAGTAATCCTGCTATAGCAGCACTTCAACGGCAACTTGAAAGTACTACAGATCCTAAGACTAGAGCTCAACTTCAGAGAGCCCTAGATATGGCTAACAATCTAAACGCTACACCACAGAAGTCTAATGATAGTGTTCGTATTTCTACAGTTACAAAATTCCGTAGGACATATGAACAAATGAGTAATTCTGCAAATGAGGAATTAGATAAAGCAGGAGAATGGTTTAAGAAGAAGTTTCCTGATATTGACTTCAAGATTGTTAAGTCTGCTATTGCTAAGAATGTAGTTGGTAAATTTGAGAATAGTGTAGTTACTGTATATCAAGGTACTGGTACAGAAGCTGTATATCATGAGGCATTTCACGTTATTTTAGACTGCTTACTTACAGCAGATGAGAAAGCTAACTTAGTAAGGGAAGCTCTTAATAATGATGAATATAAAAGTTATTTTGATTCATTAAAACCTCTATATCCTGAGTTAGGCAGTGAAGAATTAGCCGAAGAGGTTCTAGCAGAAGCTTTTGCAGACTTTATGGTAACTGAGGATGAAGATAATAATTTTATTAAGAAGATCTTTAAGTATATCAAGTATCAATTAACAAGGTTATATAATAGTATTCGGCATCTTGGTAAACCTAATAGGGAATGGACTCAAAGTATACAATCTATTGTAGAGAGAGTTCGTAATAAAGATTTTCTTATGAATGATTATCTTACATTAAAGGCAACATCTCCTCACTATAAGGTTATCCCAGGTTTAGATGCTATTACTACAGCAGACGCTGTAAATAGTTTACACTATTGGTTTCTACAGTACTTTAAGGAGAATGGTAATCTAATTGATATACTACAGTCAGAAAATGCTAAGATTGTGTCTGAGGCTTATGAATTTGCTCATAATGAGTTTGTAGGTCGATACAATGAAATCCTATCTTCTATAGCTTTCGCAGATCCTAATTTGATGGAGCAGTATCTCTCTGATCTTGAGAAGTTACAAAAAGTTCTAGAAACTTGGAATGATCCCAAGGGAATCAAAGCTTTACATCAGCAAGAGCGGCTAGCACAATATAAATTAGAGTTAAATACTTCTGAAGATTATCAAGAATCCGCCTCTGAGATCTCAGGTGGTGAGAATAATCAAGGTCGAGACTCTGCGGCTTTATTTGCAGAATCTATTACTGTAAGTAGTAAGATGAACTCTAATAAGATCATAAAGCTACTTCTTAGTACCTTACCTAAGAAGCATTATGATTTTAAGACTCGGGAAGCTATACCTTATAAGAATAGCTTAGGAATGCCTGAGGTTGAACCTTTTGGTAAGGTCTTTAATATCTTAGCAAATAAGTTAGCTAATCTTCCTACTAGCATTTCTATGCAAGAGCTGCAGAAGAGATTATCTCAAGTTGCTGAAGAATATCCTGCTATTTATCCTCTCATTCGAGATGAGGTTGTTTCACTTAGAACTCCCGAAGGAGAGATAACTACTCAAGTAGTTCCTTCTTGGCTCAAGTTAGATAAGGTTGATTCCTGGTCTGCTTCAGATATGCTCCAGGTTGTACAGTTCATGCAGGCATTTAATAATAACAAGAATAATTATCTTATAGGTATTACTAAAGCTAATGGGCAGTACACTATCTTCAATGCTTCTACTGTAGGTCATAGAGCTCGCATTGCAGGAGCATGGAGAGCTCAGTTATCTAAGTGGTTGTTAGAAGGTAACCCTGATATCATTAAATTTTATAACCGTAATAAATATAAAGTTTGGCAATATAATGCAGATGCTATTAAGAAAGCTTTTCCTCGTATCCCTACTGCTGATAATGCTGAAGAGTTCTTACGTATCTTAGGAATAACCTATGATATCAATAATCCTGAGACTCTTCAAAAAGCTTTGCATACTAAGAGATTCTTAGATAAGATAGGGCAGGTTTACTATCAGATACTCAAGGGATCTTTAAAAACTCCTATTGTTAATGAGAATCGTGATGGAGAGAACGAGAACTTAGACGCTTTCTTAGATATACAATCAGATCTTGGTATCGAAACTCTGGAAAATTCTCACATTTCACTTGGAGATGAAAGAATTTATGATCTTCAAAAACCTGGTTATATTAATCAGACAATCAATAAGATTAATCGAGTTATAGATAATCCTGAGAAGCTATATTCAGAGATGCCTCATCTAGATCCTTCTCACAATATTTACGTAACACACTCTTTATTACTTAATAGAGCTCTTGTAGATAGAAGAACTCCTAAATTATCAATCTTGATACATGAGGGTAATAGAGAGAATTCTAATGGTACAGGAACGGATTATAAGGATATGAAGCTTATAGATAAGCTTTCTACAGTCCTTAATATGACTATGGAAGGTAGAGATAATATTATGAGACCTGCTGATAATGGTCAAGAGCGATTCCTAGATCATGGAGATACTTGGATTAATGTAAATACTACTCGTGGAGAAGTTATAGATATTTTCAGAGGCTACTTATGGGATGAAATTGCTAGATCTCATATCAAGGATAGAGCATTTACGAACTTTAACAAGAACTATACTAAGGGTACAGTAATTGAAAGTTTGTTAACTCCTAATGAGATTAAAGAATTCTTAGTAGACACTGCTGAATCTCCTAATGATTTTGCAGATAGAGTTCTTAATACTATAGGTAGAGATGTGTTATCTACTCGTATAGAGAGGATGATTAATACTTGGACTAGCAATGCTTATGATAAGCTAATAGACCTAGGAGGTCTTAAAGAACTAGCTAATGATCAAGTATTGAATATGTCTCTAAAGCTAAGTACTAATCCTACTACTAATCAGTACTCTAAATCTAACGTCATAAGCTGGATACGTCACGCAGTAGTAAATTATGCTATCGGTAATATTGAGCAAAGTAAGATATTATATGGAGATAATATATTCTATAAATCTTTAGGTGATGAATTCAAACGCCACAATGGTGCCATGGGTTCTAAGAAAACCTGCTTAACATCTGATGGTATTAATACTACTATAGCACGTGACTTTAAGCGTATGGATGGTGCTGAAAATCTCACTGATGAAAGTGGTAAGCCTATACTTAAAACTGCTGTATTCTCAGATGTTTCTAGCTATTCTAAGCAGTTATATCAGATTGCTGAGATTGTAGATGCTGAGAGTAATAAATATAAGACACTTCGTAATGATGTTCTTGAGGCTTATGAGCACTCTGATAAGAGTAAATCTTTTGAGGATATGATGACAGAAGCTCTTATTAAGAATGCAGATAAGTTAGGTCTCAATAGTGCTCCTTATGCAGATATGACTGAGGGTGATGGTTTCGGAATGATTTCATTAGATGCTTACCGAGAATTCAAAGTTAGAGTAGGAGATTGGAATCTTGATTCTGAAAAGCTTTATCAATGGGAAGTACAAGAAAGAGCAGGAGTTCCTGTTGAGGAGAGAGTGTTTGTAGATTTTGATGGTAATAAATCTCCTTTAACTCGTGGTAGTTGGGGTTCTCAGGTATTTAATTCCTTAAAACCTCAACACTTTGGTCCTTTAGCTAATGTTGAAGGATTTAAACCATCTTTCTATAAACTCTCGTTGATGCCTCTCATACCTTCTGTTCTGAAGGCTTTAGGAGATACTAACCTCTCTAAGCTTCATGAACTGATGATCAAGAATCAGGTTAGTGTAGCCGTACACTATTCAGCTAATAAAGGTGTAACTACTAAGACTAATTCGGTTACTAATGAGGAAGGTGTATTAGTTACAAATACAGAGCATCCTTTTAATGACTTCTACGATAAAGAAGGTAACTTCTTAGTAGATACTGAAGGTAATTATACTGGGCCTTTAGATCTCCTTACTCAAGATACTTATTGGGAATATTGGGGTATTCAAGTAGACACTGGTGAACATAAACACCATGATGTAGTTACTGGTACTCAGATGATGGTGCAGATTCTTAACGGTCTATTTGATGCTGGAGAGATTAGTGAACACTTTGAGGAGAATACTCCTAAAGTTAAAGCTTTAGCTGAGGAGTATATTAGTCTGAATAATCAACGTATTGCTATAGGTAGAGATCAACTTGTTAAGGAGTTAGGTCTTGTAGCAACTAAGAAGGGATGGAAGATTTCTGAAGAGGGTATTGTAAGTCTCGTTAATTCTCTACGTCGAGAAGCTATTGAAAGGGGATTAGCGGATAATTACATTACTGCTATAGAACTCTTAGACAATCTCGATGATGGTACTACTAATATAGATATTCTTCCTACACGTGAGAAGATTGAGAGTATTCTTATGAGTAGAGCTGCAAGTATGACTACTTCTCAGAAGCGTCATGGTACAGCAGCATTCCAGGTACCCTCAACTATGTGGGAGACTAAGGCAAGCCGTACATATAATGAAGGTAAGTATAAATCTTCAGACTTAGACTTCGTAGTAAAATATGTAGATGGTAAGCCTAAGATTACATCTATGGAAGTATATCTTCCCTCACCATTTAAGGGTATTACAAATGTAGGTAAAGTACCTCCTGAATTGCTACAGCTTATAGGATTCCGTATCCCTACGCAGGGACTTAGCTCAATAGAAACTATTGTTGTTAAAGATTTCCTCCCTGAAGCAGCTGGAGATATTATAGTCTTACCTACAGAGATTGTTGCTAAGGCAGGCTCGGATTAATATCATGGTTCGAGTAAAATTCTGTTAATTGCGGGGACCCCCTGAGAGTCTAAACTACCGAAGTGTAACAATGTTTAGAATTGGGCAATCCGCAGCCAAGCCCCATATGGGGAAGGCTCAACGACTAATACTTAAATAACGTTTCCTTAATGGATAACAAAGCGTATGAAAACTAAGTTAAATAAAGATTCAAGAAATTTATTAATTGCATTATTACTAGGAGATGGAACTATTAGTAATAATAATGTATTTAAATTATCTCATTCTGAGGCACAGAGAGATTATTTAGAGTGGAAAGTTAAGCAACTTAATAATGCGGGTATTCGTAATAATGGAATACATGAATATGTTAGTACATGCGGATATAATACTGGTCAAAAAGTTTTATATACTCAATTAGGAATAACAACTTTCATTAAATTGCTTAGGAGGATATTTTATAAGCCTAAGAAGTATCTTGGTAATAGACGTCTTCTAAATAGGTTAGATGCAAGAGGTATTGCTATCTGGTATATGGATGATGGATGTATCAATTATCGAATTACTAAAGGTAAATGCCATGGATTCTATATAAGAATATCCCTATGTGAGGATAAAGAAACCATTCAGAATGTAATAAATTTCTTTAAGGAAGAATGGAATATTTCTTTCTATCCTATATCAGAAGGTAGAGGTACTTATTCTTTATGCTGTGGTACTAAAGAAGGTATTAAATTTCTTGAAATTGTCAAACCATTTGTATCAGAAGTTCCATGTATGATACATAAAATTACATACGACTTAAGTCAAAGATCTAGATCATTGTATGATAAAGAATCTTTGGGTAGGGCTTTAGAGCCTGAAATGCAGAACACTACTATTAGTAGTGAAGATATAGTCTAAACTTATATGAAAGTATAAGAGATTATTGTATGATATTGATAAAATGTACTTATATGTACCTAATTATTATAAGGTTAAGGGACAGCTTAAGTACATAGATTATTCTCATTGGGAAGAGCAATATGAGGAACTAGTTAACTCTTTAAAGGATGAAAAGAAGGAAGGTATCCTTGAAGCTCTAAGTGGATTCTTTGGCAATAGTGAGCTACTACAAGAGCTTGCTGACACCAAGCAGACTCCTAAAGTATCTAAAGAAGAGTTTCATAAGAAAGCTATTGAGAATCGTATTACTCAGATTCAGAAAGAGCTTGCTCATGTAGCTGAGAATGCTTCTAACTTTATAGCACCTATTCAGACCGACATCTTGGAAGCTTCTGCCAAGAGAGCTATGAAAGCTGTCTTTGGAGATACTTATGAGATGGAGGCTGAGTATTATAAATCTAAAGCAGCTCTTCCTAGTATTCTAGATCCTACATATGTTCTACAGGTAGCTGAGAACTATATGGCTGGTAAGAAAGAGGTAGGTATTGCAGCTAATGCAGGTAAATTCTATGTATTTGCCTCCATGTATGACTTAGGGATACCTGCAGAAGAAGTTCAGATTAATTTTGAGCATAATGAGGAAAATGGTGTTGTTCAGCTTGGACGGAAGTTTACTGCTGGTACTAAGAAAATTCCTATTTCTGAGCTGTTAAATCAGTGGATTAGTGCTGCTGTGGACGCTGCTAAATCACCCTTTGGAGTGAATTTAGGAGCTACTCCTGCAACATTAGGAACGCTAACAATGCTTACTATGGCAGGAGTTCATCCTGATACTCTAGCACTCTTCATGAACCAGCCTATCATTCGTGAGTACCTGAAGCTACAGCAACAATATGAATCTCAGATTGCTCAGGAGAACTATGTATCACCTAAATCAGCTAGGGTTAAGGCTGGCACAGCTATGGCTCGATATAATAAGAACGAGATTCGAGCATATCTGTCTATGAAATATCCTCCTATCGATGCAGCTGCTCCTGCTAAGGTTTTCACAGCTGATGAGCTTGAGAGTTATATTACTACTCAGAATTTAACTTATCAAAATCAGATTCTTGATGATTTCATTCGGTATGTTGAATGGGGACGTAATGTTGCAGATGCTATGCAAGGTACTACCTATGATACTAAAGATGGTGGTAAAAATCTCTCTGAACTACTCATGAAGTTACACAAAAGTCTTACAGCAGGTGAGAAGATAGTTAACTATGAGAAGCTAGTTGATGAGGGTTATATAGCAGGTTATAAGAATGCTGTTGCTGAATATAAAGACTTCTTTAAACCTCTCTTCCTCCTACTTAGAGATGAGCAGTTCACTAATGGGCAAGATGGTTTATTTGATGACGTGATTAGTAGATACACAGCATCTCCTACTCCTGATTATAAAGCTGTAAGTAGTCTTAATAAATTTAAGAATGATTTCTTAACGGCTATTATTCTCAATACTCCAGATGCTAATGGTACAACCTTAATTTCTGAGAGAAAGAGACTTATGGTAGGGGATAACAGTGTACCTATGAAGTTAGCTAGACTTCGTTCTGAGCCTGCATATAAAGATAATCCTTTATTCCAGGCATTAGTACCGATCTTAGATACTGTAAGAGAAGATATCCATAATATTAAACCTTACGTAGATAAAGATCCTTTGGCTTCTAATGCTGTAACTTATGCTTGGGAACAACTTTATCTACAAGATAAGGAATTTGCAATGGATTTAATGAAGTTCTGCTTGTTACAATCAGGACTTCAGATGTCTCCTCTCAATTATATTGACATTATTCCTGCCTCTATGTATAGGGATTATATTAAACCTATGCTAGATTCTTATCAAGAGAGAGGTTATGGTGTTATGAGAGAAGCTTTCTTATATGCTTGGCAGTTATCAAATTACAATGATGATAGTATCTTACCATTTAATCTGAGAATGGCACTTGCGTTTCCTCTTGGAAAGAGATATGCTACAGATGAAGATGGTAATAAGACTAAGAAGATCTATCCTATTGTAAGATATTACAACGAGAAGAAGCAAGATATTGAAGGTTCAAGGATTAACTTCCCCTTAGATTCTCAATCTGTAGCTAAGAATCACCAACGTCAGATTTATAATTTTGAAGCTGATAGTCCCTTAGTTAAGCTTATCAATGAGATTAGAAAGATCAAGGAAGTGAATCTTGATAGCTCTGATATAGAGAGATCTCAACCTAACAAGCCTTATACTTGGGAAGAAGTTGAGATAATGAGGGAAGCTCAGATAGAGGAGGAGATGGCTAATTCTGCTCCAGAAGATTTTTATAGTGATCAATCCTCTTCTCCCAGATTTAAATATAGTTTAGCAATGAATTTTGCAGATGGAACTGGTGGTAGAACTATGAGATCTGAATTTAAGGGCAAAACTACTATGGAGCTAGTCCTTAGTGGAGATAGAACTGCTACTTCTAGAGACTGGGGTAAATCTTATAATAGGATGAATCTTACAGAAGGGGATATACTTAGAGTAACTGGTTCTGCTGGAGGAGAGTTACAAGAAGCCTTCGTAGAAGTTACAAAAGCTCCTTATCCTGTAGATTCTATTTCAAAAGAAGAGTGGTCTAAATTAGAAGGATGGAGTGAAGCAGGATATGATAGGATTAAAGGGAAAGGTTATTATCAATTCCAATATAAACTATTAGAATCCTTTAACAACTCTACAAAAAGTAAAGGTGCTGAATTTATTCAGTCGGGAGAAGAACGTAAAAAATTGTGTAAATAATTATGGCTAATGTATGTCCTAACACAAGCTCTCAGGCTTGGAAGGATTTAGTCAACAGGTTTGGTGAAGACATTGCCTGGGCATTGTATGTAAAGAGTGGGGATAATATCCCTACTCTTCGCCAAGCTTTGGAGACTGTTAAATCTCTTCGTATAACTTATGAACCTATTTCTGCTACAGAAAAGATGGCTCTTGGTGTTGTAGATAGTAAAGGACGACCTGTCGTATATACTAATAGTAAAGCACAGTATGAAGCAGCAATTAATAAAGCTGCTCAAATTAATGCTAACTATGGGGCTTATAGAGCTAAAGTTGTTAAATCTGCAAGCTCTCCTATGGGTAAAGAGTATTCTGAGGTATACGTAGAGAGATATGTCCTTCCTGAGCAATATAAGCCTGATTTAAGCGCTTATGATGTTAAACCTGAGGAGATGTACCAGATTTCAAGAGAGTCCGCCAAATCGCCTATAAAGGGCCTTGATGGGCTTTTAACGGATTGGGCTGGCAGAATAGGCTTCCAAGTTAAGACTTGGGGAGATATTACCGATAAAGATGGTAATCCTGTATCTGCTATAGCTCAGGTTGATATGGTAAGGAAAATTATTACTGTAGCTTTAGATAAAGCAGATGCCACTACTCTTAGTGAGGAATGTGCTCATATCATGGTGAGGATGCTTGGTAAAGATAATCCTCTTTATCAAAGATTATTAAAAGTTGCTAGAGAGAGTTCTACTTATGAAAGAGTTAAGCAAGAATATGCTGAAGTATACCAGGGTGATGAAGTAAGGATAGCAGAAGAGGCTGCTGGTAAACTTATTGCTCAAGAAGTTGTACGTTTATATGAAGCTAATTCCGACCAATATGTTCTTGAATCTACTGGGATAGTATCTGCTATTAAGAAGCTATTTAACTTAATAAAGTCTTATTTTAAACGTAGGGCAGAAGTTGCTAATATAACTGTAGAAGGAATGAATGCAGATATGCAACCTTTTACAGAAGTAGCACAGATGATGTTACGTAAACAAATTGTTGGACTAGATAATCTTGAAGCAGATATTAAGAATGGAGATTATTACTATGAATTAACTCAAGAGATGATCTCTACTCAACTAGATGCTGAGGATTTTCTTAAGAACCTTACAGTACATTATGATGTAAGACAAGGAGCTTATATTAAAGCAGATGGTACTCCTGTTGGTCGAAGAGTTTCGGATATTGTAGCTAGAGGTATGAAGAGAAGATTTAGGGTAACATCTGATAGTGAGAATGAGGATACAGACCCTAAAGCACGAGTTCGTACTGTTAAAGGTACTACTGTTCATGCTTACTTAGAAGCCCTGATGAAAGATCGTATAGAGGGTAGAAATTCTACTAAAGAGGCTATTGTACAGCAAGTAGTAGATAAGTTAAGAGCTTTACCTGAATTAGCAGAAAAGTCCAATAATGGTATTCGTGAAATTGCGAGAGTTTCTGATAGACAATTTAATAATCTTAAGGAAGCTGTAAGTAACTCTTATCGAGAAATACTGTCACGTCAGGCTTATATTGATACTCAAACCGGTACTAAAGGTAGTGTTAAAATCTTTACTGAGCAAACTATATATGATGAAACTAGAGATCTTGCAGGAACTTGTGATTTAGTAGCAATATACTCTAATGGAGTTATTGATATCTATGATTACAAAACTCACGAGTTTACTATGGAAGGAGACGAAATCATTAGTGAGATTTCTGATATAGCTAAAGAAGGTTGGAATACTCAGATTACTCAGTATAAAAATGTTTTCACTAATGGTATTAGGAAAAAAGCCGAGGCTGAGGGCAGAAGGGTTAATGTACATTTTGGAGCTACAAGAGTACTTCCTATTAATGTACAGTTTGCTAAAGATGAGGAGACAGGTAAACCATCTATCTTTGGATTCGGTAGAATTGAACCTTGGTCTTTGGAAATACATGCTTTGAATCCAGTATCTCTTAGTGAAGAAGTAGATTTAAACCCTAAGTTAGCTAAGCAGTTAGAAAAATTGTATCAAACTAGTAATGCTCAACGTAGTAAATATCTACGAACTAAGTCCCAGCTTGATAGAGATGCATGGCACAGAACTCAAGATCTTATCCAAAATATTCTTATCAAACAAGATTATACTTATCTATTTAAAGAAATTGAGGATATGTCGAGATCTCTTCAAAGGAGATTAACTATCCCCTTTGGACAACCTGGATCTCTTACAGCTAATGAGATACTTGAGCTTAAGCAAAGATCTGATGTATATCTAGATTTCTTTCAAGGGTCAGTAGATCTAATTAACTTGGAAGATGATCTTAATGTTCGAATGCAGCTAGGTAAAGCCTTGAGAGAGGTATTATTTATTAGAAATCTCCTTAGTCAGAAGCCTATAGATATGCTGTTAGCTACTACAGGAGAAGATATTACCCAGCCTGGTAGTCATGTAGGCTGGTGGGCAGGTTGGTTTAGTAAAGTAAGTGAAATAGCACATCCTATATTTAGAGCATTCTCTAAACTTTTGAAAGGTGCACAAGCAAATATCTACGAACAACTTGAGAAAGCTCATGAGAAGATTAAAGTTCACACAGAAGCTCTTCAAGAATGGGCAAAGGCTAATAATAAAACTTTGCAGGATGCTTTTAATATGATCGTAGATACCTCAACAGGTAAACTTATTAATAAGTATTCTAGTAAGTTTTATAAAGACTTAGAGAAAGCTCGGACATATAGCAGTCGTTCAATAACATTCTTTTTGAATAACTATCAAATTGAGCGTGATCCTAAGGGTGGCTATAGGTATACAGGTAAAGCATTAGAGGATTTTAATAAGGCTAAAGCTGAATGGCTAACTCGTATAGAGAATGCTAAAGGAACCTCTGCAGAAGAACGTGAGGAGAGAAGATACTTAGCATGGCGTAAAGCTAATGACTTAAGTTATAATAAGAAAGCAGTCTTTCATAAATATAATATGTTTATCAGAGATAAATACCGAGTGGAGAATCCTAATTATTATAGTGAGGAATTCAACAAGATTAAGGATATTAAACCTCTGGTAGACTACTATAATATGTATGTGAACTTTAATGTAGAATTTGAGAATATCACAGGTCGTAAGATTAGTCAGAAGTTTATTGCTAACGTAAGAAATGATCTTATGGATTCCATCTTTAAGAATGGTATTGGAGCTTTGTCAGATCTTAGATCTATAACTCTAGGAGCCTTAGAAACCCGAGATGAATCAGATGTAGTTTATAAGAGTAAGGAAGAAACATCTGGCTTAGATTATGCTGGTAATCCTATTAAACATGTACCATTATTCTTTATAGATCCACTTAAAGATAACTTAACTTCTGCAGATATTGCAAGAGCAGAAGCTGCTATTAATCCTAATCTTTCTAGGGATACTGAGGAATGGCGAGCAGCAAGATACAATGAGCTTCGTAAGATAGCTGAGGAGAAAGGTTTGAGACATAAATCATATGATCTCTCTAGAGTATTACTTCTCATGGCCCAATCTGTGTATACATATAAGCATATGAAGGAAATTGAAGCTAATGCACAGCTATTACTTTATCATGCTAAAACTAATGAAGCTAAGGTCTTTGTTGAGGATAACATTCCTAACATGGATAAATGGATAGGTAAGGTAAGCACAGCTCTAGGCTTATCCGTAGATGACGTCTCAATATTAGAGAAATTCATAGATCTCTATGTATATGGTAAATCTATTCAAGAGACCGGTAAACCTTTCACCTTCATGGGTAAAACTTATAGTTGGGGTAAGTTAGCTAAAAAGGTAGTTCAATGGTCTTCTCTAAGTACATTAGGATTTAAACCTATCTTGGGATTTCGAAATTTTGCTCAGACAATGCTTAACTTCAAAATGGTTGAGATAGAAGGTAAGTATTATACTAAAGAGTCTACTAAGAAATCTAATGAACTTAAGAAACAGGATCCTACTAAATATTATGGAGCAATATCATTCTTTCATATAGGTAATGAAGATGTTTGGAAGAAAAGAGCTCTTGAACTTTCTGCAAATAAGACTAATAGAATATTTAATGTAGAAAATGCATTCTATCTACTAGAAGCTACAGACTCTAATATAGATCGTAAAGTTCTTACATCTATGCTTTATGCATGGGGATATGATGAGGATAAGAAGAAGGTAGTTAGATTAGCTCGTAGTCCTAAGGTTATTCCTATTGCAGATTTACTACATGTAGATGAGAATGGTAAGATGACTATTGATAAACTTTCTAATGAAGATATTATAAAGTTTAGGACAGCTGCTCAAAGTGCTGCTACATCTGTTAAGGGTGTTATGCCATCTGAGGATAGGTATCTTGCTAATACTACTATTGCAGGTACATTAATTATGCAGTATCGTAACTGGCTTCCTGGACTATTGAGAACTAGATTTAAAGGTCTTCAAAAGGATACTATCATAGATGAATATGATGTTGGTAGATTTAGAGTCGGGATGGGAGAGTTTGCTACAGGAGGTATAGAAATATCTAAGGCATTTGGTAGAATGCTCTTAAGGTCTATGCCTATCTTAGGATACTTAGCGGGCGAGAATATTGGCCAGAATGAAGTAGCTGCTAGAAAGCAGTATGAAGAATATTTTCATCAGCATCCAAATGAATCTAAACAAGATTTCACATTTGAAGATTTCTGCCAATTAAGACTAACTAAGTTGAAAGCATTAGGTTATGAACTACAATCTATTGTAGGATTATTCCTAATGGCTATGCTAGCAAAAGCTATGGTACCTGACGAGCCTGATGATGATTTCTCAGGATGGGCCAAGAATATTGCTACACAGAATTTATATAGAGCTCTCTATGGAGCATATCTTGAAGCATCATTCTTTGTAGATATTAGTAGTGCTACAGATATTATTTCCTCTCCTATGGCAGTCATGTCTTATGTAACTAATTTAATGGGATTCTTTAGGAATACTGTTGATGAAACTAGGGACTTGGTAATGGGAAAGGATTACAAAGGATTAATATGGTGGGAGGAAGATAAGAATGATAGAACTCAACCTTTCTATTACTTATCGAGACTAACTCCAGGATTTAATGCAGCTCAGGATTTCTTTGATATTTATGATACATTTACATTTAATCAAAGATAATTTTCCCTGAAGTCTAAAAAAAATTCCCCGGTAGGCGTATAACCTATCGGGGATTTTTTATTACTCTACCTTAACATTAAAAGGTTTACCGTATTCATAGGGTTCTTCAGTAACGAAATATCCTAAGACATCTCCAAACTCCTGTAATCCTTGATAAACATATTTCTCTGTAGTACATTCACAAGTTTCTTCGTTAAAATAACTAACTTTCATTAATGTCCACAGTATTCTGTTAGGTAAAGTAGCAGAGGCTATTCGTGAAAATTCTATTGGACTATACAAAGTACCATTATACTCAGCAACTGGGTTAAATTGGTTCTTTATAGGTCTATAATTCTCAACGAATTCTTCATAAGAAATTGTCTTCATACTACTTAAAATAAGCTTGCCTAGCCTCAGCAGAGAGTTTGTAAATCATAGCCTTAGATTGGAATTCTATAAGATTAAGTGAATCGCAATAACTCATTGCAGTAGTCAAGTAATCCTTAAAATTCTCAATCTTTTGACTAAGGGTATGAGTAATCTTTACAGTCTTACTTATACCTTCAGAGGTCCTCAAAGAGCTCTTACCCATCTTTTTCTGAGCAACCTTCGTAGACATCCCATAATACTCTCGTTCTCGACTTCCATCAGGTAGAACAGTAACTTTGCCACAAGCTTCCTCACATTCAGCAAAGAATTTACCACACATCACAAAGTCAGCTCCCAGAGCTATAGCTTTAATGATATCATCATAGTTGGAGAAACCACCATCTGCGATTATCTTTGGGTAAGTAGGCAAATCTGTAGCTATCTGTAATTTTCGGATATTATCTAACAACGATGCCATAGGGAAGTGTACTCCAACATTAGCAGATGTCGTGCACCGAGATCCTGAACCAATTCCAACACGTACATAGTCTATTCCTGCTTTAGCATATAATATATATGTCATAGGATTAGCTATATTACCTGTCATGAGAATTAGTCTATTCCCAAATATCTCTTTTGCTATAGTGCAAAGATCAATGAGAGATTGCATATGGCCATTAGCTATATCTACACAGACTTTTGCTTGTAGGTCATTCTCTTCTAAGACTTTTGCTATATCATTAGATTTATTCAGGGTACAGAAGATCTGCATAAACTCATTCAGAGACATTCCAACAAATGTACTCGTCATAAGATGCTTTCGAGTCTTGAGTGGAACTGTGCGTGGAACAACTGTTAAGACTCCCGCTTTAGCAAAAGTTTCCCAGTTAGTTTCATTTATAACACAATCCATAGGAGCAGCAGCAAGGGGTAGTCGTCCTTTTGAATAGTAAGGATCACACTCTGTTCTACTAGCAACTCTTGTAACTGGGGCTGGTATTAAGCATACATCATGTAAGCCTAATAGTGGGGGCTGAGTTTCAAAGAGCATATTATCCTAGCACTTCATTCATCATATCTTGATTGGGTACAATTCTAGGTCCTTCAGCTTCTGCAATATGATCTCCTAAGTCTTGTGCTATGCCAGCCATAGCTCGATTAATTATAATATGAGGAGGCTCATCTGCAGCAACCGGCTCTCGGCGCAACATTTGGCGATGTATTTCTCTTAAGTCCTCTAATGTATACATGCGTGAATCCTTGCTACTAGATTTTACTTCATTTACCTCAGAAGCCAAAGCTTTCTTAATTTTATCTGCTAAGAAGCGTGCTTCATTTTGTGCTCCAGGAACAAATCTTTTCCTAACAAGATCTGCCCAATCTTTAGCAAATCCAGTCATAACTTGCTCAGTCTTGGTGAATAGAGTGAGATAGTCTCTTGCAACTTCAGGTCTGTTACCTTCTTGGATTGCTGTGAAGTAGTCCAACTCAGCAAGTTTAGAACGAGAGAGAACCTTATGGAGATGAGGATCTTCGTTCATAGCATCAATGATGTATCTGTTCTTCTCATCCTTAGGCCAATTGTTTTCTAAAGATGGTGATTCCTCATCAGGAGTAAAGTACCACTTTTCATCTATACCCTCTAGCTTACCTGTAACTCCTCCAAACCACATCTCTCGCCCGAATGGAACTACAATAGTAGTTTCATGATCGAACCGATCCTTTGTATAGTTACAGTATCTTGTACTTTCCTTAGAATGAGAAAATACCCGATGCCTAACATACTGCTCAGAAATCTTGAAGTTAGTAATTAGTCTAAAAGAGTACCTTTTATAAGGGTCATTCTTTTCTGGGATAAAGAATTCTACTCCTTCTGGAAGATGCTCATCTTTCATAATTGCTATTGCTAACTCAGGATAGGCTTCACAGATATATCGAAAGTTAGTATAGTAATACCTCTTCCCGTCCTTTCTGTCCTCTATGTGACACCACGGGGATTCCTTTAAGGAAAGAGGAGAAGAACTGGGAGTTGTTAGATAAATACTTCCATGTTCTAGTACTGAAAGATGTTTCTTACCTAGGAGCATTTCAACAAATGCCTTTGCTGATGTCTCCGTGATTTTTTCCTCTGACTTATAACAAGTTCTTCCAGCTACTTCGATATTTTTCAAGAGTCCCTGATCAGGGAGTAACTCTACTTTGTGGAAGCAAATTCTCATATAGTAATTAATTTTGGTGAATACGTAGGTTTGTAATCTTCATCTAAATAGCTAACATTAACTATTTTATGAGTCCCCCAATCTGAAAGCTCATGATTGCCTGTATGTACGTGTCCACAGATTATCAGATCAATATTCTTGTCAATAATCTCTCCACGTAAGGCATAGCTTCCATAATCAGGATAGTGATCTAAACCAAAGACGTTGCCTGTGTTGGCAGCATCAAATGGTGGGGTGTGAGTAATAAGCACGTCACAGTTAGGAATATGACTGAAGATCTTATGAGCTTCCTCATCTGTTATACTGAATGCCCATCTAGGGAGATCAGTAACATGAGGTGTGCCATAGAAGGTTTTATGCCCATATTTATAAGAGCTATTTCTCAAGTAGATAAGTTTATTATTCCTACCTAACTTGAGTGTTACTCCTCCAGGTTCATCATAATCTTCCAGGAAAAAGTCATGATTTCCTGCAACTAAAATAACTTTAATGCATGGCAAAGCTTCACACCAAGGAATAAAGGTGTTTCCAAACCATATAGCACTTAGAAGTTTATTTCGTTGTATACGAAGAGGACTAATGTCCCCAGCGATGCAAACTACATCACTTAGGGGCATGTCCTCAACTTTGGGCAGATAACCATGCAAATCAGATATTGCGCAAATCTTCATAGCTACTTATCACGTTCGAGCCATGCAGCAGCCATAATGCAGTAGTTTGCCATATCCTTCAGAGTATCTGCAAGGGGCTCATCTACTTGCGCGTCTGATAATCGCTCTCGATCACATAGATTGGCAAGCCTTTCGAACTTATCACTTATCCTAACTACACCAGCAATAAGTCCAAATTTGTCAAGAGACTTTTCAAAGGAGTTACCATAGTCACGGTTTTTAGCGATGTATGTTTCCTTGATCTCCGCGTGTACTCTATTATAATCCATTGCCATCTACAATTTGAATTAGTTCTTGAATAGTAATTTTACCAGTATGTCTACCAATTTCCTTACCATCCAATCCTATAAAGATTAGAGTCGGAAGACCTCTAACCTTATACTTCTCAGTCATAGTTTCATCTTCCTCGATGTTAATCTTAGAAATGATAATTTCTGGCCTCATAGCTCCTAGTTGTTCTAGAGCTGTATCTGCTGAGATGCATCCTTGACACCAAGGAGCACCAAACTTGATAATTTCTTTAATCATTTAATGTATCCAATGATCCCCTATAGCTACATCGGCATCTAGAGGAACTGTTTTACAGAACATACGACCTGCATCTTTCATGCATGAAACCAAAGCATCAGCAACGGTTTGAGCTATTTCAGCAGGAGCTTCGATGTTGGCTTCATCATGTACAGGAATGCAATATTTGACAGTGAAGAGTAAGTTGTTTTTACACAACCATTGAAAGAACATTATAGAGAATCTCTTGAAGCATATCGCACCACGAGCTTGAATACGGTAGTTGATACTTTGCTTCTCAGAATCTGCTTTTCTGCGAAAGAATCTCTTAACCATTTCTACTTCTGGATTCTTAGGATCTTGAACTTTTAAGATCTTATACCTATCCCAAAATCCTGGAGAAGACATTGTGGCCTTATCAGCCATAAGTTGATCATAATCATATATAAAAGCTTTATGCCCATACTCAGGACAATGCTCAATATACCCTACTCTCATAACTTCCTTACGACACCAAGATTGGTAAGCAGCTACTCCTGAAAACTTATTCATATAGTTATTGTACACAGAAGTTGCAGCTTCAGGTTCAAATCCATATGTAGCCACTAATGTAGCATCATTTCCTCCATAATTAAAGCAGAATTCTGGTCCCTTAGCTTTCTTACGAAGCGCTGGGTATTTATCCTTTATTTCCGATACAGGACAATCAATCTCATTGGGAAAGATTGCTTTAGCTACTAGAGAATGCATATCCCCACTACCATGGAGAAATTCTTCTATCATAGCTGCATCATTAGCTACATTCGCAATGAGTACACTCTCTTGTCCTTTATAATCCGCAGAAATCCATAGATTTCCTGGTTCAGCTACAAAGCATGCTCTAGTATCTGCATCATTAGGCAGGTTTTGAAGATTCACCATAGGTTTACCTATGTCTTTATCTTCTCCACCACCACTAGACAATCTTCCTGTGTCCATCAACTGTGAGAAGTTAGTATGGATACGCTTCGATACAGGATTAATATTATCTAGGAAGTTCTGACCATATGTAGAACAAACTTTTTCACATCCCTTATATGCTAAATATAGGTCAGCTATAGGACTAACTTCTCTCTGGGGCTTAATGATTTTAGCCTCCACAGATTTCTTCAATTCCTTAGTCTTCTTATCCTTAGTCCAAAGGTTGAATCCTAGTTCTTCGAATAGTTCTATAACTTGTTTAGGGCTAGACCAATTAACTTTACACTTAGGTCCAGTGCTTACAGGATTAAAAAGATCTTGCTGAACACATTTTTCAACATACTTTTCTCCACAATTCTCTACAACCCATTGGTCTAGAGCATTTACAGCACTAGTAAAAGTTTCTAGGTCTTTAGCCATCTTGGCTTTCCACTTACCTACATCTAACTTGACTCCACAATATTCTATATAAGCTAGGACTACCACGAACATATTCTCAAGTTTGATAGCTCTAAGGAGATCCTTCTCCTCTAGGGCTTTAATTTGAGCTTCCATAAGTGGTATGAGATATTCCACATCTCTACATCCATAGACTATAACAGCATCACTTGCACCTTCATAAATGATATTACCTCGAATAGTTTTGTCGAGGGTTACTCCTAAGTAATTCTCACAGCAATGCTTTAGAGATAGACTATGCATACCACCTGGGTACCCAAGCCATAGAAGCTTCTCTGCAAGAAAAGTATCGAAGACATGTTTAATTACAATTCTCTTATGAAAGAAGAACTTTAAATCAAACTTGGCATTATGAAGTATAAATGTGTATTGTGGATTCTCAAAGAAATCTTTTAGTTCTCGTATATCTACTGTGTCATCTATTGCAAACTGGTTCTGAGTATCCCCAATCTGAACTAATAGGAGATTTTTCGTATAAGGACTAAATCCATCAGTCTCAGTATCGAGACCGATGAATTTATGGTCCTTGAAATATCTTCTTACATCTTCTAAGGAAGCAAGTTCAAATGGGGTATCATCAGATATTATCCGGGATTGATTCGTTACCAGATACCTCACGTTCTAATTCTACTGTCCAGATGTCTACTTCATCATTATGATTAATTTTCTTAACCCTAAATAAAGTTCGTTCTCCGGTAGTTACGTTAATGGCAGGTAACAATTCCCCTTCACATACTTCGGGTCCCTTATCACAGGAGACACAAAGTCTAGTAAAATCCTTATAACTTACACCTAAAAAATTCTCGTAATGTAATTTAGCTATTATATTAGAAACATTCTTAGAAAGAGGAGTTAGGATAGTGAAGAAGTGTTTGTTACCTCTACCATACCTAAATTTATTCATCCTTCTGAGTTGTTTCTAATGGGTTAATCCAAATACAACGTTCGTCAAAATCTATAGCCCAACGATATTTATCAAAGAATGTTGAGCCCAATATTCCTACAATAGTAATATTAGACTTTTCTTTAATAAAATCAACAGCATCTGTTATATCTGTTATTAGGAATGGGATGTCTTCAAAGTAGTCTCGCTTAAAAGACAATGTTGTTTCCATATAGGGACATTCCTTCGTTGTGCCATTAGTTGACACTATAGGCTTTGCATAATGTAGGTCGTTGAAATATTTGTGATCTACGGTATCAAAGAAACTCTTAGAGATTACATTGTCAGTAGCTCCACTATCTACTAAGAAATAATGAAGTTCTTCACCTACTTTCATCTTGATAAGAGGAACTTTGACCTTCTTAAAGTGCTTCTTAAATGAAACTTTATACTTATTAGCAGCAAGATTTTGTTGCTTAATAGTTTGATAGATTCCCAAATAAATCTTACCTACGGAGGCCAAAACCATACCTCCCACGATTATACCAATTACAGTACTTAATACGCTCACTACTTTACTTCTTTATATCCTCCAGACATGCCATATCCTCCTCGATTAGGATTGCTAAGGTATTCTACCTTATTAAACTCAATCTTAGATACAAAGAGCCACTTAATCTTAGTCCAGATAGAAGCTCTCTGAGAAGGTTGTAGTCTGAACTGAACGATTCTTTCTCCCACATGAATAGTACTAACTCGATCTGCCTTAAGATAAGCAGACCAAATATCATCGTCACCACTATATGAGGAATCGATTACGCCTTGACTATTTACTAATGTTACGCCCTTAGTTCCATAAAGACTGCTGCGAGGAACCATTACAGCTTCAATCCCCTTAGGTAAAGCCATAGCAATACCTAAAGATACTTTCTTTGCATCATACTCTGTGATACGAGTATTATATGCATTATGGGGGGCTGCGAATTCTACATTTTCTGCAGCCATTAGATCAAACCACTCACCATTCTCGGTAATTACAGGTTTGATCATAGGATCTACCGAGCGATAATTAACTACTAACTTCATTTTACTAACATTAATAAACACAGTGAATAACCACAATTGTTACATTTCTTACATCCAGCTTCACGTGATAGCTTAGTACCACACTCAGGACATGTATCTTCTTCGATATCCTTAGTGCAATACTTCATAAGTACACGACATACAGCTGACGTGAAAGAAGCAATGTTTTCATTCACTTTCTTTGCTGTAGCTATGACATATTCTATAGGTGCACCATGTCGTAGAAGCATAGAAATATAGATCGAACTTGACCTTTCCTCCAGCTTATCATTGGCAAGGTGAATATTCTCAATAATAAGGTCATGATCACCTACAAAATTATAGCATCCGCGTTTAACCTTAATGATCTTACCAGTTTGGGGTAGGAAATTTCCTTCTCCTAACTCAAATGCGAAAGTTTCATAAGGTTTGCCTTCCATTAAGCCTACAATTACTGCATACTTAACTTTCTTAACTTTAACTACATGAAGTTCAGCATTGAGAACTTTCGGTCTCTTAGGAGCACTATGTTGCTCGAAGACTTGTTTAGGCTTAGTGTCTGTTACCAGCACACCAGCTCTACAGCCATCTCGATAAACAGTTACTCCTTTAAGATTATATTCCCAAGCCTTGAAATAGATCTTGCTAATTTCTCCTTCTGTAGCACTACTGGGAAGATTTAGAGTACTAGAAATACTATGAGTAGTATAGTGTTGAACTACTGATTGTATTCTAAGACGAGTATCCCAGTCGATCTCAGGGGCAGTATTCTTATACCAGGGAGACCAAGTGATAAAGCGAGATAGTTCTTCAGCAGACATCTTCTCAATGCATTCCAATGTTACTTCTATAGTAGGAAGGTCTAATTTCAACCTTGCCCATTCTAAGAAGGGTCTATGGAATACCTTGAACTCTTGGAACTTCTCACCATTCTGATCTACAAAATTGTGAGGTTCTCCTTCTACACACTTCTTACGACGTGTATAATATAGGGAGAATACGGGCTCAATGCCTGAGGATGTCTGAGTAAGAATACTTACAGTTCCTGTAGGAGCAACAGTCGAGAATGATACATTTCGGCGGCCTACTTTCATCATCCGATCATAGAGATCTGGGAATGATTTAGCTACCATCTGATACCATTCATTGCCTTCTACATGAGCAAGTTCTCTCTCCTTATTCCAGCCTGCAAAAGTACCTCTTTCTTCAGCTAGGTCTATAGTACTCTCAAGCTCTGCTTTGAAGATAGTGTTCATAATAGCATCAACTGCGCCAATGCCGTCATTATTAAACCCTACCTTAAGCATTGCAAGAGTATCTGCAAGCCCTGTGAATCCTACTCCGCATCTTCTACTCGATAATGCAGCATCTCTAACAGACATCCAGAGATTAAACTCTCGACTGTTATTACCTTTAGAAGCTGTTATATGCCCTAATATACGATCTATAGCCTCTACTTCTAGATCTATGAGATCATCTCCCAGCCTGATTGCGATTTTTGCAACCCTATACAGGTTATCCAGATCTAAGGAAGCATCGGGATAATAAGCTTTTTTTACGAATGAAGTAAGATTAAGGTGAATCAATCTACAACTATCGTAAGGTTGCATGAAGATTTCTCCACATGGATTTGTTGATACTCCACGATACTGAGGATATACTCCATCAGGACTATATTCAGTATGTCTATCTACGAACATAATCCCAGGTTCAGCAGTATTCCAAGCACAGTGGATCAATAATTCCCACAGTTTACGAGCTCTTACTTTCTTGTAGTAATAGCAAGTATCTTTACGTGGATGCTCTAAGCATAGAAGTTTACCATATTCAAGATCAGGGAATGCGGTATTCTCAGCTCTCGTAGTTACAGGCCAGCGAAGAATGTAATCTTGATCATTCTTAACGGCTTCCATAAAGTCATCAGTAACCTTAACACTAATGTTAGCTCCCGTAACTTTAGAAAGATCCTGTTTCTTAGTGATAAACTCCTCAACATCAGGATGACGAATATCCAATGTTAACATCAGAGCTCCTCGTCTTCCTCGTTGAGCAACCTCTGTAGTTATTGCAGAATCCACATCCATAAAAGATGCAGCACCTGTAGAGCTCTTAGCTGCGTTCTTAACAGCAGCACCTGAGGGTCGTAGTGTTGAAAGGTCCTTTCCAACACCACCACGTCGCTTCATAAGGTGAGCTTGCTCCTCTCTAAGCTTCATAATACCTGAGTATGAGTCTTCAGGCTGCCCGATTACAAAGCAGTTAGAGAGAGATCCTACAGCATTACTTCCAAGTCCTGCCATTACTGATCCACCAGGAACTATATAACGAAAGTCTTGGAAAAGTCCAAGAATCTGCTCTTCACTAAGCTTATTGGGGCCACCATAATTAGCTTCTATTCGAGCAAATTCTTTTGCCATACGAAGATGCATTTGATCAGGATTAGACTCAACAATCTCGCCCTTCTCGTTACGAAGAGCGTATTTATCAGTCCAAACTTTAGCTGCCAAATCATCTCCCTTAAAATACGTTAACGCATCGATATTTCTCATTAACGAAGATATTTAGAGAAATCAATAGTTCGTTCTCCTCCAGACATATAAGTCTCGTAAGAATAGTCAAACTTATTGTTCTCAATGTGCCACGCGGCTTCTTTAATAAGCTCACGCCAACTCTTATACCCATTCTTCTGCAACAAAGCTTGCTGGTCATCTATAATATTTCTATTTAGACGACTAAACGGGTATGACCATACCATAGGAGTTCTTTCGAACCTGTTGATGACAACAAATTTGAAAGGAAGAATTGTGAAATCCTTGAAGTACTCATCTTCAGAAATTACATCTAGTAGAATCTGAGTATACATAGATGCTTGGATATAATAATCCCATTCCAATGCTGAGAGCTCAAACTTCTCCTCCTTCTTACCAGAGGTTTTGAGATCAATAGGCTGGATTGTTTTAGCATCATGGTCTACTATAATTCTATCAAACATACATCTAATGAGATTCCCATGATATGTAGATGAGAATTTTAACTGATTAACCTTCTCAATCTTAGGATTGAAAGGATCTTCATCTCCCATATACTTCTCAGTAAAGGGATGAGTCTTAAGAATCTTAACACATAGGTTTGCTAGTGTAAGATCTTCTTCAGACATGACAATCTTTCCTTCACTTCTTTGCAACAATGTATAATAGAATGATTGCTTATCTAAGCGATCTAATCTTGTTTTACTACTCCAAGATGTTGCATAATCAAAATTATCTAGAGCTTCTAGCTTTACTTCGTTAGGCACAAAGGTAAAGCTCTTAGCATTAGGAACTTTCTTGTAGATATACAACATTATGGAAGTGATTGTTGGAGAAGGAGTTTTCATAGATGTAATGAAGAACCTATCTTCTAGAAGATCTGGTTCTGTCATCAGGCAGTCTACTAATGATCCAAATCTTAGTGCATCCGACTCATCGTGAGAGGGAGTAACTAATACTTTGGGATCTCCGGAGCGAAGGAACTTAGCAAGCATAGAATACGAGAAGCCTCCCAGCTTTCGATATTCCGGCTCACTAATGTTGAGGGATAGTTCTTTAATACTCTTCATCATAAGGGATGTTGAGTTCATCCTCTTCGTAATCATTAAGTCTAAGATATTCCACGATCGTTGATTCTAACTCTGCAAAGATGGCGAACATCTCGTCATACATTGGTTTATCTTCCAAACTCACGGGTTTCTTAGATTTAAACTTAATAAATTCTGAAGTAACTATTTCCTTGATAGACATCAGATTTCGACGCTCAAGCCAGCTTTTGACTCTGAGAACATCTGAATCTTTCAGGCATTGCTTAGACAGTTCAGCGATCTTGTCTACGTAATTCATCTAATAAAATCCTTATAGATTGCTCTATTTGAGCAATGTTGTGAGGTTCAAAGAATACGTAGGGTTCTCCTACGCTTTCTAAGTAGTGGAGAAATAATTTCTTCTTAAGAGGATAAGCATCGTTAGGTTTGCCTTTAGTGTCAAAATATACATGTGTTCCACCTATGAAGAATTCAAAATCTGGTGTATAAGTAATCTCTCGATAACTTTTGTACTCGATTAGAATCTTCTTTCGGGGAGCATAGATATTACCAACTTCTAATTTTGAGGAAGGAAGTAACTTATATCTAACTGGCTCATAGGCTGGATCAAATCCTGCATCTTTGAGTAGCCTATAACAGTTATATTCTAAGCGACTTTTGAAGTTAATACCATCATAACTGACACCTTGAGCATTTTTTACTTTCTTATTCTCAGCCACTAGAACTTAATTTCGTCACCATTAAGATCACGAAGTATCTTATTGATATCCGTAAACATGGTGGCTTCAAATCCACATCCTAACCTACAAAAGTAGGCTGGGTGAGGATATGTTAATACGTGGTTATTAGGACCCACGTATTTCCTAAATGTCTCAGCAACTTTCCCTAACAATACATATATTAATCCTGGATTATATTGATTAAGTGCCAGGATAAGATCTCGTATAAAGGGATGCCAGTAATGTGTGTGGCTTCCAGGCTGATGGGCTCTTACAGTTAGTGCTGCATTAAGTAACAACACTCCTTGCTGTTCCCAGGATATAAGAGTTTGGTCAAATTCATCATTACGCCTTCCAAAATCTCTAAAGACTCGATCTCTAAGGATTGTTAAGGAAGAGCTAATGTTCTTTACTTCTACAGGATTTGCAAAAGCTATACCTGTAGCGAATCCTTTTTGAGGATATGGATCTTGACCAATAACAACTACTCTTACTTTCTCGTAAGGGCACTGTCTAAAAGCTTCAAAAACACACTTTTTGGGGGGATAAACCTCATACTGCCGGTACTCTTCATTGAGTACCGACAGAATAGGTTTAACAGCGTCAACATTTAGTAACTTATTCCAACTACCAAACATTCATTTAGTGTTGTACTGTGGTAACTAAGTTAGTCCCGAAGTCTTGCTCTTGGTCAATACGTAAGTCAATTAATCCTGCCGGATCATTGTACTTATTAGCCAGCTGCTTAAAGAACACTTCTCGATACTGAATATAGTCAGTAAGCTGCAGCGAAATACGACGAGAATAAACATTTGAGATGATATCCTCTAAAGTAATCGCTGTAGCTCCTATACTACTCTTCAGCAATCGATCTTTATTCTTAATAGCGAACTGGAGTATACCCGAGCAAATAAACATCCAGTTTACAATCTTCTGAATGTTAAACGTCGGAGCGTGAATTCGGAACTCTACAGTCTTACCTTGCTTTTTGAAAAGCATGTTGATAAGATTCGCCCATACATAGCGAGCATGAATATTCCACTTAGCACGGTCTTCTTCATCCATAGGATGAGGATATGTCAGGTTACCATCAAAGCGCATGCGATCTCCCGAACAATAGGTATAGTATTCCTCAAAAGAAGCATACTTACGCAACTTCATACAGTAGTCTTTACCCTTTGACTTGAACTTACCCGTGTTAAATGCGAAATAAGGCATAATACGAGCGATTTGAGGCTCTATAATCACTAGGAGCTTATAAAGGGCCCAGATAGATTTAGCCTCGACAGGAAAGCCTCCTAAATGTATGTGAAGGGAACAATCCTTATCAAAGGTAGTACTCTTCTGTAGAGTCTTCACCTGGTTGATTAAGAGATTAAATCCCTCAGGTCCTTTCATAGGTATGGTAGTATACTCAATACCTGAGATAGAACCATCTCGCAGAGGAATAAGTCCTAAGTTAAAACATTGTGCTTGGCTTAACTTTCCAGCAGCAGTTTCAAACTCTAGACCAAAGGAGAACTCTCCAAATTCTTTTACATCAGGGATATTGATAGGGTTATCAATCCTCATATCACGGGGATATTTGAGGAACTTCTCCATGTGTTTACTTGAAGAATACTCCTGATTAAAAGAATAGTTGTATACACCTTGTCCTATAGTGTTAGCTAAAACACCTTCTACCTTCTTAAGGATAGGATTAAGTGCTGTAGTGTCTTCGAAGATTCCCAGGTTTTTGTTATAATGGACCGGTCCTTGGAGAAGAGACCGATCCATATACGTAACCATATTTTGAATATTACCACGGGAATCCAGCTTAGCAACATCAATGTTGCGAGTGTGGTCTACTTCAAAAGCTCCAATTATAGGACGGGTATTTGATGAATCCCATCCTACAATTCCCTTGCAGATGTTAACACCACGAGTCTTCCTCCAGGATTGTGAGCCATAATCATAGAAGATTCTCGGATCCTGCTTCAGATACCATGATGTTCCGATCTTAACAGCCTCCTCTTCTTTGATGTAGTATTCACCATTGATAGTGCAACAGTTCGACTTCAGAACTCTTTTACCTGAAGCCGTTGTAATACGAGTTGTTCTCTGTAACATTACTAATGTTAAACGTTGTAAATAGACATGATTTTCTTAGCTGACTTTTCAATCAAGTTAGCGAACTTTACCGGAACCTCCGGACCCTCATACTGCGGACAGTACGTTTTCCATACACTACAGGAATTCGGATTATAAGACTCTGTGTATTGATAAATCTCTCCACGCTGAATCTTGTATACCCGATTGGTAAGAGTGAAATATACAGGATAAGTTCCTGTAAATAACTTACCTTTCCGAGTGTAGAACTTCTTTAACTCAGGATCATAGAAACATCCCATAGTTAACTTCCGAAGCATAGTATCCTTGAACTTGTCCCCAGCCATCTCATAGATTCTGCGCGCTATATGCATGCAAAGAGCATCCTTCATCAGGAAGCCTTGGAAGAAATAGAATGTCTTAGGACGTGCTACAACATCAGTTCCGAGATTCGAGTAGGTATTCTCAAAGCCATATTCTGAGATTCTGTAGGGACCACTCATAAGGACTTTACCCTTATAATAACGTCCATCAGGTTTGAAGATAACCTTATTGCTATTGACATAATCATAGCGGGCCTCTGCTTCACCTGCTACAATACTTGTAGCTTCGAAAGTCTTAGTATCTCCTACCTTGAACCACGGCTCCTCGTCTTTCTTCTTCGAAGTCGTCGCCACTGCCGATGTGTTCTTGTAGCCATATGACCCATATCCATAGTAGTCTTCCCTGTCGTAGTCTTTAGCATAGTATTTCGAGCCATAACTGACCTGAAATCGGCCACTACGATCATACTTTCTTGTAGATATGACACGACCATTCTGGATAATGATAAGGGTATTCCCAGGAACACTTTCAATGTCATAATCTCCGTAGGTTATGAGTTCAAGAGATTCCTTAATTGAAGAAAACCATATTCCTTCAGGAGTCTTAACCCAGAAGAGAGGACGTTCCTCAGATGAAGTAACACTGCTTCTGTACTGAGGACTTTCTCCCTTGAATAAGTAGAATGTAGGAATTTTCTTCCTGTAATCTACAAATGCAAAAGCTCCTGCACCATCATATTCCTCTAATACTTTGAAGCCATGATAGTAAACCACATTGGCGAATATTTGGGAGTCAGTAAAATGATCAGGCACTTTTGCGAGATACTTATCCTTCAGTTCGTTATGATTCAAAAGAGTACCATTATGAATCATTGCGAAGTCGATCTTCGAATCCTCATCATTAGGAATACATACAGGCTGAGCTTCCTTGATGGTTTTAGCTCCTACAGATGCTTTCCTACAATGACCGAGTGCGTGTTGTACTGATACTCCCCTGTAACCCTTTAGGAACTTATTCTTGGTGGCAAAATTAGCAAAGAGTTTTTCATCACCGATACCCCATTCACACTCACCATCAATGAACGCTCCGGCAGAATCACCCCCTCTGCTATCGTTAATTGCCCCAAGTATAGAGAACTTAAGGATATTAAATTCGTGATTGCCGAGTTTACCAGCAAATCCAAATATTCCACACATTATTCTTAGACTAAATTAATTTTATACTTCTTAATTAAATCTTCTGCAGCTTTGCGGTTGTTATTGTTAATAGCATCCACAATCTTTGCAGCATCTTCATCTACTGAACCCCCGTTGTTCAGGAATTCAATAGCTGCCAGGATCTGATCGAAGCACCATCCAATAAGCTTGGGGGAATCAATGAAGTATCCAGACATAACTCGATATTCTACACCATACGAAGTGAATCGGAAACATCCTGCCTTACCGTAAAGCTGTCGTCTCCGATCATCCTCATCGATGAGAATTGAAGGTACCCCAAGGAACAAATCCAGAATTCGAACTAATTCCATTGAAGTGTCACGGTCATGACCCTCATATCCGATATGGAAATGACAACCTGTAGTTCTCAGGTTTGTAGTATCTCCCTGGGGACGAGGGTTCTGCTCTCCCAGCCATGCATTGTAATCCGGTGAACATCCAAACAGCTTTGCCTCATCACTCTGGAGTTGATCCTCATCTACTAAAGCAGATGCTTTGCAGCAGATATCATAATTCGGATTCTTAGATTTCACATAGTCTCGAATATAATCTTTCATGATCATCATGTGAGCTATGAAATCCTCCTTATAACACGTGGGAGGGATATTAAACTCCGCGAGGATATTGTCAATCTGCAGGCCAAATCCTTCAGGAAGCTCCGCAGGTTTGTAGGCATGTCCCTTAACACCGGGGATCAACCCAATGGAAGAGATAATCTTATTATCCTTAGATTTGTCTACGATGAACAGCTCAGGATCTGAGCCGATTAAAAATTCTTTAATTTTCATTACAGATACTTTTCAATGAGTTCATTAATATATGCAATTACAGGTTGATCCTTAGGCATCCATTCGGGATGTCCTTGAATGCATAAAGCACGTGTCTTTGGATAATAGACAATCTCAGGTTCTTTGAAGTTTTGCGGAACTTCTACCGGACCTGCTCCGATACAATATGCTGAGCTCAGGTTTACAGTAGACCAGGCTAGCAGCTCATAGTCTTCCTCAGGAAGATCATAGGGATTCATCATCTGATGATGACAGGAGGTAATCCTCACTGTGCGATTATCAGATGTTGTAATATTATGACCTCCAGTACCTCCACCATGGCCAGTAACATGCTGGAAAAGCTTACCACCACTGAGGGCTGTCAAAAGTTGAGCACCTCTACAGCCTCCAATAAGTAGAGCTTCTTTAGGAGCATCTTTGAAAGCTAATACCTCCATGTCATCTCTGTTCGTGAAATGAGTTGTGGGGTGAGGAACATCTCCATAAAGGGCAGGATTAATATCCTCGCCTCCAGTAAACATTACGATATCAGCTTCTTTAATATTGTCAACTTTCTCGAAGTCAAACAATAAAAAGCTTGTGATGTTGCACCAATCGTAGCCAACAACATAAACTTTGATAGGTTTTCTCATGTAACTAATTGATGTAAGGACAAATTTCTTTGTACATTGCTTTGTAGAGATCTACAATAGGTTCAGGAATCTTATCCTGAAATACATACTCTCTGACATATGCCATCTCTCCGAATCTAAAGGGTACTGGCTTGTTCGTTGCAGGTGCATCAGGATGTGATACGGTGTGCCATATCTTATCTGCAATTTGTTTGAAGCTTAGTCCTTTAGTGGATTCATAAGGGACTTTCCTAGGAAAAAATATTTCCTCATGCCATTTATCTATGTATACACCAGGACAAGGAAAGTTACATGCATTTACTACTTTTTGGATACTCTCCAACGTTCTGGGAGTATATACACGTGTTTCGGGGTATTTAACAAATCCTCGTGCTACCATTGCTGTAAATGCATGAGTATTCATTCCTGTTGTATTCACAAACATAAATGCTGACAGAAGTGGGAGATCTTTTAACTCTGGAATAAGATTTCGCAGAGTAAAAGTTTCTCTTAGCACTAGCGAAGTTGAACCTTCATATATTAGCCTGACATAGCTCATTATCCATTTGACATAGAATCCTGGAATATTTTGAGCTTTGACTACTATATGTATTCCTTTGAGAGCAGAACCTGTATGATACTCATAATCTGTATATATAGTAGCTGGTATAATTTTATACGTTAAACTATACTTACTAAATATTTCACACAGGTGATCTAACCACTCTATAACTTGAGCTTCCTTAAGACACACTAGGTTCTCCTGGTTATGTACTATATTAATCCGAGCATCTGTACAGGCACTAATTCGTATTCTAACCTTATCATACTCTTTAGGAGAGGCTGAGTTTCTTATGTAAGACCATGAATTTGAGAAGCAAGCATCATAATTCCTAAAGAGTCTATGACACAGTTTGCCCCCCTTTACTAGAACTACAGAATAGTTTGCTCTCAAATTCATGAATCCTATATTAAGTCTTTGAATTTCTTCTAAGGTCATATGCTAAGATTTTAACTCTTGCGGATAGTCCACCTTCAGTTTAGGAAACTGATATTTGATAGCTGCCAGAATGTTCTTGAAGCATTCTACGTGATCTTTAGGAACATCTCCACCAAAGATAGTTGTGATGATCTGATTCGTATCAAAGAGCTTTTTTCTACCAGTCTCATCACCTCCTCCCATTGTGTATCTGGGTAAAACAAATTTGCTCTTATTCTTAGGACCTCTTTCAACTACTTCATAGAAATTCTGAACCTTGTGGTGTGTACTTGCATAAGCTGCAGAATCACACATCATTCTCTTCTGAAGGAATTCCAGACATGAAGGTTTGTAGAAAAAATCTCTGTTATCCTCTCTCCACTGTATGGGTCCTTGGTCATAAGAATACTGCAGACGATTTTGCAGCAGAGCAAAGAGACTCATGATGGAGAACTCCTTGAAATACCCTTTCTCTTGAAGGTTAAAACATTCTTTGAGCAGTAGAGCATTCGGATATTCAGAAGAACATCTGATGAGAGTAAGAAGACACAGAAGCTGATATGCTTTCATCTTCTTGGCTTCTACATGGATTTTAATAGCGGGACAAAGAACTTCTTTCTTGCATCGATCCTGGTCATACAACCTTGTGGTTTCCTCTACAGAAAGTTTTACTCCTGTATCTTCTTCAGAAGAAAACTTAGCGAACACAAATTCGAGCTCTCGGTGGTACTTGTGTAGTTGGTCAGGAGCCAGAGAACAGTAGTTATTCTCATGATTTCTAACTAACATGTCTTGATCAATATATTGATAGACATCTGCTTTGATATCCACTAAAGTGTTAGTTCGGTCATTGCTATTGGGAGCACTGTTAAAATACATTCCAAAGCAAGGCTTATTATGTAGCTCGTAGTTATACGAAGGAGATTTGCTCCCATCTCTCTCAAGTATTTTCACCGAAATTGCTGCCTCACAACAGAGGGCAGTACCTGTAAGAATAGTATTAGGCATTTACGATTTGTGTTAACTTGTTGATATATTCTTCTGTGGTTCTTTCACCCAACGAGGGTGCACTGTTTGTTTCCAGGATGATGAACTTAGGATCCTGACCTTTATTAGCAGATTGAACTTTGACATCAATAGCAGCAATATCTAACCCTACAGCGTTGAGGGCTTTGACACATTCTGCTACGATAGCATCCCAGTTAGTAGGTTTATCGAATTGAGGATTTTCCTCGACAATCCATACACTGTTATTATCATGACGATGCCAACGTTCTTCTGCATCTCTCCGAAGCATCTTTCGACAGGTATAGAAATACCCATCCTTAGTTACATGAAGTCGGTATTCACGGTTGTACGTGTAATACTTCTCTATGATGTGATTAGCAGGATTATGAGATCCCAACCAATCTCGTAGAGCTTCTTGATCTTTGATGTAGTAGATACCATTCCCTTTACTTGAATGGTTATGTTTAATGATCGCAGGGAATTTATCCCATTCTTCATTTACAGGACCCCATTCGGAGGAGGTAACTTGTGCTTCATCAAAAGCTTGCTTCATCAGGGTTTTGTTACCTGAGATTTTACATGCGTCTATAGAGTTCAGCTCAAGGACCTCAGTTCCTGGGTGTAAATACGGGAAAACTACTGCTGTAGGAGTTGTGCTTCCAAGCCTCAGAATGGCTCTTTTAGTACTCCTGATCACTCTACGAAGACCATTCGCAGTGTGATTTTTAGAACGAATTTTTAGATAGAACATAGGAATGATACCTACTTAGATTTTATTTGTACAACAACTTTTGAGCTTCTTTTAGTACCTCAATAAGAGTATCTCGTGGAATTGAGTTATACCGGTAAAAGTGATCATATACCTCACCAGCTAGACGAGCCTCTCTGAATTCGTTTCTTTGACGATGAAAAGTAGCTTTGTCATAGAGCATCTTTTTGTACTTGAGAGCATACTTACACAGTTGTTTATATGTCCATTTTGGATTATCAAAACGGGCAAGTTTGATCTTGTTCATAACTAGTTAATTTAAATATTGTGTCCCTTAAAACTTCTCTACCATGTAACTGATATAGATCGGAGCTATCTTTAGCACCAAGTTCTTCAGGTAACTCAATCTGTGGTAACCCAAAGGTACTAGCAAGAGTTTTACCATATTCCCTACCATGATTCACAGGTTTATTGAAATCATTATCATAGAGTATAAAGATATTCTTGAACCTACCTTTCAACTCATTGATGACACTTTCTTTAGGGAGATATGATTCTGCTTGAAGACTACAGGAAGGAATTCCTGTATTACACCATATACATAAAGCATCTTTTCGGGAGCTAGTAATAATAAGGTAGTCTCCAGTCAGTGGTAACTGTTGCCATAAATCCCATACATCAGAAGTATGCTTATTTATCCACTTATAGTCTTTACTAAATGGTTGATAAACTTTCAGAGAAATCTTGTTATCTTTCTCTTCAATGTATACATAAGCATGTTTTTCTGCTGGTACAGAAGTACAGGACTCATCTTCTCTTATTAGGAAGATGTGACTTACGGGAAAAACTTTTCCGAACTTAAGAAATTCTTTGGTTATACCATAAGAACTCCAGTATTCTCTGTCCCAAGGCTTCCAAGGTCTAAGGGCAACCTGGATATCCACGACAGAGGACTTTTTAGCTGATTTAGCACTCTTTCTATTATATTGTAATATAGGAGTACTAGTAGTGCAATTAGTCGATTCTACGAGGTTTAAATAGATATTCTCCATAAGCTCTCCAAATGATAAATTGAGTATTTTCATAAGGAGAGTATACAAAGATCCTCCTTCCCCAGTAGCAAAATCCTTATATACTATATGACCACTTTTGTTGTAATGCAACCCTAAGGAAGGATTAGTATCCTTCCTCAAAGGGCTGCAAATTACTATTGGCAAATGTGTTATTCCGAGATAGAAATATAGGATATCGCTTTCAGAGACTTTTGAAAAGACCTCTTCTTTAACATCAACTACTTTCCCTCTCGCTATAGCCATTACCAGTCAGCTTCTAAGTCATCATCCATACCTACTGCTACAGGTACTTCTGCTACTGCAGCTCTCAAGTTCGTAGGTTTAACTACGTATTCTTGAACTTCATAAGGCATATCACCAAAGTCTGTGTTGGGATAAGCACCATTGGCTTTAGCTTTCTTCAGGGCAGCATCATAATACTTCATGTCATTAGATCCTCCCTTCATAGGATAGTCTATGAACCAGTCCTGATAGACGCGATTATCATCAGTAGTTCTGGCTCCAGCACCCATTTTGAAAAGCTTCATAGCCGGAATAATACTCTTCAGCTCAACAAGGTTTCCTTTGCCTATCATATCTTTGAGAGTATCAAATCTACAGCTAGCATCGGCTTTATTCTTGATAAGCTCCCCAGTAGCAAAATCTGCTACAACTCTGGGAATGTTTACTGAGGCTTGCACTATTCGCATGAGCCTTTCCTCACCTATGAGACACGGGCGGGGATCCTCCATTAGGAACATGGATGCAGGCACATTATCAGGCAGACGCTTCTCCTTGAATTCTTCCTTAGTGAGCCATGCTGTTTGTCCATATGGATTAATTACTTTAACCTTAGACTTGTCAGCATTATACTGAACTGCATCACTTACCCATGTAGTGATACGAGTAGTCATCTCGATACCATTACATTTCTCAGGAATAGTCTTACCAATGAAATCTATACGAAGACGCTTAATACCAGTTCGAGGATCTACACCGAGGTACTCAGGCTCGTTCTCAAAGGGTCTCCCATAGATTGCTTCCAACTCCTTCTTGTTAGGGTTAATAGCAATAATTTTCATCGGTACTACACCAGTGTACACAGGAAATGCATTACCTTCAGCAACAGGCTTACCTGCAGCAATAGCCATCAATACGAGTTCTTTCTTATTCATTGTCATCTACTTTAATTTCGAAAGGATCAATTTCTTGGTCCATAATTTGCTCCTCAGGAGCTTCCTTGATCTTAGTAGTCATTGAGCCGTTGAGAGCTTCGATTGCACTATCTATAGATTCAAGTTTAGCTGTCACTTCTTTTATATCAGAATCAATCTTTTCAAGAAATGCAGCTTTCTTCTTTTCCAAAGTACCTAACTTAGTTAAGTAAGGCTTCTTGGAATTTTCAAGCATCTTTTGAATGTTAACCATAGCTACTTCATATCATAATATTCCCGAATTGTTTGATCTACTAACTTCAGAGAATTGGGGATTAAGAAATCCTTAAACATTCCGAGAGGAGTTTTGCCAGAACTGTGATTTGCCTTAGTCTCGAAGTAGTATTTGTTATCTCCTTCAAGACCAGGTTCTATACGAGTAAATAATACTATAGGGAGCATTGACTCAGGAAAAATCTTCTTCAGCTTTTTACCTGATGTGGCAAGTGCTTTGCGATCTACTCCATCAATATCAGTTATTAACTCTACATGGCCCATAATATAACATATCTGGTCATCACGTAGAATAACATTCGCTGTATTGATAAGATCTACAACATCAATTGCCATATCTCTCCATGCATCAAAACTCATCTTACGACGGTCTAGCATTTCCTTAAATGTGATGTAACTATTTATAGTGTCAACACTACAAGATTTAATATTGGGATCTTGTGCCCATGCTTTAAGAGTCTTGATGATTGTGTCAATATCACAAGTCTCTCTATAGTTCTTATTCGCGCTACACCATTGTTTTGTTAATGATGCAGGGAAGGGGAGTGCTTTTTGATCGATATTAAGAATACCATGACTCTTAGGATCGATCCCTTTGTAACCTTCAGCAGACAGATCTATAGAACCATCAGGATTAATGATAGTACTAGTAGTCTTTCCGTCTCCAGAAAAGCCAAAGATTCCTACTACTTTTGCCATAAAGTTTAAATTTGGAATGAAGAGAGCTAAGAGTTGTTGCAACCAAAGCTCCACCACCTCTGAGGGATCTTAATAGTGAGTATACTCTTGCTAAACCTTTCTCATCCTTTGGGAGAGGAAGTTCTTTAAAGAAATTTACTGCACCATCAAAGTAGAGAGGACAAACATTTCCTCCTCCACCCTCACGCCCACCAACAAGCTCCAAGAATCTGATGTTATCCTTGAATAGCTTGATGTCATATCCTAAATACTCTGCTATCTTATATCTATAGGGTGAATATAACCCGAAGAAAAGATCTACATCTCTAAAGGTCGTTTTACAATCGCCTAATCCATCAGCTGTAGGTCTCAATTTATCCATCTTGAAATTCTCATTGGACTCTTGGGATGCTGCTTGCTGCTGGATAACAACGAATGTGAAATTATACCTATTTCTAAGTTGCACTAGGAACTTATTAGAGAATAGCTCTATTGTTTCTCTAACATCCATCCCTTTCTCTAAAGATATTAGGGATATGTGGTCAAAGATAACAATATTGTAGAGTTCTGGATCATTGGGCTCATAATAATCAAAGACCTCCTTAACGTCAATGACGTTACCCTTTTTATCAAAGAATTGCTTCTTAGTATAATGAATTGTGCCTGTCTTTTCAGCATATTCATCTAGGAATATTTTAATTCCTGTAGGGTGGCGAATGTCTTCGATGAATGTTACATTTTCCTCGAAATATCGAATATAACGCTGATACTTTTCTTCCTGTAGTAAAGTAACAATCTCATCAGGAAGAGTATGGTCAGCATCTATTGATCGCAACTGCTTAGTGTCAATACGAGTATCTCCACCAGATAATCTGTATAGCAGGTGACATAGAAACTGACGGTACTTCTGCTCAGCGCTCATCTCCCACGTAAAGTAGAACCAACGTATCCTCACATCATTTCGCTCTATAGCGTAGAATAATGGTTCATAGAGGCATACATCATCAGCAATTTGAGTCTTTCCTCTAGTACGTGTAAGTTTCCTTACGATTGTTTAATCTTGTACTTTGGACCATGTCTTCATCCTACAATGTAGGAGCTCCTGCATCTGGCCTCTGGGGCTGAATCTATATGATATTATCATATAGCCTATGCCTCTTCAAGTTAGCATATTGATTTCTCAACTTAGCTTCCGAAGATATTCAGGAGTAATTTTTGTAGACAATTACTTATCTACCAGGCAGTCTGTTGTAATTCTGTACCTTTTTTTATACAAACTATTAGATTTCAGAACCTGAGTAATCGAAACAGAGGATTTTAACTTAAGATATATAGCTGCATCTTTCTTAGAAGCAAAATGCAGTACTTCTTTAGTTACAATGTCCTCTATTCTAATAGGAACTCTGTGATAATTCCACTCAGATCTATCTAATACTTTTCGCTCAGGAATTTTATCAGCCTTTGTATAAGACCATAAAAAATTTCCTCCTTTCGTATAAGTCCCGTTTAAATTTCTGCAAATAGTAGATTTAGAAATATTTGTTTCTCTACTTGCAAAGTCAAGAGATCTAAATTCTTGTAAGAAATTTCCATCCAAGTCATATTGATATATTGGTTTCCACTTTGTAGGAGTTAATATACCTAGCTTAAATAGTTGTTTCCTAGTATTAGATTGTTTTAATCTTGACTCAGGACTTAATATATTCCGCTCAACTTTTAGCGTTAAATTGTACTCAGGAGAATTTTTATCTATATAAAACTGCTCTCGCTCTAACAATTTCTCTTCTGGGCATTCTTCAAGTATAAAAAATTCGAAATTATGCTCTTTATAGAGATTAAAAGCGGATTGAAGATGAGAATTCTCATGCTTATTTTTCCTTAACAAGGATCTATGTTTTAGCAGTCTTGTATAAATACATTTTGAACTACCAATATACTTCTTGTGATTTACAAGATTAATAATACAGTAGATTCCTGAAATTTGTAATTTTTTAGAAATGTTTTTCATAATACTTACTATTAGCGGTTAATGTTATATATGCCAATATAAGTATTTTTGAACACATTTCCAAATAAGATCGAAGAACTACAACTCTTTTACCTTACTATTAGCCGAGAATAATAAATATTTCCCTTGCTCTATTCCTGGGAATACTTCTCTAAATCTAGGAAAAGGCGATGGTATACAGTTTAGGAGACCTTTAGAGATCCTTTCCTTACGCTGTATTAAGTCCTGAAATACTCTATCAAATATGCTCATTAAAGAATAGTTTCAGCAAATGCTGTTCCATCATCACCACGATTTTCGAGATTCTCGATAGTAGTTAACAGATCAGATTCGCCATCTTTCTCAATGAAATATGGTAGAATTCGCATCAGGGAAGTATCAATTCCAAAACTTTTGACATAGGCATCAGTAGCCTCAAGGATAGTTTCCGATGGAAACTCACCATATCTCTTCAAAAAGCTAGTTAGCTTCTTTACTACAAGAGCAGAATTACTTCTCCAATATTTGTTGGTGCCAATTTTCTTTCCTGTAGGAAATTTCTCAGCCATTTGTTTAGCTAAAGCCTTGACATCATCTTCATTGGTTGTAACAATATGAGAAAGTCTCACTGCTTCTGTAATAGCATTATATCCCTTACCATTTAGTTGAATCATATGATCCTTAATGAAGATATAACGCTTATCCAGAAGTTCCTGAAACTCGCTCTTAGTAATTCTATTCCTTAGAGATAATAAGTAACAAGTTTGGTTAAAGGATAGGTTTTGTGATTCGTAAGCTTTCTCCTTAATAGTTATGTCCATTGAATGTACTTATCATCTAATCAGTTTCTTCAGTTACTCTACACATTCGTAACTTACTCCCCAGCCTAAATTAAAAGTCTCTACGAAGGCTCTTAACTTATCCTGGGGACTCATTTTCTTCCAGGTTTTAGGGTCTAGGATCCATGCAGGGCGATCATCTACAGACCTATTCATCTGGTATCTTAGCACATCATCTCCAACGATAGTTTTTCGATAACATGCTTTACCCTCTTTGCCCCAACTAAATGCTACAGGCAAGTTCACTGTCACAATAATTTGCATGGCTACTTTCTTTTAAACTTCATTCTCTTAGCATTCAACTCATTGAAATATTCTCTGAGGTGCTTCCAATCCCGTTTCTTCTTTAGAACTTTGATAATAAACGCTTCCTCTCGTTTACGATCAACCCACGGCCCTTCACTTAAGGAGGGCTGTTTCTCATACTTGCTAGCATCATAATCTAAGCGGTGGTGCTTACAAATTTTAAGAAGTTCAGGAATACTTTGAATGAATCTTGCCAGAGATATAACCAGCGGGATTCGAGAGTCTTTATCCCGATTCATAGACCTCATAAGATCTCTTTTGGAAATCTCAAATTGGACACTCGGGATTTGTACAGAGTTTTCAGTCACTTGGACTACAATGTACATATACCCCTCAGGGGGTATCATCTCAACACGCGACGAATTGTACGTCTGATAGTTGAGGGGAATTAGCAGCTTTCCTTGGAATTCTGCTAAGGTTGCTTGTAATTTATTCATTCAGCAGTTATTCACTTCCATATGAATTGAAGTTATCCCTACGATAAGGAGTAACCTGGGACAGAGACTGGCTTTTGATAGCTTTCCTATAGCCTATAATTTTGTCTCTATAGGACATTGTACGCCATTTAATTAGGCATACATAGTCCCATTCTTCAAAATCATTTCCAGCATTATAGTAGCCTCTATAAATCCCAGTAGCTTGTTCTTTAAGGTGATGTGGAGCTTTTCGAAACCACTTGTCAAGCTTTCTTGGGGAGGGATCTCCTCCACACATAGCTATAATAGCTCCTGTTACCCAAAGTAAAGCTATTCCTAAAAATACTATCAGTGGAATCATTACTTAATTTTTACATGACGAACATATAAGCACTTTGAGCATATGTAATTATTATGCTCAGCAACTACAAATCCCTCTTGATTCTTGTATTCCACTGTCTCCACTTGCACAAAGGTATGTTTGCAGAATACCTGTCGTAAGTAATGAATTAACCATCTCATAGCTGTAAAGTTATATTTCATCCGTGGTTTGATGCCTACTAACAATAGTATGAATTTTGCTAATGTACTCTGGGTCCGTTGCATACGGCAGTTCTCTTAAAAAAGTGTAGTATTCTTCTACTGTGCAGGAATCTTTGCCTAATTTATACTGAACCAAGTTTTTATATCCTTCTACGGAATCCCACCAATTTTCGAACTTGAAATAGTCCTTATTGGCAGAATCATAGAGTCCAAGTATATTGTTGTAATCCTTGCAGACTCTTGAGGTATAATAACCTGTTTCTAATATAGATTGGGCTACTACAATCTCTGGATGAAGGAGATTATAGTACATACAAGCTTGCTTTACAGCATATACTGTAAGCTCTTGTGGTATCTCAAACTTAGGCATTGAGGTATCTAAATACTCATCAGTACTGCCTTTGTTGAGAACGTTTGCAGGCTTCATTGCAAGCCCACAAAATAGGATTACTCCTACGATCTTAGGTATAATTTTCATCATATGGTGATTTGAAGAGCTAGTGAAGGGACTCGAACCCCCAACCTGCTGATTACAAATCAGCTGCTCTGCCATTAAGCTACACTAGCACCTTTACCTATTCAAACTGGAGCTCCACGATCTTCTTCTCGTGGTCAGTAGTAGAGTCTTTAACTCTGATAGGCTCTCCATCATTGAAGCAATGGAGCTCGTAATCTGGAGCTAATGTCCCCAGATACTCAATCATATCCTTGACAGTAATAGGTTTCATTTTCTTTTGAATTAATTCACGTAATTTATTCCAGAAAGGAGTAAGATTACTCTTATTTCTGAGGATACTTGCAGGAGAATTTCGAATAATACTCATCTCCATAGGATATAGGTTCTTAGTTACTATATACACTCCTTGGTAGAATTGTCTTTTACCAATTTGAGTTGAGCACCACTCTAAGGCTAACCTGCAAATTATAGTCCTCATGAGTTCAAACTGATCAGGAATCAGTTCTTTGAAGATGACATTCTTGTGATCTACTCGCTGATCTGCATCACAAGGCCCCGTATCACATTCTAAGATGGTACATTGAAGGTTAGGCTCGTGTCCTCGGAAAATGCAGCCTTCACAACCACCTTCTTTAGTAGCTGGATAAACTACTACTTTTTTAGGGGTTCCACGTACTTTACACGTGAATGCTTCCCCAATTTTTCTTTCTACTATAGATAGTGACATAGTTACAATTTTTTACCACATATAAGGTAATAAAGGTTAAGAGTATTGCAGGTAGGATTCGAACCTACGATCTCCTCCTTGAAGGGGAGGTGACTTAAACCACTCGTCTACTGCAACACTTTACTTACTACTCTAGATTAGGTTGTGTCTGAACAACACTGCGAAGATTTCTTAGCTTTGTCTGTAAGGCATCTGCACTTTCAGTATAAGCTCTTCCACAGTCTTCTAAACACCAAATGAGTATTGTTAATTCATACTCAGTAAGGTCTACAAGAATTTTTTTAGGTATCATTACTGCAAGATTTTAGTACAGCTAGATACTCATCCTTTGAAGAAATTTGCCGTAGTAGATATTACTCTTTCTGCTCTCTCAGGCTTGAATTCTCCATTTACACGCTTTGAATTCTTGTAATTCAGGCTCGTGATTGAAAGAGATGCACAAACTAGGCTATTCGCATTCTTTCGAAATTTGTAGAGACGATACTTATTATTGTACCATGCCATTCGATAAAGTTGGGGTGTTCCTCCAAACTTCTTAGCACACTCTTCGAAACCTGCTCTGAGATTATCAGGAAATTGGCTAACTACTTTAATAATCTTAACACAACGCTCTTCATCCCAGTTTTGACGATTCTTAGTCATAATAACAATATTATTGGTTAATAATTGTTGCGATGTCAGGATTCGAACCTGAAATACATCATCCAAAGTGATGTGTGTTACCGTTACACCACACCGCATCCTAACTATGCAGTCTTCTCCATAGCTTCTAAGTACTCCTTAGTAGTGATTTCTTCTGCATTTTGAAGTTCTGAAGGATCACATATAAGATTAGTTATCTTATGATGAGGTCTGTCAGGAACTAGCATTGTGCATACGAGAATGCCAAAGTTCTCACGTTCTACTTTAAAGTACTCATCATGAGCTCTCTGACGATTTGCAGGGAGCTTAAAGATTTTACCTACGAGGCTCATAACTATCGTTTGTGAGTTGAATCTTCTTTGTTGAGGTATTCATCGACAAATTTATCCAAACATTGGATAGTTTTATCAGGCAGTTTTTGAACAGTTTCGTTATTCTTGAGATAATCTATAGTTCCTCCAAGTCCCCAAATCATATAAGCTTGCTTTGTGTTAGGAAGAAATATAACTCCGAGTAAAGAACAGCCTAATATCAGGATTGATTTCTTTACTCTCTTAAGCATAACGGAATAGTCATCTTCGGATTTATCCATAATCATAAGAGTAAATCCTCCTACAACTGCTATTACTCCAAAGATTATTGAGAGAGCAATAAATAAACCACAAATGTAGTCTAATCGAGAGATCCAGTAGATTTCTGACATTTTAAATGAGATTTGATTTGGCTAAAATAATTGCTTGTTCTATATCATCAAAGAGTATAGGAGTAAAATCTATTCTGTCCATAGATACATTAAAATATCTGGGATCCATGATAACTCTATCATGAATATGACCGTGTATATTTCCACGAATCTTAGGACTGAATGAAAACTCTAGGGGATGAATAGGTATGTGGGATACAAAAAATCCTTTATACTTTATACATCCTATTACTCTTATTCCTAAACTGCGGACTACATCACAACATTGTGTTGTATCATGATTGCCTGCTACAAGAAGCTTATTTCCATGAAGTTTCGATAGATACAGAGGAATAAGCTCAGGTGCTTCAAAGGTTAAGTCTCCTACCATAATCACTAAGTCTTTCTTAGAGACAGCTTTATTCCAGTTGTCAATAATTAACTCATTATGATATGTAGGATCCATTCCCCTTCTACTCGTAGCTAAGCGATCATGTCCGAAGTGCATATCTGCTGCAAAGAATACTCTACTCATCGAATAGGACTCTTTTGCCACCACAGCATTTGCACCTTTCAGCTGAGGGATCGAAGTTCACCTGCCGACATTTGTCACATACCCATGCACCATTAGATAGGACTATCTTCCCAGGAATTCTCACAAGATCTGTGGAAGGTTTATCCATAACTAATGAAGGCAGGCTAGGTTTAGGATTCCGATAGTCTTTAAGGATTTCATCATCCTCCTGGTCAAAAGGGAGCTCTGAGTCACCAGAATCGTCGATATAAAGTACTTTAGAGCTCTTTTCAACGAGTTTAGGATCTATGACAGTGACTATCTCAGTCCATTCTTTTAGAAAGTCTATAATAGTCCTGTAAGGTACCGAAGTATAGTGTTGAGCATAGTCTAAGACGACATTTATAGGATACATTCCTGTACCTCTGAATTCTACCCTCAATAGATAACTACTTCCTACCTTAAAAGTACGTTCATTCTTACCTATATAGGTAGCAATGATTAGATGATTTGCAAATGATGTCATCTTATTCTTCCTCTGTTACGTAACGTTTGTTTCATATAGTCAGGGAATTTATCACCGAATCTTTTCCAATAATGCATACCACAATGGTCTATCCAGTAGGTGTTCCATGCACTACTGATTCTTGCAAGATCCTCAAATTCCCTAACTCTTATCCAACTTAGGCTACAGTTGATAATATCATATAGTCCAGTAGGATGCTTTTTACTTTGTACAGATATATTTCTTGACCAGTATGCGTGAGAATGCTGTTTCCTTAGTTCCTTCTTATACTCATTAAAAATTTTGTGAGATTTAAGGAATCTCTTAAATGCACAAAGATCTGTATACTCCTTAGCCATTATGCATCTAATTTGACAATAATACGAAATAGCTTCTTAAAGCTTTTCATACTTAAGTCACTTATCCGTACTACAAAGGATGGAGAAGTTTCTAATCCTAATAGTTCTCTTATAGAGTATTGAGGATTCATAAATAGGAAGTTATGCATGTAATCATACATTCTTTTATTCACTACCATTCCTCCAGGTAGTTGAATTAAGTTACTATAAATAGGTTTTTTCATATGTCTAATTATATTAGTTAGTGACTGTAGGAGCGATCAAACTCCTATAGTCTAAATATTACTAAAGCGTGTTGTTACACCTAAAAGAGTATTATAGATATTGCTACCTATAATACCGCAAGTCATTAACTTGCCTTCATTGGCAGAAACCCAGCAGTGGCATTAAGGCTCTTAACTTAACTTCGCTAACCGTTACCCTTATATTTCAGGTTTCTTATCGGGTTTAGTCCTTCGCTATTATTTAAGTATACCTACAGTTTCATTCTGGGAGTAAACTGTTAACTTTATACCCTACCACCGCCATCCCAGACTTCTCGATATAATTGTTGCTCCATATTACAACTTCTTAAACTCTTCCTCAAGTTGTTTTCTCTCAGTTGTTAGGAGGGTGACTATATCTTCTCGAAGTTTCTCAGACATCAGTACTTTTACAATTCCTAACCTGTTGTGGTTGAATAAAAGGTAAGAGTCTTCTGCATTTTCTAAGAGGTCCACTGTATTCCTTATATCTTCAATCTCTTCTAAAAGCTCTGTAGCTTTAGCGTGTGTTTCCAGATTCATTGTGCGCTGTAAGGAGTATATAACCCATCTTAACGTATTGGTTCAATCCTTCAGTACTTAAAGGTTCATCTAAAAGTACAGATTTATATTGAAGTTGTCTCATTGGCCAATTTTATTAAGTTCAGGAAAGAACCATAGGAGGAAGAATACGAATGCAGCTATACCTATAAGTATTAAACCTATACTAAATATAGCTATAAATATCTCATAAGCAGTCTTATCTTCTTTCCAGTATTCATAAATTATCTTTCCACCATTAGCTTTGTAAAGTTTCCATTGGATTTTAAGACTAATGTAGGGGATACCCCAGAGTATAATCCAGAGTAGAATGATTCTCACGTATAAATGCATCTTGTATGTTAGTTAATAAATGTACCCGAGGTGAGATTCGAACTCACAACCAGTAGATCCTAAATCTACTCGCACTGCCAGTTAGCGTACTCGGGCAAGATAGGACAAGTTATACTCCTGTCCTAAGAGTTTGGTTACTACCAGAGTTGTTCGAGAGTTATTCTTCCTTTAAAAGCAACTACCTCGTTAGGTAAATACTCTCTTACATATCCTATATTTCCAGGAGCAGTTGTATATACTACTATACCCCGAAAGCGATTATCACTTTTATAGGTGCACAGAAGTATTTCATCAGGATAAGAAGGATGCGAGACTAATGTACCAGTTTCTATCGTAATAGAAGGTGGTGGTATAGTCTCAAGAATAGTATCACATTTCATACAGATTTATCATCTTTTAGTTTGAGACAATGTTACTGTTCCCCAATAGTATGAGATCTCAGAAAGGAAATTTTCATACTTCCTCCCAAGTTCTATGCACCTAGGAGAATGTATTACTACTCCTGTCACACGAGGCGGAGTTGTGGAAGCAACACACATAAGTATTGCATCTGGTGTCTTATTCCTGCAATAAAGAGTTCCCTGTTCAATTGTAGGATGCTCTTCTACTATAGGTTTAGAGTAAGTCTCTGGCTTCATAAGCAACAAATTTCACCGAAATGACGCTCTTCGATGTCTTTCATGCTTGCGAGTTTTGCAAGTTCACCTTTGATTTCGTCGAGATCCTGGACAGTAGCCTTGAGAGCTTTGTTCAGGTTTACACCGATGCGATTGTACATCTTCTGAGTAGCCTTTGACTCTGCAATCATCATACCTTTCTTAAGGTCAAACTGATCTTCAGGAGCGCATCGTGCAATACCACGTACAGTACCTGCACTGAAGTTCAATCCCATGGTCTTTACGCGAGCAGTCATGACACAGACTACTACTTTTCCACTCTGGTGGAACTTGGTCTTTTGATAGATTTTCATAACTTATATAAGTTAAAGAATTGATTCTTAATAAAAATGATACTCTTTTAGCCACTGCTGGAGGTAAGTATCTGGATAGAACTTTACAATCTGCCCCGTCATTTCCTACGGTAGTCTTAATCACTATCACCTGCCTATCGTCACGACGCATTCGTGCATAAGCTGTTATTGTCCTAGTTGCGTAATCAAATAACCGCTGTACCGGGAGTGGGATTCGAACCCACATGTCCCATTCGGAACGCAGCATTTTAAGTGCTGTACGGCTGCCATTTCGTCATCCCGGCCCATGAGAGTTTATTTAGTTAAAACAGCCCCATTTTCAATTGCTTCAAGGACTCTTTTAACACAGTAGTTTACAGTTTCATTGTGTTTACACTTACCAATAGGAGTGTTAAGTATACTAACGAGAGATACTAAACATTCCTGATCAGTAAGTTCATCTTCTACTAAGTAAGGATCCATAGCTCTACATACTAAATGCTGATGCCCACTTAGCAGTAACTTCAAAGTCCTCACTATCCATATTGTGACTCATAGAATACTTATACCAGCAGTCGGGAAGCTTGTAGTACCCTATGACACATGCATCCTGTGCATCAGGAATATAAGTAAGGAGTCTTGCATTACAACCGTATGCATAGCTGAGATCAATCTCCAAGATTAACTTCGTGTCAGGGGCAAGATCTTCTTCTTTAATTGAGTCCAGAATCAACTGTCGAGCTTCGTTAGTCAGAATCTCTGATCTCTTAAGGTGCTTTTCAGCATCCTTACAAAGGAATGTAATTGATTGTTCCATAATGTAAAATTTGAATGTTTGTACTCCCTACAGGATTCGAACCTGTGACCTATGGATTAGAAATCCATTGCTCTATCCAGCTAAGCTAAGGGAGCCCGATTGTTAAGGTCGCACAAAGAACAGATGTATATCCTCTTTTAAAATATAGGTATATTCTCCTATGTCATCGATATAACGAAAGTTGTTACTTCCTGTTATAACTTCTAATTCATATTCCTTACCTACTGTAGTTACAGAATTAGGACATTTGATACACTTCCGAGGACCCAGTGTAGTAACCTCAGTAGGAGCTATAGTCCTTAGGAATATTATACGAGGACCTTCTCCTGTAGTTCTGCCACATCCACCTGTATCTCTCTTATAGTTCCCAGTACATATACAGCCTGTACCTGTCCTAAATACACAATGGTATGCAGGATCTTCTGCTGCAAAGCACCATAGACTTGGATGTGCCTCTGCAGCTCTAAGCCAGGTATTAACACCTTCAATTTTAAAAACTTCTCCTATCTTTCTCATAATTACATTATTTTTCATTAAAAAAGGGTAGGGCTTTCACACCCTACCCCCCGAAAGGAAGTGTTTGTGCTTCAGGATATAAGACCGATATATATCCTCAGTTACTGGCTGGTAATTATCTCAGGGTTTTATTTATAGTATATAGGAACCCTTTGCCATTACTAGGCAATAAACCTACTGGTTTATACTCACCAAGTTTTTCACTCTTCGGTCTCAGAGTGGTTACAATTACTCTTGTAGGATTTGAGTAACTGCTTAATTTCTTCGGCTACTGCTAAGCATTCTTCTTGGATTCTTGTAGTTTCACGTAGAAGTCTTTCGAATTCTTCAGAAATTGTTTTCATAGTAGTGAAAGTTAAATAGTTAATATTACTAAATATACTTCCACTTCTCCCAATATGCGGAGAGTGAGGGATTCGAACCCCCGGTACGTTGCCGTACAACAGTTTTCAAGACTGTCACCATAAACCACTCGGACAACTCTCCAGTTAATAAAAAGATAGCTATTTAGCTTCTTGCCTCAGGTTGCTATCAAGAGGAGCTCTTTCAATCTACCCTGCCATTTTCCTGCAGTAGCTACGTCACCTCACCTGCCATTCACGAATTACGTATTTATCCAATGGCTG
>ERZ780157.140-NODE-140-length-99999-cov-8.021422_pt1 | contig 99999 bp, 86 predicted proteins | sample MGYA00511169_ERZ780157 | MGnify/ENA primary metagenome ERZ780157 (study PRJEB29588, sample SAMEA1965149) | human gut metagenome | biome: human gut; feature: human-associated habitat; material: faeces | place: Denmark | collected 2008/2010 ...
CAAACTCGCCCTTACGGACAGACAAATTCACATCATTCAGTACGGCTTTATCTCCAAAGAATTTCGATACGTGCTTTACACCGATGATGCAATCGGACTTTTGCATAAGCGTTTCTTATCTTTATCCAAACTAATTAAACAAATCTCTACCTGATATAGTCAGTCATCACAAAAAGTGGCGCAAAGGTACATATATTTCTTGAAAACTTTAAGGGTTATGGAGGATAAGTTGCGAGTTATTTGTTGATGCTCGCAAATAAGTCATAACTTTGCACTTCGTAACATCTGATTATGAATTGCTGATGACGAATTGCTGATGACGAATTGCTGATGACGAATTGCAGCAGAAGCAGCAGCAGCAGAAGAAGAAGAAGAAGAAGAAGAAGATTTGCTGATGATAAATTACAGAAGACGAATTACAAACAATGAAATTCAAACAATGAATTATAAACTATCAGTATGGAAAAGAAAATTGTATTTATCACAGGCGCCTCTTCCGGTATAGGAGAGGGCTGTGCTCGTAAGTTTGCCATGAATGGTTACCGTCTCATCCTCAACGGGCGGAATGTAGAGAAACTGGCAGCCGTAAAGCGTGAGCTGGAAACGGAATATCATGCGGACGTCTGCCTGCTTCCTTTCGATGTGCGCGACCGCCGGGCTGCGGCAGCCGCCCTTGATTCGCTTCCCGAAGCGTGGAAGGCGATAGACATCCTGATTAACAATGCCGGACTGGTTATCGGCGTGGACAAAGAGCATGAGGGCAGTCTGGACGAATGGGATGTGGTGATTGATACCAACGTGAAATCCTTGCTTGCCATGACCCGCCTCGTTGTGCCTGGAATGGTGGAGCGCGGACGCGGTCATGTCATCAACATGGGGTCTATTGCCGGCGATTATGCCTATCCGGGAGGTAGTGTGTATTGTGCCACTAAAGCTGCCGTCAAAGCCCTGTCCGACGGCTTGCGCATCGACCTCGTGGATACTCCCGTCCGGGTGACGAACATCAAGCCCGGCCTTGTGGAGACGAATTTCTCCGTAGTGCGCTTTCGTGGAGACAAAGCCGCTGCCGACAATGTGTACAAGGGCATCCGTCCGCTTACCGGTGACGACATTGCCGAAGTGGTGTACTTTGCCGCTGCCGTACCCGAACATATACAAGTGGCGGAGGTGCTGGTAATGCCTGCCAACCAGGCCACCGGGACAATCGTCAGCCGAAAGTAAATGCTTCTCCGTTTTACTTCCCGGTTTGCCCGGACCGGGAGGTAAAACGGGCTTTTCAGGCATAAAAAAAGAGAGTTGCTTGAGTGTAACTTGAAAGATTAAATCAGTCTTTGCACTTTGTTGTGCTTCTATTTATTTGTTTTTCAAATAATATCTGGCTATATTTGCAAAATATTCGTGGAATACAAAAGCGATATATTCGTGTTTCTCAATAATAGAATATTCGTGTAATACATAAATGTATCGGAACTATGGCAACGATAGCAGAACTGTTAGCATCTTCTTTGAATGCGCTGAAACAAGTACAACGGGGTGAGGATTTTACGATAATTAAAAGTAGCGACTTATCCCGGACGCACATAAAAAGATTGGTAGATAATCATTTTCTCAAGCCCATCATTAAGGGCTGGTATGTGGTTACCGACCCAAGGGCAACGCCGGGCGACAGTACGGCATGGTATGCTTCGTTTTGGAGCTTTATTACCCGGTATGCAAATGAACGCTACGGCAATGAATGGTGTCTATCTGCCGAACAATCGTTGTCGATATATACAGGTGCCACCATCATACCGAACCAAGTTCTTATAAGAGCACCTAAAGGTAACGACTATATGGTTCCATTAATTCCTCCGACCTCTGTTTTTAATTTAGGGGCGGAATTGCCCTCAAAGATTGATACGAACAATCCGTATAATCTCAACCTCTATACATTGGCGGAAGCTATTATTGTAGCTACGCCTACCATGTATCGCAACGATGCGCTAACGATGCGGACTGCCCTTGCAATGGTTCATGATAGCTCGGATATTTTGAAGATATTGGTTGATACAGGGCAAACAGTCCGGGCAGGCAGGGTGATTGGAGCATTCCGTAATATCGGGCGAACGGACATGGCCGATGAAATTGCCGGAACTATGAAACGCATGGGATATATCATTTATGAAGAAGACCCATTCGAAAGGGTGATGGAAATTCATGTGTCGCAATCTCCATACGCTGTCCGTTTGCGCTTGATGTGGCAGAATATGAGAGAAGATGTAATAGCTAATTTCACCCGGCTTAAAAGTAATCTTTCCGCCAAAGAATTTTTAGAGCGAATGGAAACCCGGTACAAGTTGGATGCTTATCACTCCTTGTCTATTGAGGGGTATCGGGTCACTGATGAATTAATAAATAAAGTAAAAAGCGGTGTATGGAAGCCGGATGGAGAGGATATGGATTCAAAGAATGCGCTTGCGGCACGTGGTTATTGGCAAGCCTTTCAGGAGGTCAAAAAGAGCGTATCCGATATTTTCGAAGGTAGTAACAGTGCTGAGGTTGCGGAACGGGACTTATCGGTATGGCACAGTGAAATGTTCATGCCTTGCGTAACGGCAGGCATTATCAAACCATCCGATATTGTCGGTTATCGTTCCCATCAGGTCTATATTCGTAACTCGATGCACACACCTCTGAATCCGGATGCACTTCGTGATGCCATGACCACTTTGTTCGAATTGCTTAGAGAAGAACCGGAAGCCTGTGTAAGAGCCGTTTTAGGGCATTTCCTGTTTACTTATATTCATCCCTTTATGGATGGAAACGGTCGTGTCGGGCGGTTCTTAATGAATGCCATGTTGGCTTCGGGTGGCTACGATTGGCTGATTATTCCGGTGGAAAGACGAGATGAATATATGGCGGTCCTCGAAAAAGCAAGCGTTGAGGGAGATATAGTTTCTTTTGTGAGATTTTTATCGAGTATTTAATTCAATTCCAGTGAAAAGTCTTTTGATACATAAGAGACGGATTTTTCAGTGTCAGTGCTTCATTGACTGTCGCTTTCATTCTAGGTTTAACTCTCGGTTTAACCGAACCATGTAAATCAACGCAATTTGAGCATAAAAAAAGAGAGCTACTTTGATGTAACTCTCTGATTTTCTGGTGATCCGCTTGGGGCTCGAACCCAAGACCCCAACATTAAAAGTGTTGTGCTCTACCTGCTGAGCTAGCGAATCAATCCTTTACTGCTGTTAAGCGGGTGCAAAGATAGAGACTTTTTTGGAAGTTGCAAAGGAATTTCGCTTTTTTTCCTATCTTTGTACCGGGATTATAGATGCGGTAGTTCTTAATTCCCTGATAATACAATGTTTGATACATTGATATTCCATTAAAAAAATGTATTGCTAAAATAAAGAAGGGTATCACAAAGGGTATCACAAGAGTATCACAAAAGAACATTATAAAGCGATGTCCGTAATAGCGGTATTATAAAAGAAACATTATAAAAAGAATATTATAAGGAAATATTATAAAAAGAACGTTATAAAGAAACATTATAAGGAAACATTATAAAGGAACATTCATAATTTATATTTCATACTTTATACTTAAAATTACATGGCAACAGTAGACGATAAGAAAATTATCTTTTCTATGGTAGGGCTGAACAAGACCATTCAGCAGAACAACAAGCAGGTGTTGAAGAACATCTACCTTTCGTTCTTCTATGGAGCGAAAATCGGTATCATCGGTCTGAACGGTTCGGGTAAATCAACCTTGCTGAAGATTATCGCCGGCTTGGATAAATCCTATCAGGGCGAAGTGGTGTTTTCACCCGGATATTCGGTAGGATATTTGGCTCAGGAGCCTTATCTTGATCCTACGAAGACAGTGAAGGAAGTGGTGATGGAAGGCGTGCAACCCATTGTGGATGCGCTGACAGAGTACGAGGAGATCAACCAGAAGTTCGGTCTGCCCGAATACTACGAGGATCAGGACAAGATGGACAAGCTCTTCACCCGTCAGGCAGAGTTGCAGGACATCATCGACGCTACCGATGCATGGAACCTCGACAGCAAGTTGGAGCGCGCCATGGATGCACTCCGCTGTCCGCCCGAAGACCAGTCGGTAGAGCACCTTTCCGGTGGTGAACGCCGTCGTGTGGCACTCTGTCGCCTGTTGCTCCAGAAGCCCGACGTATTGCTCCTCGACGAGCCTACCAACCACCTCGACGCCGAATCCATCGACTGGCTGGAACAGCACTTGCAGCAGTACGAAGGTACGGTAATCGCCGTTACCCACGACCGTTACTTCCTCGACCATGTGGCAGGCTGGATTCTCGAGCTCGACCGTGGCGAAGGCATCCCCTGGAAGGGCAACTACTCCAGCTGGCTCGACCAGAAGACCAAGCGTATGGAGCAGGAAGAAAAGACCGCCAGCAAACGCCGCAAGACGCTGGAACGCGAGCTGGAATGGGTACGTATGGCTCCCAAAGCCCGTCAGGCAAAGGGAAAAGCCCGTTTGAACTCCTACGACAAACTGCTGAACGAGGATGTGAAGGAGAAAGAGGAAAAGCTCGAAATCTTCATCCCCAACGGTCCCCGTCTGGGCAACAAGGTTATCGAAGCCAAGCACGTGGCAAAAGCGTTTGGCGACAAGCTCCTGTTCGACGACCTCAACTTCATGCTGCCGCCTAACGGTATCGTGGGTATCATCGGCCCCAACGGTGCGGGTAAAACCACTCTCTTCCGCCTTATCATGGGCTTGGAGACTCCCGACAGCGGCGAATTCGAAGTAGGAGAGACCGTAAAAGTGGCCTACGTAGACCAGCAGCATAAGGACATCGACCCCAACAAGAGCGTCTATCAGGTAATCTCCGGCGGCAACGACCTCATCCGTATGGGCGGACGCGACATCAACGCACGTGCCTACCTGTCGCGCTTCAACTTCTCCGGAGCCGACCAGGAAAAGCTTTGCGGCGTGCTCTCCGGTGGTGAGCGCAACCGTCTTCACCTGGCTCTCTGCCTCAAGGAAGAAGGCAATGTGCTGCTCCTCGACGAACCTACCAATGACATCGACGTCAATACGCTGCGCGCTCTCGAAGAGGGTCTTGAGGACTTTGCCGGATGCGCTGTGGTCATCAGCCACGACCGTTGGTTCCTCGACCGTATCTGTACGCACATCCTCGCGTTTGAAGGCGACTCCAATGTGTTCTTCTTCGAAGGCTCTTATTCGGAGTATGAAGAAAACAAATTGAAACGTTTGGGCAGAGAAGAGCCTACTCGCGTGCGATATAGGAAATTAATGAATGATTGATATTAGATTTTAATCTGAAAGCATATACGTCACATTTGTGACAAAAAGAAAGCTCCGCGGGAAACTTGCGGAGCTTTTTTATTTAAGATGTTTTCAAAAAAGTTTAGCAGCCTTAAAAAATGTAGCATAATAGTAATGTATATATGGCTAAATAATATTATATTTGCAATTCATGAATGTTTTTAAATATTAATTAACACTATCTATTAACTAAAAGCGGAATTATGAGAAAACATCTAATTCAATTCCTGTTGGTGGCTGTGCTGTCGGCTTGTAGTGCCGTTGCATGGTCTCAAACTACAGTAAGAGGTCAGCTTGTCGATGCTGAAACAGGCGAGCCTTTGGTCGGTGCTGCCGTTATGGTAGAGGGCACTACTCAGGGGTCGGTGACCGACATTGACGGTTATTTCAAGCAAGGCGTTGCTTCGAATGCTACATTATTGTTTAAATACATGGGTTATAAAGACCTGAAGAAGAAAGTTACGCAGAAGGGCGCTTCTGTAAATTTGGGTATTATCCAAATGAAACCCGATGCTGTGATGCTGAAAGATGTGGTGATTACTTCATCCGTAGCGGTAGCGCGTAAAACACCGGTCGCTTTATCCACGGTAGATCCGGTATTTATTGAAGAGAAATTGGGAACTCAGGAGTTTCCGGAATTATTGAAATCCACTCCGGGCGTGCATGCCAACAAGCAAGGCGGTGGTTTTGGAGATTCCGAAATTTATATGCGCGGTTTTGATAATAGTAACATCGCTATGATGGTAAATGGCGTACCTATGAACGATATGGAGTGGGGCGGCGTTTACTGGTCTAACTGGGCGGGACTTAGTGACGTAGCCCGCAGCATACAGACGCAGCGCGGTTTGGGTGCAAGTAAAGTGTCGGCTCCTTCTGTGGGCGGTACCATTAATATCGTAACCCGCAATTTGGATGCAAAGAAAGGCGGCTTTCTTTCTTACGGAATGGGAAATGACGGAATGAATAAAATTCTATTTTCGGTTTCTTCGGGAATAACCAAGAACGGTTGGGCATTCACCCTTATGGGGGGTAAGAACTGGGGTAACGGTTATATCCAGGGTACGGCGTTCGAAGGTTACAACTGGTTTGCCAGCATTTCCAAACGCATCAATGAAGAGCATCAACTTACGCTTACCGCATTCGGTGCTCCGCAGTGGCATGACCAACGTAATTCCTCTTACGGCGGTTTGACTATTGCCGACTGGAAAATGGTAGAGACTGTTTATGGTGTGAAAGACCATAAATATAATCCTACCTTCGGTTATCGTTCTAACGGTGAGTCATATAACTCTTATCGCAACTCTTATCACAAGCCACTCATCAGTTTAAATCACCAATGGCAAATTAACTCCAAATCTTCGCTCAGTACTTCGCTTTACGTGTCATTGGGTCGCGGTTCCGGTTTCTCCGGCCAAGGAAATACAGAGTTCTCCCCTTATTCATACACTTCATGGAGAGGAGCTTATAAAGGTACGTTGTACGATACTTTCCGCCGCAGTGACGGAACATTCGACTATGCTGCCATCGAAGAGATTAACCGTACGAGCGAATACGGTTCCGCATTGATTGCCGCACGTTCCAATAACAGTCACGACTGGTACGGACTGCTCTCTACTTACACCACTAAGATAGGACAATATTTGGACTTCTATGGCGGCATAGACTATCGTTTTTATAAAGGTGTACACCGTAACGAGATTTCAGACCTTTTTGGTGGTACATATTATCTTGATTCTGAGCGTGGCAACGTAGATGTCAAGAACAATATTCACGCGGCCGACCCTAATTGGCGCTATCAGAAATTAGGTGTCGGTGACGTTGTTTTCCGCGATTATGACGGATTTGTAATGCAGGAAGGCGGCTTCTTCCAATTGGAATACAATAAAGACCGTTTGGCTGCTTTCGTCGCAGGGTCGCTTTCAAACACCGGTTACTGGCGTTACGACCGTTTTTACTACGATAAGGAACACGCCAAGTCCAAAACGGTAAACTTCTTGGGCTTCACCGCTAAAGGTGGCGCCAATTACAACATTACGGACAACCACAATGTGTTTGCCAATGTTGGTTATATCAGTCGTGCTCCCAAGTACTCATACGGCGCATTTATGACATCGGACAAGAGTAATATCCTGAACAAGGAAGCCGTGAATGAAAAAGTATTCTCGGCAGAGTTGGGTTATGGTTTCCGTAACACGTGGCTGACAGCTAATCTGAATCTCTATTACACTCGTTGGATGGACAAAACCATGACAAAGAGTGTGACGCTGGATAATCAGCAGAATGGCAATATCAATATGTCCGGCCTTGCCGCTTTGCATAAAGGCGCTGAGTTGGATATTAAAATCAGACCTTTCCGGTGGCTGGAACTTACCGGTATGGTTTCTTTAGGCGATTGGAAGTGGGATAGCGATGCTACGGGATACGTATACGACGAGTTGGGCAATGCCATGACGCAAGCCGGAAAGGTTACCACTCCGGGAGCCGAGGATCATGCCAAGGCGCACATCAAGATGAATGGTATCCGTGTAGGCGGTTCGGCGCAGACTACGCCAGCCGTAGGCGCCAATGTAAACATTACCAAAGACCTGCGTGTAGGTGCCGACTGGACTTACTACGGACGTAACTATTCTTACTATGCCGTAGACGGTACAATCCTGACGGTTGGTAAAGAAACTGCGGTAGCGGAACCGTGGAAGATTCCTGCTGCCAGTCAGTTGGATATGAACGCTTCGTACCGCTTCAAGTTCGGTAAGCTGAATGCGATTCTGTCCGGTAATGTAAACAATCTGTTGAACTACCAGTATATTTCCAAGGCTTGGAACCCCAGTGGCGCAAGTACGGCGGCTACGGCCGATAACGTATATGTATTCTATTCTTTTGGACGTACATATAGCATAAGATTGAAAGTTAATTTCTAAACCGAAAACAAAGACATTCACAATATGAAGAAGAAAATATTCGTTTCAATAGCGTTGCTGGCTCTGTTAGCAGCTTGTGACGACCATTACGATGACCAGTTCAACATCAAACCCGATATCACGGATGTGAAGGACATCGCCATGACGTTGGAAACAGCCGATTACGGTACTATCTCCAAATTGAGCGCCAACCAAGAGCTGGCACTTTCCAAAGACCCCGAAGGAAAGACGTATGTAGAGGCATTGGCGGAAGTCGGTACTAACCATTATTTTACGGAAGAAGCGCCCGCTGAGGATTATCTTCCGGCCTATCTGAAATCCAAATATCCCAATGCAGACGAAGGCTCGCGATTTGTGGTTACTTACAAACTTTTCAGTCCGTCCGAGTATATGGGTGATTTTAAGAACCTGTCTGCCTATGACTTGACGGAAGATGACTATAAAACTGTATGGGGTGATAAAGTGAAAGCTTCTTTCCTTTCTCCTTCCACTGTATCTAAGATTCCGGGGTTGCTGAAAGCTGCTGTCAATAATCCGGCGGCAGGAGATATGAAAGTCGTGAATTATGCTTATTCTCAAACAGAGCCCAGTATCGGTGGTGGGGGTGATGGCGGTGATGAACCTGCGCCCTCTTACACAAGTGTTGCTGATTTGTTAAAACTTACATCAGAAGGAGAATATACTTCTAAGGGTGAAGTAGTGGCGGTTAATGCTAAAAGCTTTATACTTAAGGATGAAACGGGGCTTATTCGTGTTTATCAAGGAAAGCTTGTAACGTGTTCCGTTGGCGATGTGGTAGAAGTATCTGGTAAGGTAGAGCTGGCAAAGCAGGGCATGAACCGCTTTAGTTCGAAATCTGTTTTCAAAGTTCTTGAACGCAAGGAAGCATTTACGTATCCTGCTCCGCAAACAATGGAGACTGCTGATTTGGTGACTTATGCAAATGCTGCTGTTCCTGCTATACAATATGTCACTTATGAGGGAACTTTAACGAAAAACTCAAATAATATAAATATTGTTTTAGATGGTGGCAATTCAGTTCAAGGCTCTATTACCGATGCGTTGTTGGTAGATGATTCCTGGATTAATCAAACAGTTGTCGTAACCGGTTATCTTGCTGGAGTCAGTGGCAGTTCAGCTAAATATATCAATACATTCGCTACTTCGATTGTTGTGAAAGGCACAGCTAACCAAGTTACTCCGATAGGGCTGATAGCATACTCTCCGATAGGGAATTACACAGTGAAAGGACTGGTTACCGCCGTTCATACGAAAGGGTTTGTAATGACGGATGGAACAGGTGATATTTTGGTATACAAGAATGCCTTGCCTGACGAGAAAGTGGGAGACATGGTACAAGTGGTTGGTACAACGGAAGCCAGAAATGGTCTGATTCAATTTACGAGTACCGGACTTGCGGTAACAAGGATATCTGAAGGCAGTACCATTCCGAACGATATGGTTCCGCAAGTGCTGAGTGCCGCAGAGTTGAATGCTTATGCTGCCGCGCCGCGCTTTGCCTATGTTTCTGTTGAAGGTACGTTGACAATTGAAGATAGTGGAAAGGGATATAATTATTACAATCTGGCAGTGGAAGGGGTTGAAAAAGACCTCTCGTTATCTTATGTTGATGATTCCGATGTTGCGGCAAGCCTGAATGGGAAGAAAGTTGTCATGAATGGTTATTTGTTAGGGGCAAATAAAGGCGGATATATTCAGGTAATGTTGGTTTCTATAAAAGAAGCTGCTGCCGTTGCAGGTCTTCGTTCTCTTGCCTCTACCCGTGCTTCTTCCGTTTCTCCTACCACTTCCGCTTTGTATGTGTACGACGGCGATAACAATGCATGGAAAGAATATACGACTGAAGAAGCCAAGGTGGCCGTAGTAGAGCCGGGCGTTTACGAATCATTGGGTACGGATATGATTGAAGAGCCTGAAACGGTACTGCCTGCTTACTTGAAGCAGAAGTATCCGTATGCGGCGGCAGAATCGGTAGTTGCGGTAATTTACAATGAGAAGGCGAATACGCCTGTGGTTGCAGAGTATACTTTAGGAGAAAATTGGATAGAAACGACTTCCAGCAGGCTGGTTACTACTACCTTTACGCAAGATGCCGAAGGCATCAGTGCCGAGGCAAGCATGTACGTAAACGAAACATTCAAGAAAGACTTGGGCAGTTTCACTATTCAGGACGTATTTATGGATGGAGTGAGCTGGGTATGGAAACAAGACTCATACGGTTATATGAAAGCGTCCGCTTACATCAAAGCTACCGGTAATCATCAGGCGGAGAGTTGGCTTGTATCGCCTGTTATGAACTTTAAGAAGTCGAAAGAGCCTGAACTGTTGTTTGAGCACGCCTGTCGTTTCCGTGCCGAGAATCCGGCCGACCATCTGAACGTGATGGTATCCGTAGACTATTCGGGTGATGTGAAGACCGCCACATGGACGGCTTTGACAGTCGAGAACTGGTCGGATGCTACCGACTGGACATTCGTAAGCAACAAAATAGACCTGAGCGCTTACAACGGACAGCAAGTTACCATCGCTTTCAAATATGCCAGCACCAATGAGGTTGCGCCTACTTGGGAAGTAAAGAATGTGGTAGTTCGTGAAAAGGTAGAAGGAGAAAGCGAAGGAGAAGAAGGCGGTGATGCCGAAACTCCGGCCGAATAGGTAAAGGATGCGTTTGGGCGGGGTTTTACCCCGCTAAAGCGCCGTTTATCAAACAACAACATCCAATAAAGTAAAAAAAGAACAATGAAAAAACTTAGCAATATCTTAGGGTTGTGGCTGTTGATGCTGGGAATGGTTGCATGCGAAAGCTCCGACGCCCCCTATAACGGTTATATTGAAACAACGCAGGAAGGTGCCGCTACGCTTGTACTGAAAGGTTATGAGAATCCTCAGAGCGGATTTACGGTATTCGAACCGGAAGGTTTTCAGACCCCGTTCTATATTCAGGACAAGGCATTCTACGGCAAACAATACACTTTTGTGAAAAGTTCTTCCACCCGCCTGGACGAAATGAAAACACGTCCGGCTGATGATGCCTGGCAGACGGAAGTTCCCGTGATAGACGGTGCCGCTTACTGGGCGCGTACCGCGACGTTGGCGGCAGACCAATACGTTAAGTTCCGTATATGCGGTATCGACGGTAACAACGTTACGATAGAGTATGCGGTAGAGCAGGATGTAAGACCTAATGCCAATGCCAACGTAAAGGACGAAAGCGGCTATTCGCTCAATCTTGAGATTCCCCGCCTGAACGAAGCCAATGTTTTTGTAGCGCATTCGCTGAAAGTGAACGGTACGGAGATGCTGAACTACGCTTTGGAGTGGGACGACACGAAGAAACATTCCTCATGGGTGGCATTCTCTTTTGATGCGACAACACGTGTTGCCGGTGACGGTGTGGGACGTAAGGATAAGTTTATCGTCGACCCTCTTCTTCCCGAAGCGATGCAGGTTACCGATGCGCACCACAAGAGCGACGGCTTTGACCGCGGGCATATCTGCGGTTCTGCCGACCGTCTTTTCACTCAGGAAGCCAACGACCAGACATTCTATTTCAGTAATATGTCGCCGATGATACACTCTTTCAATAGTCCTTATTGGGCTGAGTTCGAGGAGCAAGTACGCAAATGGGGCGGAGCCGAGAGGGGCGTCACCACTACTTACAGTAAATTGTATGTGGTCAAAGGCGGCGCGTTGAACGAACTTCTTGTAAATTATACAGGTACGAAGAAAGGCGGTGATCAAATAATACCTACTACCGACGAAAATGGTTTTACCATACATGGACTGGCTTGTCCGAAATATTACTTTATGGCTGTTTTATCCGAAACGGACGGTGTATATCATGCCATCGGTTTCTTGGCGGAACATAAGGAATACAGTAAGGCTCCTACTGCGGACGAAGTGAAAGCCCGTGCTGTCAGCATCGACGATTTGGAAGAGAAAACAGGAATAGATTTCTTCTGTAATCTGCCGGATGATTTGGAAAACACGGTAGAAAGCGATATGAATTTGGACGATTGGGCATGGTAATTATTCTGCCGGTTGTCTTATAGCGAGAAAGCGTTATCATTTACTTTGATAGCGCTTTCTTTTTTTATGTTTTCTTTTTTCACCATTTCTCCTTTTTCACCTCAAAGCACGGGCATTGCTTCGTCCACTCCATGGGTTCCACTTCGCCGTTGCCGTTCAGGTCGGGGCTCAAGTCGCGGTGTCCGGCCACCCGGGCATCGGGGTAGTCCAGCAGTAAAGTCCTTACGAGTACGCGGAGCGAATGACGTTGCCATTCGGTACGGGTGTCTTCGGGCATTCCGTAATGATTGAGCCCGCCCTCGTAGCAGATGCCGATGCTGTGGGCGTTGTAGCCTCTGGCATGCGCACCGGGACGTTCCAAAGGCCGGAGCGTCTTTATATCACCGTTCTTACGGATGTAAAAATGATAACCTGCGCCGGAGAAGCCCCGGCGCAGGTGGTCTGTTGTCAGGTCGTGTTCCGTATAGCTGCGGTCGCAGCGGGTGGCGGAACAGTGGACAACGATGAGGTTGATGAATCTCATTTGGAGTTATGAGTTATAAGTTATGAGTTATGACTTGGCTACATGGGCATTGCGTGCGCGCCCAATGCGCCGAGAACGGCCGATGCTACTGCGATTACGATTTTGAGGAGCTTGTCCCACCAGGTTGATTTTGTTGACATAAGAGTTTAGGATTTAAAAGATGAATACATAAAGTTATTGTTCAGTCGGGAAATCAGGACGGAAAGGCTATCCGAGAGGGTTCTCCTCTTCGCCGCTGTTGCCGCCGCCGTTACCGCCGCCCGAGCTGCCGTCAGCAGGTTTATCCAGCGAGAAAGCCACATTGGCCGGACTACGGGTGACGGCCGTACTGCCATTCACCAGCTTGAGACCCTTGTCGGGCACGAAGCGGATATTCACTTTGGAAATATTCCTGACCGTACAATCTTCCGACTTCTCCACACCCGGACAGCGGAACGTCATGTGAAGCGTACCGAGCTGATTCAGTTTCACCTTGTCGCCGTTGGCAAGATTTGTCTGAATTTCTTCCACAAGAGCTTCGATTACGTGCTTCACATCGCCTTTCGTCATGGCGCAATTTTTCTGAATACTGGCGGCAAGGACATCGATATCCACCGTGCCGCAGGTTTTGGGTTTCTGACGAAGATAATACAGTTTCTGAGAATCAGGATTCGTCACATCCTTCCGGCGCAGAAAGCGCTCTACAAGTACATCCATAAAAAATAAAGTTTAGGTTAAAAAAAATGCATATCAAAATTCCATGTAAAAAGGAAGAGTAAACAGGCGCCTTAATCAATGATTTTCCCTTTCTTTAAGCACATAACAAAGATACGAAATCTACGAGGCGAAATCAAGTATCCAGCCATTTATTTTCTATAATTCGTTCACTTTTTTCTCTGAAAATCAGGTAAAAAAACAGACGGTCTGTTTGCTCCGTACAGACCGTCTGTTTCACCGTTGCAGACCATGCGTTTACCCTGTTTGCACCGTCTGTTTTTTCATATTCTCCTATATAAGTAATGAATACATTATAATTGGATTGTTATTTCGCGTTTCTCATCAGCCATTCCGTAGGCGGAACATATTCGCCAAGTTTCGTCATGCTGGGGTTATGCGCAAAGTACACATCCCCTGTCTCACCGTTGCGGTGCTTCGCCACCATCACCACTCCCAAACACTCCGTAGGATACTTGCTTACCGGTTCTGTCTTGATGCCCGACAGCGCAGGGCGGTAAAGCAGCATCACCATGTCCGCGTCCTGCTCGATAGCCCCGCTTTCACGCAGGTCGCTCAAGATAGGACGGCTGAAAGGCCGTCCGTCGCTTCCCCGGTTCAACTGGCTCAGGAGCAGAACGGGCACATTCAGTTCTTTTGCCATGAGTTTCGCCTTACGGGTGGTCTGTGCCACTTCTTGTTCGCGGTTGCGGTTCTTCTGGTCGGACTTCATGTCGCAGAGTTGCAGATAATCCAGAATAATCATGTCGCACTTGCCTTTGCTTTGCAGCATACGCGCCGAAGAGCGCACCCTGTCCATGCTCGTCACCGGATGGTCGTCCACGTGGATAGGCAGCACACGCAAGCCCGTAGCGGCTCTCCTCACCTGTTCCACCTCATCGGCGGTGAGCTGTCCGCCGCGCAGGTGGCGGGCATTGACATCCGGTGAGGCGGCCACCAGCCAGCGGTCGCCCAGGCGCTCACCCTGCATTTCGAGGCTGTACACCGCCACATGATGTCCTGCGGTGGCGGCCGCACGCGCCAGATGCAGGGCGAAGGCCGTCTTACCTACGGCGGGACGGGCGGCAATGACATTCAAGTCACCCCGCTGCCAGCCCGAAGTCAGGCGGTCGAGGTCGGCCAGACCGGTGGGGATGCCTGTGATGCCGTTTATGCCGGAAGCCTGACGGGCATCCACTTGTTGCAACGTATCATCCATCAAGGTATCCATATCGCGCAGATGGTCGATAGTGCCGCATTCTCCCTCAAAACGGTCCAGCAGGTTGTGGGCATCCACCAGCGTGTCGGCAATATCCGTGGTTTCATCGGCGGCAAGGGCCAGCAATTTATGGAAGCCGAGTATCATTTCACGCCGCAAGTGCTTCTCATGCAAAATCCGCACATGATACTCCAAATGCACCGACGACACCACCCTGCCGCTGATACGGACCAGTTCATACGGCCCGCCCGCAGCATCCAGCTTGCCGCGGGCGCCAAGCTCGTTCTTCACGGTGATGATATCTATCTGCCTGCCATCCCGGTACATCGCCTGCAAGGCGGCATAAATCAGCGCATTCTTCTCAAAGTAGAACATTTCCGGACGTAGCCGGTCGGCCACCATCGGCATGGCTTCACGCTCTATGAGGCAGGCGCCAAGTATAACTTCTTCAAGTTCCGCATCCTGCGGGTTCAGTATTTCACTCATTGCATTACGGTTGTCATCGTCGGCCGCCGGCCGCTAATATTCGTATTCATTCAAGAAAGCCTTGTTGGAGAGATAATTCACGGCTTGCAGGCAGAACAAGGTGCTGTTGAGATGGCCGTAATAGTTTTCGATGTTTTCTACGGCGGCGGTACGTTCGTTGGCGGAGAGCCTGTTCCAGCTTTTGCGCGCTTTGGCGGGATTCACTTTGTCCTTGCGGGTAATCTCGTGGTACTGCTCCCAGAAATCATTGAAACCGTTGTCGGGCGGTGTGGCGGACGCCGCTTCCTTTTTCGGCGCGCGGGGTATCCAGGCGTCATAATCGGGGATGCGGATATGGGTGGAATGTCCGTCGTCCAGATGCACCAGCCGTTTGCAATCGAACATCTTTTTGAAGAAACGCATGGTACGGCTACGTCTCCAACCGAAAATTTCGGTCCACTGCATATAGCTGAACAGACTTTCGCCACGTGCGCACACATACTCTGCCCCGTTGCGGCGATAAACGCTCTCCTTGTAATTGGCATAGAGCAACACACGCAGAAAAGCTTCCTGCTCTCCGGCAGCTTCCGGACACTCGCATATAATCTCATGGATTAGTTGTCGGGGAATCATGAGATACCCCTGTTTGGTGGATTCTAACATTTTATCGTTTTAAATTACTCCGCAAAGGTAGAGGACAATTCCCGGCTCTGCAAGCCCGGTATGCACTTCCGGTAAGCTTCGGTAAATAATAGCAGGTTTCGGTGGAAAATAGCTATTTCAGGTCGTTTTCGGTATGAACATCTTTCCGGACGCTCCGGCGCTCATTCATACCGGCTGTCCGCCAAAGGCTTATTATCTTTGGCGGACAGCCGGCCGGACATTTTCCGGACACATAAGAAATAAAGGAAAGAATTGATATATTAAAATATATCAGGGGTTTTCTCTGGAAGCGCGTTTCTGCTTTTCGAAGAACGCTTCGCACGGCATTCCCAATTCGCGAATCACGGCAGCTATATGCAGAGGGGTCAGGATGGTGAAATGTTCCGTGTAGCCGTTCTTGCAAAGTTCGGCGTAAAGTTTCGGATAAAGTCTCAACAGTCTGCGGAAAGCGCGTGTGGACGAAGTGGCGTGTTCACAAGGACAATAAGCCATAGCGATGTCGGATATCGGATGACATCCGAACAGCATCCAGTCATAATCAGGGTGTTTCATATTATGTTTATTTTTTTAAAAAACGGCTGCAAAGGTATACAAAAAAGCCAAACATAACATTACCAATTGATTACCTGCGAACAGGCTGTTTTTTTACGCGTAATTTATTTTCAGGAAAACGAGTATATTATATTGCGCGCGTTAATTGCGCACGCAAGGAGTGTAAATATATAAAAACAACGCATTATGAAAGATTTAACATCCTTTACGCTTTCGGTCGTACAAGAACTGGAAGACAGGGAGCGGTTCGGAACCGCTCATGTGTATCGCAGCGCTTTGCGCGCTTTCCAACGTTACTGGAAAACCAGGCATCCGCAAGAAGAGATACGGATGAAAAAAGTGTTCGTGGCCGCCACGATACAAGAGTTTGAAAGGCATTTACAGGAGCGGATGCTCAAACAGAACACCTTATCCACGTACCTGCGGATGCTGCGTGCCCTTTACAACCGGGCATTGGCGGCGGGAATGGCCAACTATGTGCCCGGACTGTTTGCCCGCGTATATACCGGAACCCGCACCGACGTGAAACGCGCCCTGCCGCCTGCCGATATGGGGCATGCGCTTACCATTTCCCCGTCCTTGCAGCAGGAGCTGAGGGAAACGCAAATATGGTTCGCCCTGCTTTTCTTGTTACGGGGAATGCCTTTTGCCGACCTTGCCCGGCTACGCAAATGCGACTTCAGGAACGGAGTGATTTCCTACCGCCGGCAGAAAACCGGACGACAGGTAAGCGTGCAGGTCACCGCCGAAGCCGCCGAACTTCTCCGGCAATGCGCCGACCACCGTACAAACTCCCCCTATCTGCTCAATATCCTATGGGACGAAAACCGGTATTCTCCATTGGGAAGCCGTAACGAATATCAACATTACCAACGGGTATTAAGAAACTTCAACCGGAAACTGAAGCTGCTGGCATCCGCCCTCGGACTAAGCGGAAAATTATCGTCCTACACCGCGCGCCATACATGGGCGACAACGGCTTTTCACACGAAAGTCGCTGTGGGAATCATCAGCAACGCGCTGGGACATTCATCGGTAAAGGTGACGGAAACCTATCTGAAACCATTTGAAAACGAAGTGCTGGATAAAACCAATAAGAAAATAATCGCTTACGTAAAAAGATGCACGACGTGCTAATGCCGGAGATTTGAATTTTCGATATATATCTATAATACAGGATATTACAAAGGAATTACTTTGTAGGTAACGGAGAGTATCTTCACTGCAAAAGTAACCATAAAACTTGAAAAACAAAACAAAAAAGATAAAATCTTATCACAAACGGCACAAAAGCCCTACTTGCGAACAAACAGAAACAAACCAACCCCGAACCATACGGCAACAAATCCTCTTACCGCCTTTCCGGACGGAAAGCGGGAAACACCTGTTATATAACCCCGCTGATTATACAACCCGGCCATACATGCGACAGACGCTTCTGTGAGGAGCCGCAAAACCATTTTCCGTTACCTACAAAGTAACGGACAAACATCAACAATCAAACAAACAAAACAGTACATGATAACACCCCGAACACAAGCCACCATCGCGCAGCTTAACCACATCCATGCAGGCAGCTATGATAGCTGCCCGAAACAGTATATACCCGCCGAAGAAGCGAGGCGCTCCCTACTGCCGCAACTCACCGCCGCCGGACTTATCATTCCAAAAGGTGACAATAATCCGATGGAAATGCAATCTTATAAAAAATCCTACATTCAATACGGAACGACTGCGCAGAACCCCGGAGTAGTACACCCGGTGAGCGGGACATACCTGCAAGCAGCAAACATGTCGGACTTATAGCCGGAGAGAAAACTGTTGAGAAAGAAAAGCTACATATCGGCCTCGGTGCTTCTGGCAGTGCTGCTATTGCTCCCCGTCTGCAAGACGGAAGGGCAAAACATTGCCGTGAAAAGCGATTTGCTTACAGGCATGCTCTCCTCTCCCAACCTCGGCGTGGAAGTAAGGCTGTCCGAACGGTTTACGCTGGAAACCGGATTTCATTACAACCCTTTCCCGGCAGGAGAGAACAAACGCTGGAAGCACTGGTTTGTACAGCCGGAGCTGCGTTATTGGATGTGCCAGCCCTATGGCGGGCATTTCTTCGGGGTGAACCTGATGTACGGAGTGTACAATGCGGGAAAAATGAAACTGCCTTTGGGGCTCTTCAAGGGAGTGCGCTCCGACAGATACGAAGGAAACGTCATGGGCGCGGGCTTCTCGTACGGCTACCACTTTATCCTCTCTCCGCACTGGGGACTGGAAACAAGCCTCGGCATAGGATTTCTGCACACCGCATACGAACGTTACCGCTGCCTGCACTGCGGAGAAAAGACGGGAAGCGGGCGCAAGAGCTTCATAGCTCCCACAAAAGCGGCCGTATCGCTGGTGTATATGATAAAATAGTAACAAGAATAATTACATAGCAAATTGAAAGTATGAAAAACTTAATCCGTATTCCTCTGGCTCTGGCAACGCTGACGCTCTGTTGCAACACCGGCTGCGCACAGGAATTCTACCGGGGGGAAATGTTCGTTACCGGACAACGGTTCTCGCTTGCGGACGGACATCTGAACATAGAATTGTCCGTTGACTTCGAGGGGCTGAAAATGCCCTCGGACGAATCGCTGACTCTGACACCCGTACTCATCAGCGGAGAAAACGAACAAGACCTGCCCGCAGTCCTGATTAACGGCACGGAGAAGCAGAAAGTATACCGACGGGAACAGAAATTTGCCGACAGCAAGCATCCCGCCCCCATACCTGCGGTAGTAATAAGAAATGACGCCAAGGTGTCGCGTTCGTTCCACTACCGGGTGGCAGTGCCCTATCAGGAGTGGATGAAGAACGCCTTGCTCCTGATACGGTCGCAGGAGTGCGCCTGCCACGGGAAGCAAGGAAACGTCTATGAAGACAAGATAACCGACAAACTGAGCCTGCCCAAAGCACGCGCTTCCGCCTGGGACACGGGTACGGACAGAAAATACCTGTCTTGGGTGAATTTCATCGAACCCGCACCGGACAAGGATACGCTCTGCACGATAACAGGCTCCATCCCCTACTTCGGCCGGGACAGCCGGGAGAAAGGTGAGAAACCGTTGGGCGGCCTGTCCGAAGAGAAGCAGGACTTCGAGATATATCATCGCCTGCGCAATGCCTTGCAGGACATCCGACGGGAAAGCGGAACGGAGGTTTCCAAAGTGGAAATAACCGGTTATGGGGTTCCCATAGGAAATCTGAAAAAGAACGAGATGAACGCGCCGGTACGTGCGCTGAGCCTGAAAGGGTATCTGCGCGAAAACCGCCTGGCGGCAAGCACTCCGCTGGAAGTCCGTTGGATTTCCGAGGATTGGGATTCCATCGCCGCACTGATAAAGCAAAGCGACATGATGTTCCGTGAAGCCGCCCTTGACCTGATAAACAATGTAGACATAGACAAGGGGCGCGAACGCATGCTGATGAACCTTGCCGACGGTAAGCCTTACAAATATCTGGCGGAAAGGATATTCCCCGAAGTAATGAGAGTGGACTACAAAATAGAGTACACCCGTAGGCCGCCGGATGCGGCGGAAAGCCTGAGGCTGTTCCGTACGGGCGAACGGAAAGCGCTGCACCTGAACGAGTTCTTTACAGTGGCAAGCAGCTATCCGCAAGGGTCCAGGGAGTACAACGATGTGCTCGACCTGGCAGCCCGCCTGTTTCCCGACAGCCCCGAAGCGAACATCAACGCCGCGGCGGTAGCCCTCACCAAAGGCGAAACAGCCAAGGCCCGCCGCTATCTGGAAAGATTCGCCACCCTGCCCATGGCATACAACAACATGGGCATACTCTGCTTGCAGGAAGGAAACCGCGACAAGGCGGAAGTGTATCTTACCATGGCGGCGGCAGCCGGAATAGAGCAGGCGGGCGAAGCATTGAAAACCCTGAGAAGAGAAACCGAATATTAATCATTAAAACAGGCATATATGAAAACGAACAATTACTTATGGACGGCCCTGGCAGCCGCCACCCTTACACTCGCCGGATGCGGCGGTGACGACAACGGAATGACAGAACCCCGACCGCAGGAGAACATAGCGAAGCTGGAACTGCATCTGACGGGAAACGGAACAAACACCAAAGCGACAGGCGGCGCATTGCCCACGCAGACCGAGGAAAACACCGTGAAACGTTTCACCGTCGTCATCTTCAACAGTGACGAATCGGTGAACGCCATCCAAACCGTGACCCAAAACACAACCGCCGCCACAACCATCAACTGTACGCCGGCCAAAGACTGCACGGGCATGGTGGTAGCCAATGCTCCCACGAACGACTATTTTGCGGGTGTGCTGAACAAGACCGACTTTCTGAAGAAAACCATCGCCCTATCCGACGCCCAAACCAAAGACTGCCTGCCCATGAGCGGGGATGTGAAGAACAGCGGCAAAAGCGCGACTTTCACGCTCGGCGCAGGTGAAAACAAAGGTATGACGGCAGCGTTGAGCCGTCTTGTGGCAAGGGTATCGGTGAGCAGCATCAAAACCGCTTTCGACCCCAACGGGCAATACTCCGCAGCGTCTTATGAGCTGAAGAATGTCTTTGTACGGAACGCCGTGAAAGAAGCGGTACCCGCCACAGGAAATTACAGCCAAACGAAAATGGGAACGCCCGCCTATCTGACCGGCGACCACAACGGCTCCAGCGGAACGGCGGCCTATCTGGCAACGGCGGTAACCCCGGCCGTCAACGTAAAGACGGAACATAAAACCGACTATTGGTTCTATATCTTTCCCAACGAAGAGACTACCCGTACGGCATTGGTGCTGGAAGGTACTTTCAAGAAAAACGCGAGTGACACGGGAACCACCATTTACTACCCCGTCGTCATCAACAAAAAACAGACGGGAACAACTATTACCGGGACTTCGGGTACAGGGACTTCCACCATCGCCCGCAACACCACCTATGCCGTAAAAGCCACGATTAAGAGCATAGGAACCGAAGACCCCGACGGAGAGATAACCCCTACTTCGCTGGAACTGACGGTGAGCGTCGCAGACTGGGCGTTGAACATTACCCAAGACGTAACATTTGAATAAGTAGCCGAGAGTACAATACAGCCATGAAGCATCTTCACCCATCCATACTTACGGTACTGTATGCCGGACTTGCCTTCCTGTACGCATCATGCGTACGGGAAGATACAAGCGCCTGCATGCAGTATGAAGTAAACGTACGGGTAGTGGATGCCGAAGGCAACGACCTTACCGAAAGCGAAGTGCTGGAAAAGTCGGAAGTGTATCTGTTCGGCGAGAACGGATTTGTGCGCATGATTCCTGCGGGAGTATCGTCAGATTATCTCTTCGGGCACTACAAGGACGACAGGCTCACGCTGGTGGCATGGGGAAACGTCAAGGAAGATACGCTGATAACCGCCGAAATCAAACCGGGCACTCCGATTGAGGAAGCGCGGCTGAAGCTGAAACAGTATTCCGAGGGAAATCATCTGCCCGTTACCGACCTCTTTTACTGCCGTAAGGAGTTGAGCAACACCGCAACAAGAGGCATACGGGAAGAAAACATCACGCTGGTCATGGAAAGACTGGCGGCAGGGCTGAGCATACGCGCGCGCTATCTGACCGAACGGTATGCCGACAAAGGCGAAGGCTATACCTTTATCGTGAAGGGAACGGGCAGCGAAATGAACTTCATGGGAAAAGTGAGCGGAGAGGATTCGGGCTACAAACCACTGACCCTCACGGACGGACAAGGGGATGCCTACGCCCCGCCCTTCCGCATCTTTCCTACGGAAAAGGGAGAATGTATAGAAGTGGAGATATACAGGGGACAGGAGAAGCTATGCACCGTTACACACGACGAGCAACAGCAGCCCTTATGCGCGGCAGCCGGAAAGCAGACGGATATTGAAATAGATTTCAGATATGCCGAAGTGAGGACGTTTGTGACAGTGCTGCCCTGGGGAGAAGTGGAACAGGAGACGGAAATGTAAAGAGACAAGAGTATGACAGGTATATTGGAACATAGAAGCAAAGCCGCTACATTATATATCATAACCGCCATGGCCGCTATCATTGCCTTATCGGCTTGCGATACCGGACAGCCCGACATGCCGGCCGATGATAATGAAGTGATGCTCACGCTCCGCCTTTCACTGCCGGAAACGGAACGGGATGCCGCCACCCGCGCCATTACGTCCGTTGAAGAGAATGCGATAGACATCGCCCAACTGAAAGTACTGGTATTCAAAGCCGCCGGTACAACGGAAACTTTCAGTTACGAAGCGCCGCAAGTGCTGCTGCAAGGCGGAAAATATACGGTAACCTTAAAGCAGAGCCGCACCGGAGAGAAGTACCGGCTCGTCGTCATAGCCAATGCGGGAAAGAAACTGCCCGTCATACCGGAGAACACCTCTAAAAACGATGCGCTGAAAATGATTACATTCGGTGCCGGCGGAAAGTGGAACACAACGGGCACGACGAACTACACGCGTTTCCCCATGTGGGGAGAGACAGCGGCGGCACAGGTAATCTCTTCTGCCACATCTCTGGGAACAATCACGCTGCTCCGTGCGCTGGCTCGTATAGATGTGGGTTGTGCACTCAGCGGAGAAACGGCAGCGGGCGTAAACGGGTTCACCCTGAAAAGCGTCAGCGTGTACTGTACCAAAAACAAAGGTTATGCCGCTCCCGTGAACGGGGGAACCATCACCGGTAATGTGGTCGCAAACGTATCCATCCCCCCGGATGCCGGAACAAATGGCGCGCTGACTTATACCTGTACGGACGGTAAATCTTTGATACGGACTATCTATGTAGCGGAAACGCCGCAAGGGAGCAACAAGGATAATAATGTATGTCTTGTCGTGGGCGGGACTTATGCGGGAAGCACGAACTATTACAGGGTAGATCTTACCGCCGGGGGAAATTATATACCGATAAAAAGGAACTGCCGCTATATAGTAAATATTAAAGCCGTGAGCAATGCGGGGTATGCCACAGAAGCGGATGCGCTTACGGGCAACAAAACATTAGTGATAGCCGCAAGTGTATCGGCAGAGGCATGGGGCGGAGAGACGGCTGCCGGTTCGGGAACGATAACTTTACCTTGAAAGGATTATTTTATCTTAGGACGATATGGGACGGAAAATAAGAGGCATATTCTATATAGCGGCTATCCTGCTGGCAGCGGGATGCGGAAAAGAGGAAGAAACGGAAAACGTTTTTTCCGACGGCATACTGATTGAAGTGGAAGCGCCACAGACGAACGGCTGGAGTACGGAAGAAATTACCGGTACACGAAGCGGAAGGGAAAAGGCTATCGAGGTAAAGGGAAAAGATGGTTTGGATATGGAGATTAGTACACTGCACGACAACGGCGCGACAGGAACGGCCGAGGGAGAAGCGACTACCCGCTGGGCGAATATGGATGATAACATCGTTTTTCGGGTGGTAGCCTACAAGTCGGCAACCGCTGCGGGGATTTCCACATCGAACTACGCGGGATACGGGGATTACAAGTTATCGGGAAGTATCGTACAAACCGTCAAAAGTCTGGTTGTCCCGGTAGGAACTTACACATTCATCTTCTATTCGTACGGGAATTCCAATGCGATAGCCGCCTTTACCAATGGCTCCGCAAGTGTCCCCGCCACAAACGGGCAAAACTTTATGACGTATGTAAAGTCCGGTGTCGTTATCAATAATATAGGAAGTAGATATACGTTGAGCGGTATTGTATTCAAGCATCACTGCGCACGATACAGGGTGCAAGCAATAGCTCAGGCCGGAAGAATGGGAACGATTACGGCATGTGCGGGTACAGTGACATTGCCTAAGCATAACGCGACCTATACTTTTACAAATGGCACATTCACCATACAGGCAACGACCGGTAGCATAAATCTCACTTGGGACAACCCCAACGCAATGAGTGTATATAGTGGCTATATCTACCTATTACCGCAAACTTCCGCCAGCGTAACGGTGAAACTGAATCTTACGATTGGCGGGAAAGCGTTTAGTAATAAAAGCGTTACGCTATCGGGGCTTACAATGGCCGCCAATAATACATATTATAGTAATGTGTCGTTCACTACGACAGAAGGGTATATTGTAGGGGGAGCATTGTGGGCTAATGGAAACTTATACAAAAGTAGCAACCAGTATCTTTTTTACAGCAGCACAGAAAAATATGAAGCTCGAGCAGAAAGCGGTGCTTTCTTTATATGTAACACCCTCAACCCATATCCGGATATTACAACTCCCACTACTCCATGGACTGAAGCTAATGACCCATGTAGGAAAGTTATCAATGCAGCGGGCAAATGGAGATTGCCTACATTAACCGAGGTGCATCAGCTAGTCAGTTCCAAATATATAGTAGGCGCTACTCTAAATGGAATCACAGGTTATAAATTCGGTAATACCCTGTTTCTTCCTTATAGCGGCTACGTTCCACAACATAACTCTCCATATACAGAAAGCGGATTACGAGGACTTTTCTGGTCTACTCCCGGTACAGCATTTATAATTCTAAATCCGGCTTATCAACAAGGAGAAATAAGTTATGTTGATTGGAATATTTTTCCACAAAATAATTATGCGATACGCTGTGTCCGTAATATATAGGTATAGCAGCTACATGGTACAAATAAGAAAAATCTATAAAAATGTAGGAGTAAATTCAATGCCCAAAGCACGAGCTATACGGAAAAAACTTGAAATTTGAATATCAGTTTCTCCTTTTTCCACACGGGCAATATAACTTCGTGCCGTACCAACTTTCTCTGCCAACTCCTGCTGAGTTATCTTTAACTCCTTACGACGATCACGCAATATCTCGCCATAATACCATGCAATTGATTTTTCATGAAAAGAGGTTCGGAATTCCGTCCCTATTTCTCCATATTTCCTATCTAACAACTCACCTGCCGTATGCAATTTTGCTAACTTATTTTCATCTAACTTTCTCATAATTCAAAATTCTCCAATATTTGTTTAGCACTCTTGATTTGCTTACTATAATCTTTTGTTGACTTTTTCAAAAATCCATTCAAAAGCAGTATTGCTGAATAGCCTCACTCTGATTAAGTATATAGGCTAACAGTATAAGTAGCTACAAGTCTAAAGGATAAATTCAAATGATTGTTTTTCCTGTTCCATTTCATACTGCTTAATAAGCGCATCATAACTTAAAAACGCCACGCGTTTGTTCAACCGTAAATGATCGAATGCATGAAACTGCATCTTAGCTTCAAATTCAGGCTTACGTTTTATATCAGCGACAATAGCCATTCTTACATAGAAATCTTGCAGGTCGTTGAACTTCAGTAAAGAATTCTGGATGTCAGTAGAATGTTCTATCTCAAAAAATGAATGAGGCATATTACGTCCGTTGAACCATATCGTATCAATAGTGGCACTGCGCTTTGTCATTTGAGGATAGGAATAAGGCGGCTGTTCCGAAAGAGTAGAAAGTTCATGTAGCTTACGCCCATCGTAGAATTTCTTGTTTTTATCTTGTTTGGGTACGAAAGTCTGCATGTTATGGTATTTACCTATTATTAATAAAATACCTTGATAGTAAGTATGGTTGAACATTATGACATCGTTCGAATCTTTATTCTTCTCGGTTTCAACTATAATCCCCCTATCTTCTATCTGTTTTCTGTATTTTTCAAGTCCATATAGTCCGGGCTTTATTTTGTAAATACCTTTAGTTTTTTGCACAATGCGGCGGATACTGGCAAATGGTGTTTTTGTTTTCCATTCACAGTCGGTTATTTTAAAAACTTCTCTGTTCAATTCGCCTAAAGTTGCGACTCCACCCAACTTATCTAAAGTTTCTATGACAGCTTCATATTGTTTCATATTGCTGATGTATATATTTTATTATGGATATTCAAGGTGATCATTATTTGCACAACAAAGATACCTATTTTCGTATCTCATCTAATAAGACAGGAATTTCACTATAATCCTCAAACCATATAACTCTTGTTCCTAAACTTTCCATCATTTTTTCCTGAATGATATGATGTGTCTGCAATATTTTATTTACTGATGCCTCATTTATCTTCACACAGCTTGAATCGTCTATCAAACTATCATTACTCAATCTTTGAATAAAAGCGTAATGCCTACAATTCTTCGATTGCTTTTGGGCTGCAATTTCCAGCAAACGCCGTAGATTAGGATCACTTAATGATAATCCAATCATTAAGCAATTATTCTCACGCAATGTCGCTAATTGAACAAGATTAGACCAATGATATGGCTCAGAATAAACCTTATGGTACGCCTCTTCTGAAAAGACCAAAGAAGCTTCTCTATCAAAACTCTCTCTACCAGGAATAAAACCATGTACATGATATATTGGCAATTCATCAGAATCATGCTGTTCTTCATCTCTATATATCGTCTTATATTCAAGTTTTACTTTGCTGAGAGATTCTTCTATTAAATCATCAAAATTATAAGTAATTATAGATTTTACTTTGGCTCCACTTCTTTTAGGAATACACAAATTCGTAATGGACTCTATTAATGGAGATGAAGTTCTTTGCGAACTATATAAAGCATCCTTTACAGCAGATATAAACATTATATCATCGTCTTTTTGCGACAATCCTGCTTTTAGATAACGAGCAATAGCCAATGTCGAATTATTGTTTATTTCTATAAATTTATTCGTGATAGCTTTAATAGTATCATCATCTACAGTATCGTCATTAAAAATCTTATTAACAAAATTAGTGTATAGAGAGTTTAACAAAGTCTTCCAGTTAGGAAGCCCTGCACTACATGATACACCTGCACCCAATAACAGCGAGATATTTCCTTTTTTATATGCCTTTTTTACGGATGTCAACAGTTCTTCTCGTGATTTCTTCCAATCATTATCCCTTCTGTTGAGTTCCTTCTTTATTTCTAACTTAAATAAGCTATTAGCAATATATTCAGCTTCTTCTTTATTCGCATCAATCAATCCATTTATTTCCGTAATTCCCCATAAAATCAAATTCGGATTTTCATTTCTGAGAAAGTATCTCATCTTATCAGAATCAGCAGGATAAATTAATATCATATGCTTTATTTTTTCAGAATCTAATATACCTGTCAGTTGCCTGACTGTATATCTCATTATCATTGGATTGTATCTATGAGTATATTTAATTTCAAATGCCACAGGCCCCTCATAATTTCCTATACCATTTGTAGAATAACCATCTAACCGATTGCCATCAATAACGTAATCACTAATAAACTGCTTACCTTGTTTTTCCAAATGTAACTTAAGTAAATTCTGAATAAATAGCTCAAAGTATAAAGCCGACTTTGGGTTACTTCTAAAATTTATTTGATTTATAATATCTTCAATCTTCATATATAAGCTGTTTTTAGATTCTATAATAAGTAAATAACAACTATTTATTGCTTCAAGCGTAATTGAAGCTCCTCTTTAAAATTAAGAGTTTTCAATTACGCTTGAATATTTTACGGCCAACAAAACTTACAACACCAAAATGATATATTCTATCATTTATTTACGTCACCTACAAAATTCATAGCTACCGGCCGTCCCCTCAAAAGCAAGCACCCCGTCGGAAGCCCGTACCTCGGCCAACGGAATAAAGACCCGGCCGTTCTTCTTTACCTGCCAATTACCTGCTTTAAGGTCGGTGATGACGAATTTATATGTACCTGTACCGTTAACTGTCAGCGTGAAGTCCTTCTGCAACGGTTCGCTACTCTTGGCAAACGTAACGACACGATCGGCTAACTGAGCACCTACTATCCGGTCATTCTCAATACGCTGTACTTCGTTCAACTGATTGCATCGGTTATCGGCAACCTGTATCACATTCAGGAAGTTATCGGTAACGGCAGGGGCAGCGGGTGAAACTTCTACCCGCCAAGCTCCACGCTCATTGGCATTGTCAAGATAAGGGGCTACGGCATCGTTGGGATAGTTAGTGCCGAACACCCAGTTTTCCTTGCCGGGGCCACCAACCTTATCAATACGGATATTATCCGCTCGGGGTAAAAGGATAGTATTATGCAGCATACCGCTATCACCGTCCTTGGTACGCCGAACTGTGAAAGTGTTGCCTTCAAGCGCAGGCTCTTCGATACTATGCAGCAGCCAGTATTTCCGGAAATCGGGATTGGAAGCCGATACTTTGTCATATACAATAAGTGCGGCAGGCACTGTTTCGGACTTCAGGTTGAGAAATACGAAAGAGCGTTTGGCCTCTTTCACTTTCCGGGTATAGGCCTGGGTAATATCGCCTTTCAAATAAGAATAATCGGGAGCTTGCGCATCAGGGCCAAATCCGTGAGTCAACACTTTACCCACCGTATACTCCTCGGACAAAAGGCTGTCGAGCGAATTGCAAGTTTTCCAACCTTCACCACACATACGCTGCCCGCCATCATTGGATGCGAATCTGGTCTTTCCGCCACCGCCATAGTTCCAACAGCCGAACTTTTCGTCAGGGTCGTACACCAGCAACGAATTATGAGCGATGGTACGTTTGAAGTAATTCTTGTTGTTGGGGCTGTTGTAACCGCCCGAACTACCGCTATAAGCGCCGGCATCGATAGCCAAAGGGCCTTTGTGGTAAATCTGGAAACTGCCGCCGTCCATGTGCTGATGATTGCCCACAAACTGCTCGTTGATTTTCATTTCGGCAATCACACTGTTGGCGTCCCAGCCCGTACGGGCAATCATCCAGCCGTAGGGAGTACCGGAATAACGTGTCAAAGGAAGGTCGTCGGGAGATTTCCCTTTCAGGCCGTAGTCGCGCCACAACAGTTCGTATATCAGACAGTGGTTCATTGATTCGTTGCCCGACTTATTCAAATGGGGATTACGCTCGAACTCATAAGCCAGATATTCATCTTTATAATAGCTGGAAGCTAAAAACATGGGTGTCGGCATGGTAAGCAATGCGGGACGGTTCTGCGGATAATCATCACCCGCAGGCATCAACACTCCGTCGGGACGCCGACGGTAAATAATATCGTAGAGCACAAATCTTGCCGAAGAGCTGTAAATGCCGCCGGCTCCCATCTTATCTAAAATCCACAAGGGAAAGAGGTCGCAGGCAAAACGGACATGCACGTAATTCGTGCCCTGATGGTAGTTCTGCCCCGCATAGAAATAATTGCGTGCCGGGATATAATCACGATAGAGCATGGTAATGACGTGATTGTACATATCGGGATACTCGTCATAAATGGCAATACCTGCCGACAGCATATCACGCATAATCATCCACTCCGACGGATGCCCCGCTATGGGCTGGTTATTACGTGGCGGATAACCGCATTCCATACTCTTCGCCAGACGGATAAACTCTTTGATGTAAGCTTGTTTCTCAGAACTCTTCATTTGGTCGTAACACCAGTCATATACCATGGCGCCCGTTATCAGCATGGCTCCGCTGGCCCGCGACAAGTCGGAGCGAGTGCCGAAAGAAGCGCGTTGCAACGTATCGAGCATGGCTGTAATGGCACGGCGGGCCAGACGCTTGTCGCCTTCCAGCAGATAGTCGAGAGCCTGCAACTGCACCCGCGACGTAACGCCGCGCATCTCGTAATAGTAGCGGAAACCGCGGTTCGTAACGGCAGCCTCTTCGGCCGGAGTACGGTCTTTACTCAGCTCCTTCATGAGAGAAAGCGTCTGTTGCGCCTGAGGAGTTTTCATCCGCTCCTTCAATGCGGGCAAATCAGATGAGCGAACGTACAAACGGGGGTGCGTTTGAGGCGGAACCGGTACATTAACTCCCTCTACCTCTTGCCAGACTACCTCTTTCGGCAATTCCTGCGCCGAAAGACAAAATGAGCTAAATACCAGACTGATTGAAAAGAAAATCGACTTGTGTTTCATAATGGAGTTTATATCAGATGTTAGTGCCGTAAAAATACAATAAAAAAATCAAGTAGCTATAAAAAACAAGCACAGAAACATAGAGAATGTTCCTGTGCTTAATAAATCTTTATATCTCGTACTGCGCCTATACCAGCTCGTCCGACGTATAACCTTGCGGCAACTCGCGGCAGTTATACCCCGAAGCCATAATTTCACCGTAAGCTCCGGCAGAGCGAAGGGCTATAAGGTCGCCACGCTTCACACCGTTCAAGTCGACAGCCTTGCCAAAGACATCGGATGATTCGCAGATAGGTCCCACCACATCGTAGGTTTGCTGCGGAGCATCGGAAGTGACGTTCTCTATCTTGTGGAATGCCTGGTAGAGTGCGGGACGAATCAAATCCGTCATACCCGCATCGAGAATGGCAAACTGCTTGTTAGCGCCTTGTTTTACATACAGCACCTTTGAGATGAGCGAACCGCACTGCCCCACTACCGAACGTCCCAATTCAAAGTGAAGCGTCTGATAAGGACGGAGTTTCAGGCAGTTATCGTAGGTTTCAAAATAGCTTTTGAAGTCGGGTACAGGCTGACGGTCGGGATGCCCGTAGTCAATGCCGAGACCACCGCCCACGTTGACGTGCCCGATACGTATCCGGCGGGCTTCGAGCTTATCCAACAGCTCGTTGACACGGTTGCACAAAGCCACAAAATCGCCCATATCCAGTATCTGCGAACCGATGTGGAAGTGCAGCCCGATGAACTTGACGTTCTGCATCTCCTGCGCCACGTCTATCACATGATCCATATCTTCCATGCTGATGCCGAATTTGTTTTCGGCCAATCCGGTGGTGATGTTGGCATGCGTATGCGCGCCTACGTTGGGATTGATGCGGAAAGCGACATTGGCTGTCTTGCCTTTCGCAGCGGCCAGCTCATTGATGATTTCCAGCTCCGGAACGGATTCTACGTTGAAGCAGAAGATATCATAATCCAATCCGAGGTTTATCTCCCAGTCTGCTTTGCCTACACCTGCAAACACTATCTTATCGGCAGGGAAGCCGGCCTTGATGGCCGCACGGATTTCACCGCCGCTCACACAGTCGGCTCCCAACCCGCTTTCACGGATAATGGTAAGGACTTTAGGATTGGCGTTGGCCTTTACCGCATAATGCACCGAATAGTTCTCGTATCTCGATGCTTCGGTACGGATACAGGCAAGGGTATCACGCAGCACCTTCGTGTCGTAATAATAAAACGGGGTACGCAGTTCGCGGAATTTGTCAATAGGAAATGTTCCTTTCATATAATTATTATGGGTTATATCTTCGTTCAGTTAAAAAGAGCGCTTTTATCAAGAAGGTAAAAGCGCTCATATCTATTGTTTTCTTTTGTTACTCATTGAACAGCGCATCGCTGAGCGACTGCAAAGCCTGTTTCTTATCACATTCGCGGATAAGGAAAGAAATGTTATAGTTGCTGCCGCCGAAAGAAATCATACGCACCGGTATGTCGCGCATGGCATCGAGCGCCTTGGCTTCAAAGCCGACGTTCTCCCATTCGAGGTCGCCTACCACGCAGATGATACACATATCCTTGTCTACCGTCACCGTACCGTATTTCTTCAAATCGTCCAGAATCTCATTGAGATGCTTGGTATTGTCGATAGAGACGGATACGCCTACCTCGGACGTACAAATCATGTCGATAGAAGTCTGGTAGCTTTCAAAGATTTCAAACACCTTACGCAAGAAACCGTGAGCAAGCAACATACGGCTGGACTTGATTTTGATGGCCGTGATATTGTCCTTAGCGGCTACCGCCTTGATTTTGCCTTTCTCCGTATCGTTGGAGATGAGTGTACCCGGAGCCGTCGGGTCCATTGTATTGAGCAGACGCACGGGGATGTTGGCGTACTTGGCGGGCTGAATACAGGTGGGGTGCAGGATTTTTGCGCCGAAGTATGCCAGCTCGGCCGCTTCTTCAAAATGAAGGTGACGCACCGGAGAAGTCTTGTCCACAATACGCGGGTCGTTGTTGTGCATACCGTCGATGTCCGTCCAAATCTGGATTTCGGAAGCATTAACGGCAGCGCCTATCAGGGAAGCGGTATAATCGCTGCCGCCGCGTTGCAGGTTGTCTACCTCGCCATAAGCGTTACGGCAGATGAAACCTTGTGTGATGTAGATTTCCGCATCGGGATGCAGTTCGAGCTGAACCTGGAGTTTATCTTTGATATAAACAGGGTCGGGCTCCGCGTTCTTGTCCGTACGCATGTATTCTAAAGCCGGAAGCAGAACCGACTTCACGCCGCATTCCTGCAGATAGTAGTTCATCATGGCGGTAGAAATCAACTCGCCCTGCGCCAGCACTACTTTCTCCTCGAACAGCGTAAAGAGGTCTTTGGTGTAAGAACGGATATAGTCGAAATGAGATTTGATAAGTTCCAGACCTTTCTGTTTATATTCGGGAGTGGCATAGAGCTCATCAATGTGCTGGCGGTATTTCGTTTCCAGCCTGTTGATAATCTCGTTAGCACCTTCCGGATTCTTCTTGTACAGATAGTCCGAAATCTCAACCAATGTGTTTGTGGTACCCGACATGGCAGAGAGAACCACAATCTTACGTTCACCATCGGTAATCAATTTGGCCACTTCCTTCATTCGCTGAGCCGAACCTACTGAAGTACCTCCAAACTTTAAAACTTTCATTTTCGTTCCTGTATTAAAATGTTATATAATCTTGTTTATTTTTCTTCTGTTGACGACGCGACGGAATACTGTTCCGTCACATCCGTTATCAAATGGTCGGCACAACGGTATACGCGTCCCGGATATTCCCAAAGCAACTGCATGTTGTGCGTAGTCATAATGACCAGCGAACCCGCCGCGCTGATGCTGTGCAAAAGCTGGGTTATGGCAAAGCCCGTCTCCACATCCAGATTTCCCGTAGGCTCGTCGGCAAGGATGATTTCCGGAGAGTTGAGTACGGCACGGGCTATCACGATACGCTGCTGCTCGCCCCCAGACAATTCATTGGGATATTTATAGCCTTTATTGCTCATGCCCACCAACTGCAGCACTTCGTTGATACGGTCTTTTATCTCTCCCTTATTCTTCCACCCGGTGGCACGGAGCACAAACTCAAGATTGTCGTACACCGTACGGTCGGTGAGCAACTGGAAATCCTGAAATACGATACCCAACTTACGACGCAACTGCGGAATATGCTTGCGCTTGATATGCAGCATATCATATCCCAGCACCTCGGCATCGCCCGCTGCAACATCCAGTTCGCCGTAAAAGGTTTTGAGCAAACTCGTCTTGCCCGAACCTACTTTACCGATGAGGTAGACAAATTCCCCTTTATGCAGCTCCAGGTTTACATCGTTCAATACGCACAGCTCCTGCTGGTGTATCTCCACGTCTTTATATCGTATCAGCGCTTCGTCCATAATAACTTAGTGTTTCTTCCAGCTCGCACTGTGGCGTTCTTCCAGCTCACGTGCCAAATCTTCTATGCGATAACCCTTAGAGGTCAGCAATACGATGAGGTGGTACAGCAAATCGGCTCCTTCGTATATCAGACGCTCGTCGGTGCCGTTGCACGCTTCAATGACGGTCTCAACCGCTTCTTCACCTACTTTCTGCGCCATTTTATTGACACCCGACCGGAACAGGCTGGTTGTGTAAGAGCCTTCCGGCATTTCGGCGTGACGCTTGTCGATGAAGTCCTGAAGAAGTTTCAGGAACATAACGGGCTGTTCGTTCTTCTCGCCCCAGCAAGTGTCCGTACCCGTATGGCAAACCGGACCGACAGGGTGTACCTGAATCAGCAAAGTATCCTTGTCGCAGTCCTCTTTCATGGAAACCACGTTCAGGAAGTTGCCGCTCTCCTCGCCTTTCGTCCAAAGACGGTTCTTGGTGCGGCTAAAGAATGTTACCTTACCGGTTTCTACCGTCTTATCGTATGCTTCCCGGTTCATAAAACCCAACATCAGCACCTTGGCCGTATCAGCATCCTGTATAATTGCCGGAACGAGTCCGTTCATTTTATCAAAGTCCAACATCTTTTTAAGTTATGAGTTATAAGTTATGAGTTATTTTGTTGTGAGTTATTGTTATGAGTCGTTTTCATTCGCGCTTCGTACGGCACTTCGTACGGCAACGAATAACTTATAACTCATAACTTATAACTCCTTATCATCTTCTCATCGCGACTCCTTGGGCGCAAAGATACGATTTTAAATCGGGAATTTTGATTTCTCCGAAATGAAAAACGCTGGCAGCCAAGGCGGCATCTGCTTTTCCTTCCAGAAAGACATCACGGAAATGCTCTTTCGCGCCTGCTCCGCCCGATGCGATAACGGGTATGGAAAGCCTGTCGGCAAGGGTGGCAAGGGCTTCGTTGGCATATCCGGTCTTTACGCCGTCGTGGTTCATACTGGTAAAAAGCACCTCGCCCGCACCGCGTTCCTGCGCTTCTTTCGTCCAGGCAAAGAGTTCTTTGCCGGTCTCCACACGTCCACCGTTAAGGTAGCACCACCAGCCTTTTTCCGTCTGCTTGGCATCAACGGCCAGCACACACACCTGCGAACCGAAATGCTTGGCTATCTCGTCAATCAGTTCGGGACGGCGGATGGCCGAGGAATTGACGGAAATCTTGTCCGCACCGGCATTCAGCAGCCGGTCTACGTCGTTCAGCTCATGGATACCGCCACCCACGGTAAAAGGTATGCTGATGTTGGCGGCAATACGCTTCACCAGTTCGGCGAACGTCTTGCGTCCCTCGAAGCTGGCGGTTATATCCAGAAAAACCAACTCGTCGGCACCCTGCTCGCTATAAGCACGCGCCAACTCGACCGGATCGCCTGCATGGCGCAGATTCACGAAATTGGTTCCTTTTACGGTCTGCCCGTCTTTGATGTCGAGGCAGGGAATGATTCTTTTTGCTAACACTCTTCTTTCTGTTTATGATTTCGGATTTATGACTTACATCATAAATGCTTCCAGTTCCTTGAAAGTTATACGCCCTTCGTACAACGCCTTACCGAAAATAACGGCAGGTACCCCCGCCGCTTCCAGCCGGCGGATATCATCGGCGCAGCTCACTCCGCCGCTGGCAATGAGGCAGAGGCCGGGATGCGCTTCCAGTATCTCCTTATACAAAGCCGTGGAAGGGCCTTGCAGCATACCGTCGCAGTTGATGTCGGTACAGATAACCTTGCGTATACCTTTCTTCACATAGTCTTTCAGAAAAGGGAACAACTCGCAAGGGCTCTCGTCTTTCCAACCGTTGACGGCAATCTTATGGTCTTTCACATCAGCTCCGAGGATGATTTTCTCCGAACCGTACGTCTGCAGCCAGTGACAGAAACGTTCGGGATTCTTTACGGCAATGCTACCGCCCGTCACCATCTGCGCACCGCTCTCAAACGCAATGACCAAATCTTCATCGCTTTTCACCCCGCCACCGAAGTCTATAATCAAGGAAGTGCGGGAAGCGATCCGCTCCAGCGTGCGGTAATTCACCACATGGTGGGAAGCGGCTCCGTCGAGGTCTACCACATGAAGGCGGCGGATGCCATGCGCTTCAAGCTCCCTGGCTACTTCCACGGGATTCTCGTTATACACTTTCTTGCTGTCATAATCACCCTGGGAGAGGCGTACGCACTTTCCGTCGATGATGTCAATAGCGGGAATTAATTCTATCATGTCAATTAACTGCAAATTACGAGTTATCAAATAGCGGCATCTTCCGCCTATAAGTCCAGAAAATTCTGCAGGATACGTTCGCCTACACTTCCACTCTTTTCGGGATGAAACTGGGTGGCATAGAAGTTATCCTTATGCAAAGCGGCGCTGAACGGAAGTATGTAGTCCGTTACGGCAGCCGTACAATCGTTGACCGGAACATAAAAGCTGTGTACGAAATAGACGAATTCTTCTTTCGTAAAGCCCCTGAAGAGGTCACTTTCGGTCTGCGAAATCGTATTCCAGCCCATGTGGGGAACCTTATCCTCATGCTTTTGCGAAACGAAACGTTTCACGTCGGCATCAAAAATACCGAGGCAATCCACATCTCCTTCCTCCGAATGGCGGCACATCAACTGCATGCCCAGGCAGATACCCAATACCGGCTGACGCAGCTCTTTTATCAGCTTGCCCATGCCGCCGGCATTCAGGAAGTTCATGGTTGTCTCCGCCTCACCCACTCCGGGGAAGATAACTTTATCCGCAGCGCGTAACACCGCTTCATCCGCCGTAATCTCCGCCTCAACGCCCAAACGCCTCAAGGCATAGTCCACCGAACGGATGTTACCTGCATTGTATTTGATAACTGCAACCTTCATCAGCCACTAATTAAATATTACGGTCTTATTCTTATACGCCAGCACCTTGCGCTCGATATGCTTCTGAACGGCGCGTGAAAGGACAATCTTTTCCAAATCCTTACCCTTGTTCACCAAGTCCTGCACGGTGTCCTTATGCGTGATGCGCACCACATCCTGCTCGATGATAGGGCCTGCATCCAGCTCCGTGGTAACGTAGTGGCTGGTAGCGCCGATAATCTTCACACCACGCTCAAATGCCGCATGATAGGGTTTCGCTCCTACAAACGCCGGAAGGAAAGAGTGGTGGATATTGATAATTCGGTTGGGATAAGCGTCTATCATCTTCTCGGAAATTACCTGCATATAGCGCGCCAGCACGATGAAGTTCACTTTATGCTTGGCCAGCAGTTCCATTTCTTTCTTCTCCTGCTCTTCTTTCGTTTCCTTTATGATAGGGAACAGGTGGAAAGGTATGCCGAAACGTTCCGCCACATGCTGCAAGTCGGGATGATTGCTTATTATAAGAGGTATCTCCACATTCCACTCACCTGCCGTATAGCGTGCCAGCAGGTCGAAGAGGCAGTGCGACATCTTCGACACGAAGATAGCCATACGCGGTTTGGCATCCGAGAAATAAAGACGGAAATTCATTCCGTACTTCTGCGCATACAACGTTTCAAAATAATCTTCTATTTTCTCTTGAGGAACCAGGAAATTTTCCAATTCCCACTCGATACGCATGAAAAAGATATTCTCTACGTGGTCTACATACTGATCCAGATAGATAATATTACCCTTGTTCACCGTTATAAAGTCCGTTACTTCCGCCAGGATGCCCGGTTTGTCGGGACAGTGAAGTAACAGTTTGGCTGTTTTCATCATCCTAAAATCTCTTTTTTATCGTTTTCTAATTACAACATTCTTGTTTTGAGTTCGCAAAAATAACGATTTATTGCAAAATAACGAACTTTTCGAGCAGGAAGTTTAAAAGTCGGCGTAAAATGTTTCGTTTTCTTCAGAAACAAGGGTTCAATCGGATGCTAAATGCTACATAAACGCTCTATAAACGGTTTTCTAAATAGTTGTTAAATCACGATACTTCCTTTTTTTACAATATTCTCAATATGAGGATGTAAAGTAAATGCAACCAAAAAGCCCCGAAAAAAAGTTTATCACAGCTATTGCAGGTTCAAAAAAAACACCTACCTTTGCAACCGCAATCGAGAGAGATAGCAATGATAAAATGAAATTCTGGTGCGTTAGTTCAGTTGGTTAGAATACATGCCTGTCACGCATGGGGTCACGGGTTCGAGTCCCGTACGCACCGCAGAATTAGAAATAAAGCCCTGAAACTCAATAAGTTTCAGGGCTTTTTCTTTATACAAATCTCCCCCGGTAATTCACGGAAACCGCCACATGGCTTACCGTGATTGATAAAGAAAAAAATTCATTCAATAGAATTCTTCTCCTTTCACCGTTCGGAAACAGACAGTCCGTTTAAGCGAAACACACTATGCGTTTCGCCTCAACGCATCATACGTTTACGCCGGACGCACAGTGTGTTTTCATCCGTAAACAGTTTATACCACCTCTCCCGCCTTTCACACAGTCCCGTCCATACGGAATAGCGGGCGGATAGGATTTAGCGGATATATTTCATAATTTTCGCAGGCACTCCCCCTACGATTGCATCCGCCGGAACATCTTTCGTCACCACCGCGCCGGCTGCCACCACCGCATTGTCACCAATCGTCACGTCTTGCAGAATAGTGGAATTTGAACCTACCCACACATTCCTGCCAAGCACGATAGGCGCAGGATATGTGGTATGACGGTCTTCGGGCGCAAGTCCGTGGTCGAGGGTTGCAAAAACCACATTATGCCCTATCTGGCAGCCGTCTCCCAACGTAATCCCGCCATGGTCTTGAAAATGGCAGCAGGCATTGATAAATACGTTATCACCGATTTCAATATTCTTTCCGAAATCCGTATAGAACGGCGGGAACACGCGAAGCGAGGGCGGCACGGGCTTTCCGAAAAGTTCGGAGAGCAACGCCCTCACCTCGTCCGGAGCATAATAGGAAGTATTCAATTTAAATGTAACACGTCTCGCCTCATTACTCATTTCGTCCATAAAGCGATGTATCTCTTCCGTATCGAGAGCCTTTCGTGTCCTTACATATTCCAAAAAATCATTAAGTATCATATAACCAGCTATTAATAAATTACACTGCAAATGTAACCGAATGACAACCGCACCCGTGTGAACGAATTACGGACATTTGTAACCTAATTACTGATTCTGCGCGAAGCGGTGTACTACGTACGATTTTATTCTTTACATTTGTGCAGGACTAAAAACGATACCTTATGAAAGAAGTTATAAAACTGGACACAGTAGACCAGTACAACCAATTCTTCGGACTTGAAACCCTGCATCCGCTGGTGAGCGTGGTAGACCTGTCGGAAGCCACCAAGTTCCCTACACATTTTACGATGAACTACGGAATATACGCGCTCTTTCTGAAAAAAGTAAAATGCGGGGACATCCGCTACGGCAGGCAGATTTATGATTACCAGGAAGGGACGGTCACCAGCTTTGCTCCGGGACAGGTGGTGGAAACGGAGATGCAGCAGGGAGTGAAGCCGAGCGCCCACGGTCTTTTGTTCCATCCCGACCTGATTAAAGGAACTTCTTTGGGACAGGACATCAAGCAGTATTCATTCTTTTCGTACGCCTCGGCCGAAGCCCTGCACCTATCCGAGGAAGAAAAAGGCATATTCATGGATTGTCTGGAGAAAATAGAAATGGAGCTCCAGCACCCGATCGACAAGCACAGCAAACGTCTGATTTCGCGGAACATCGAACTGCTGCTGGATTACTGCATGCGCTTCTACGAAAGGCAGTTCATCACCCGTTCGGAAAGCAACAAGAGCGTGCTGGTGAAATTCGAAGCCTTGCTCGACGATTATTTCCAAAGCGACAAACCGCAAACGGACGGGCTGCCTTCCGTAAAATACTTCGCCGACAAAGTATTCCTGTCACCCAACTATTTCGGCGACCTGATAAAGAAAGAAACCGGAAAAAGCGCGCAGGAATACATTCAGACCAGAATGATAGATTTAGCCAAAGAGATGATTGCCGGGACGGAAAAGACGGTCAGCCAGATTGCCTATGAGCTGGGATTCCAATATTCGCAGCATTTCAATCGCATCTTCAAGAAGAACGTGGGGTATACACCCGGCGAATACAGAAAACTACAAATATAAAGGATGCGGATAAGATTGTCCTTATGAAAAAAGAGATACTGAATATAGAGACTGTACATCAATGTAATTGTTGTATGGGCTGCAAGACGCTGCATCCGCTGGTGAGTGTCATCGACTTATCCAAAGCCAACCTGGAGCAGCGCACCATCCGGTGTGATTTCTATACGATTATTCTGATGGAAGGAGAAGCCGGGGAGCTTACGTACGGACGCAAATACTACGACTACTCCAACGCCACACTGATATTCCGTACGCCGGGCGAATCCATAAAGCTGGGTATAAACAATATACTTACCCAAAAAGGCCTGCTGCTGGCTTTTCATCCGGAACTGATAGCGCACACTGCATTGGGAAGCCACATCAAGGAGTACTCCTTCTTTTTTTACAAGCTGAACGAATCGCTGCACCTGTCATCGCGCGAAAAGATGAAAATCATAGAATGTATCCGCAATATCGAAGAGGAGCTTCGGCACTCCATAGATTGCCATAGCAAGACGCTGATTTCACGCTATATCGAGTTGCTGCTGGATTATTGCGCACGTTTCAACGAACGCCAGTTCATCACTCGTTGTGAGGCCAACAAGGCGATTCTGCACAAAACGAAGTTGCTGCTGAGCGAATATATCTCGTCCGGCAAGCTGGAAGGCGGTGTGTTGCCCACAGAGGAATATTGCGCGGACGCCCTTCGCCTGTCCCCCTGTTATTTCGGTGATTTGCTAAGGTTTGAGACCGGAAAAAGTATTCACGAGTATTTCCAGCTAATGCGGCTCAACATCGCAAAGAAAATGTTGCTGGACAAGGAGAATACCGTAGGCACGGTAGCCAAGAAATTAGGGTATGCCAATACGCAGTATTTTACCGGCCTGTTCAAGAAGATAACGGGGATGACACCGACTGAATATAAATATGCGCAGAATTGACAGGACAGTTGTCCATATGCCGGTCACCCTACTCAATTCAGATAAGTAATCTCCCCTATTACGGGCATCAGGACATCCAGTGAGTCTTTCTCCTTCAGATTCACGGCATTCCTTAACGGTTCATCCCAACGGTGTCTTGCCAAGGCAAACTTCGAGTGATGAACCGTTAAGTATTTCTCCGCTTTCAAATCTTCGGCTGCCTGCGCAAGATAAGCGGGCATGGTATGGATATATTTCCAGTCCTCATTATACTGCCCGTTCTCCAGTATGGCAAGATCGATTCCCGGATATTTCTTACCGATTTCGGCAAAACGCGTGTCATATCCGCCGTCTCCGCCCATATAAATCTTTTGCGAGGGAGTTTCAATAAGGAAAGAAGCCCAAAGCGACTGATTGGATTTCAGGAAACGTCCGGAGAAATGACGGGAAGGCAGGCAGTGAATAAGAAAGCCCTCATCGAGCCCGGCATCTTCAAACCAGTCCAGTTCCACCAAACGCGACTTGTCGAAGCCCCAATATTCAAAATGCTCGCCCACCCCCAGCGGACAAACGACCTTACCCGTACGCTCCTTCAATTGCATCACCGTGCCGTAGTCCAAATGGTCCCAATGGTCGTGCGTGATAACCAGGTAATCAATGTCGGGCATATCTTCCGGCTTGTAAATATCCGTACCCTTAAACGGCTTGTTAAGGAAAGAAAGCGGGGCGGCCGCACAGAAAACGGGGTCTACCAATATCCGCTTGCCGTCCGCCTGGATAAAATAAGAAGAATGGCCGAACCACACCAGCACATTCTCGTCCCGTCCTATGCTTTTCAAGTCCGTCTTGACGGCCGGAACATCTTCTTGGGGACGAAGCCCTTCCTCTTTTTTGAAAACAAAACTCCATAAAACGCCCAAACGGCCTTTCTTTGCCGTCATCTGCACAGTGGGATGCAGGTTATGAAACTGCCCGTCCCTGTAATGAGGCGACTTTCTGATTCGCTCCAGCCGTTCTCCCTGCGGCAGTCTCCCAAACTGCGGGCGGTTGACAAATACAATACCCGCCACGCCTGTCGCTATAATCACACCCGCTATTATTCCTATTATCATATATACCTTTTTCTTTTTCCGTGACTTCATACTTCAAACTACATTAAACCTGTGCAAATGTAGGCTTACTTCCTCAGTTTAGCAACATACAGATTACGGATGTTGTCATCAATATTACTGTTTTTCTCAATAAATCATTACCTTTGCGGCAAAATTACAAATAAATAAACGAATAAAAACAACAGGGAACAATGAGTGTACACGATTTATGCTGCATCGGTTATATCACACAGGACAAGATAGTTACCACCAAGAACACGATATTCATGCCGGGCGGCACTTCTTTCTATTTTGCGCATGCCATCAAGCATCTCGACCCGAATGGCTTTTTATTGGTCACGGCTCTGGCCGATGCCGACATGAGCGTAGCGGAAGATATACGGAAAGAAGGCATCGAAGTGAAAACTCTGCCCAGCGCCCATTCTGTCTGCTTTGAAAATATATACGGAGAGAATCAGAACGAACGTACGCAACGTGTCACGGCAAAGGCCGATCCGTTTACAATGGAAGGTTTGCGGGACGTCAATGCCCGGATTATTCATTTGGGCAGTCTGCTGGCTGACGACTTTTCGCTGGACGTCATCAAATACCTGTCGGGCAAAGGACTGCTGTCGGTAGACGTTCAGGGCTTTCTGCGCAAGGTGGATAATGAAAAGGTGCTGCCTGTGGACTGGCCGGAAAAGAAAGAAGCCTTGAAGCATATCCATATATTAAAAGCTAACGAAACCGAAATGGAAGTGCTCACCGGATGCAAAGAACCCCATGAAGCCGCCCTGCTCATTGCCGACTGGGGCGTGAAAGAGGTATTGCTGACACTGGGAGACAAAGGCTCGCTGATATACGCCAAAGGACAATTCCACGAAATCCCCGCCTACTCCGCCCTGCAAATAGTGGATGCCACAGGCTGCGGAGATACCTATATGGTGGGGTATCTGTATATGCGGAACAAGGGCGCGTCCTATCAGGAAGCGGGCTGCTTTGCCGCTGCCATGTGCACCATCAAGCTGCAAACGCACGGACCGTTCCGCGGAACCGAGGCCGAAATCAGAAGGATAATCAATCTCGCGTAAAGAAAAACGTTTTCTTTACGGAACGAGAGTCACTAAAAAGCTGAGAGTGTGTCAAAACAAAAAAACGCTTACCGTTTGTTTTGTTTTGACACACTCTCGTTATTACCCTATCGGCTTATCCGCTCAAGAAGCCAACCCGAATTTCTTCAAGTCCTCTTCCACGCTGCCGATGCCCGCGATATGGAACATATCCACCAATACCTTAGCCACATTCGGAGAAAGGAACGCAGGCAAAGTAGGGCCTAAATGTATTTCCTTCACTCCCAAACTCAACAGCGCCAACAATACGATTACGGCTTTCTGTTCATACCAGGCTATATTATAAACAATAGGCAGCTCGTTTATATCATTAAGCCGGAACACCTCTTTCAGCTTCAAGGCGATAACCGCCAGAGAATAGCTGTCGTTACACTGTCCGGCATCCAGTACGCGGGGAATGCCGTTGATGTCGCCCAGGCCGAGCTTGTTATAGCGGTACTTGGCACAACCTGCCGTAAGGATTACAGTGTCCTGAGGCAATGATTTGGCGAATTCCGTATAGTAGTCGCGGCTCTTCATACGTCCGTCGCACCCTGCCATTACGATAAAGCGACGAATCGCGCCGCTCTTTACGGCATCCACCACCTTATCCGCCAGTTGCAGAACCTGGTTGTGGGCGAAACCGCCGATAATCTCCCCGCGCTCAATCTCCGTAGGCGGTTGGCACTGTTTGGCCATCTCTATGATTTCGGAGAAATCTTTCCTGCCCGTCGCGTCCTTCTCGATATGCTTGCAGCCCGGATACCCGGTAGAGTTGGTGGTAAACATTCTTTCCTTATATACGGCATTCGCCAGCGGCGGTACGATACAGTTTGTTGTAAACAGGATGGGGCCGTTGAAAGCCGTAAACTCTTCACGTTGCTTCCACCAGGCATTACCGTAGTTGCCCACAAAATGAGAGTACTTCTTAAAGGCGGGATAATAATGCGCCGGCAACATCTCGCTGTGTGTATATACATCCACGCCCGTACCTTCCGTCTGTTTCAACAGTTCTTCCAGGTCTTTCAGGTCATGTCCGCTAATCAGGATGCCCGGACGGTTCTTGACACCGATATTCACTTTGGTGATTTCGGGATTTCCATAAGTTCCCGTATTCGCCTCGTCCAGCAGCGCCATGGTCTTTACCCCGAAACCGCCGGCTTCGAGCACCAACTGCGTCCATTCGTCCGCCGAAAGCGAGCGGCAGGCTATCGTAGCCAACGCGTGTTGCATAAAGACATGAATATCATTGTCGTTGAAGCCCAAGCGCATGGCATGTTCCAAATAGGCCGCCATACCTTTCAAACCGTACGTCAGCAGTTCTTTCAGCGAACGGAGATCCTCGTCGGGTTCACGCAACACGCCTACCGACTTCGCCTTTTCCGCGTAATCGGCGCGTGTTCCCTGCCAGGAGAGTTCGTCCACTTCCGGCAAAAATACATTGTTACGCTTGGCTTCATCCATCAAGCGGTTGCGCAGGGCAAGCCCCTTGTCCACCCGCTGCAGGATGCTTTCATCATCGAAATTGGCATTCGTAATCGTGGAGAACAGGGCATCCACCACAAATACATCGGCCTCTCCGGGCACGGGGCATCCGGCTTTACGCAAGGCATCGGTCACCACCGAAACGCCTCTGACCACAAACAGCAGCAAATCCATGGCCTGCGCCGTATGGCTTTCTTTTCCGCACACACCTTTCAGCATACAGCCTACTCCTTTGGCTGTTTCCTGGCATTGATAACAAAACATGTTCATTTCCATTTTCTTATTCATTTAGAAGTTTATACCTACTTTCTGTCAACACTTTCCCCGTCGTTTGGTTTCCTATAAAGAAAGTGTTTCACTATCTTTGTGCAAAGATGGGGATTCGCACTTGCGTAAACTGTCACGTATGTTACACCAAACCACAAAAAACAAAAAGAGAATGGAAATATATCCGCTACTGAAAATGCCGCCCTTCCAGGGAACCACGGAAGATGAATTATTACCCCTTATCCTCGCCCCCGAGCATGCGTGCCGACTGTACAAGCCGTCCGACTTCATAGCCATGCAGGGAGAAGTGTACCGTTCCCTGTTTATCCTGTGCAGCGGCAAGGTACGTACGCAAATGGTTAATGCGGAAGGCAAGCAACTGACCATCGAGACCCTGAAAGCCCCGCAACTGCTTGCTCCCGCATTCGTCTTTTCATCAGAGAACCGCTTCCCTGTCAATATCGAAGCGATAGAAGAATGTGAAATCCTTGTCGTAAACAAAAACGCCTTTCTGGACTTCCTGCACCAATATCCCGTAGCGATGCACAACTTTTTAAGGCTGGTATCGGACAGAACCCTGTTCCTTTCCAAAAAGCTGAATGCCTTCGCCCTGCAAAGCCTCAAATCGCGTCTGCTGAACTATCTGCGCATGCACGGCTCCATACTCAACCAGCAGGAAGTGGCACAGATACTCGGCGTGGCACGTCCTTCACTGGCACGGGCGCTGTCCGAGCTTGCCGGCGAAGGGTGTATACGCATGGAAGGAAAAGAGATACAAATTATTAAGACTAAATAAGTAAGATACAAACTATTAAGACTGAACAAGCAAGATACAAACTATTAAAACTGAACAAGCAAGATACAAACTACTAAGACTGAACAAGTAAGTCATAAGTAAGTCATAAATAAGTGTTGAAATTTAATTTATAGCAGTAACGAGGATATAGCGTAACCTAAGGCTGAAAACCTGTTTATCTTATAGCCCGGGGTAACACCCCGGGAGTACGAATATGAATGACATTACGCCCTGTAAGGGCAAAAGATTTGCATATTCGTCTTTTGCCCTTACAGGGCGCAGAATACCACGAACATTTATTCCCGGGGTGTTACCCCGGGCTTAGAGATAAGAGCCTTTCAGGCTGAAAGCTAAAAATTCTTCAAGCTGAAAACTAAAAATCTTTCAAGCTTAGATTATTCTTGCTATAAATTAAATTTCAACACTTACTTAAGTAAGTCATAAGTAAGTATTAATTTATATCAAGCGGATACGCCGCAGCCACAGATAATAACCCGTCAGCGGAAGTGTGCCGCCCAATAGTGCGGCAATGAACGTCAGTATCCGGGTGAACATGCCGCCCCAACTGCCCACATGTACGGAGTATATCCAACCCCGCATCTTACCCGAAGCGTCGGTGTCCTTATATAAGGTAACTTCGGTGATTTCGCCGTCCTGCGGATTAAAGGCATAACGGTCGGCAGCCCGCTGATTGCCGAAACGCTCAAAAGAGACGCTGGCAGAGCCGTTGGAAACTGTAATCTGCTTATAGCCGGCATTACGCGCTTTCAGTTCCTCGTACACTTGCTGCCAGCAAGCATATGGTGAAGTATGCTCCCGGTTTCCACGACCTTCTTCGGAAGAGTTACGCCCGGACTTGCCACCGTGAACCGTTTGCAGCGCACCATGAACCGTTTGCGGTGTGCCGTGAACCGTTTGCAGCGCACCATGCCCCGCCCTTTGTTTCATCTCTACTCCGAACACTTTATAAAAACCCGTGCGATACCACGAGAAAGACCATGTCAGTCCGGTCAGAGCCATTGCCAAAAGCAATACAAGCGCATACATACCGCCCGCCACGTGCAAATCGTACCAAAAGCGGCGCCGGCCTTTACCGACGGCAATCTTCAGGCTGTTCTTCAGCGCTTTCTTTGTGCGGGGCCACCAGATGACAATGCCCGATATGAGCACGAACACGAACATCAGCGTACTAACCCCTACAATCATCTTACCCCAAAATATTCCGCCGTCCGGTTTCATTCCGTCCAGCAGCCAGCGATGCAGCTTAAACATGGTGAGGAAGAACGGCGCACGCTCGTGCCTGCCCTTTACCTCACCGGTATACTGGTCTACATAAACGGACGCCCGTCGCGGTTTCGACAGATTGACTTGATAGGCACGTTCCGCATCGGAAGAAATGGAAACACCTGTAACGGCAACACTGTCCGGCAATGTCCCGGCGACTTTCTCTATCAGGTATTCCACAGGAAGCGGAGCGCCGCTTACCTTTTCCACATAATAGAGGTCGCGCCTGCACAATTCCGTTACTTCATCTTCAAATACCAGTGCAGCGCCCGAAAGGCAGATAACCGTAATAATCAGCCCGAAAGGGACAGACAGCCACAGATGTATTTTACGAAATGCTTTCTTCATGGCAGTTAATTAAGAGGGCTCAGCTTACCGATACCTGTAATCTGCGTAGCCTCTACCGTGACACCTTTCGTGGCAGTAGCGCTGGACGGGTCTATCTTATAAACAGCCGGATGCCCGTCGGTAGTTGTCACAGCCATATAGGCATAGCCGTTTTCCGTATACGGGGTGTTGCCGAAACCGGAAATCAAGTCTGCCGACGGAAGGCCGGTGACATACGTAAGTTTCTTGCTTCCAGCTTTAAAGACAGCCAGCTCTTTGGCCTCAAAGCCTGTTTCCGTCAGAGGACGGTCGTACATCAGCAGCAGGAAATAGTCGTCCGCAATATGCCAGCAACGCAGGAAGGATTTTCCGCCGCTTTGATCCTCCAGGTCACAGTAATAGCTGTCGAAGTCTTCCTGACCGTCAGGGATGCGTACCACACCCGCCGGCAAGGTTGTCCGCTGGCGGACATCGCTCATGGTCTTGGCATAACTTGGAGAGAATACGTAAATATCACCGTTGTCAGCTTCCCAGATAGTCTGGTAATACTGGGATTTGAAGCGGCCGCAGGCATAACTGATTTTGTCTGTCTTGATGAGCTTCTTTGTCGTCATGGCGGCATCATCAAAAATTGCCACCCAACACTCGTTGGGGTACTGCGTCCACTGCAACTCACCTTTCTTGTAAGCACTGCTGTTGGAACCGCCGTCTTCGGTCTTTACCAACGTCTCGTTACCCGGCAATATATACTTACCGCCGTCTACGGCAGCGCCATACTGGCTCAACCCCATGGGAACGGCTGCGCTGTATATCTTTTTGTTATGTTCCAGAATGCCCGCCAATGTCACGAACTCACCGTTGCCCAGGAAGTTCTCGGACATATAGGCTTTTACTTTCGTATCATTGGTTTTGAACGTTTCAGCCGCTACATCCAGATAAGAGAGCAAGAACATTTTAGGCAGATACTGCTTGTCATCGGCATACTCCGTAGGGCCGTCGCCGGTAGAGGCGGTGATGATATACTTGTCGTAGATGCCGTAAGTGGTGAATCTCTTGACGGCGAACTCTCCCGAACGCGCCTGCACTTCGTTGGCGGAGTTCATGATATAAGAACGGGTTGTTCCGGCATTGCCCTGATTATAAGTCAGTCCATAGAGATACTGATCCTTATAGAACACCCATTGGGAAGCGCCGTCGTTGACAAGTCCGTTGTTGACGGTAGAAACAGAGCCTTCGTCCAAAGTCTTGGAAGTCAGCAAAACGTTAGTCGTATTACCAGAGGCCGTGACAGAGGCAGCGACCACAAAATCGCCTTTGGTCTCATTATTGTTTCCGCCGCCCGGCACTTCCGTATCCGTACAAGATGTCAATGCCAGTCCTGTCATCGCGGTTGCGAAAAGTCCGGCTAAAAAGAAATTCTTTTTCATGATGTTTTTACCTTATTATATTATACTAATCGTTATTGATTTATTTATCAGCTTAATTACCGAAGTATACGCGTACCTTTCCATAAAATGCCCGTCCGGCTTTCTGCAGACTGAAGTTATCGTACAGTTTCTCATCCGTGAAGTTCCGGCACTCGAACGACAGGTTGTAGCGTCCGCCGTGGAGACTGTAAGAAAGGCTCAGGTTGTGTGAGAACTGGTTGGGAACCACATAGTCGCCTTTATTCGAACCGATTTTGGAAGAATAATAGGTAAAGCTATGCAAGTACTGATTGTCGTAGGATACGGTCAGCGCATTTCCCTTTTTCCCGAGGTCGCGCCAGTAGAATGTCACGTCGGAATCGGCAAAGATATACGGCAGGTTGGGCATGCGTTCCTTATAGGCTATATTTTCCGCGCTGCCGGATATGGACGTTTTCATATTATCGCGTACGTTCATCTGCGTAAAGTTACCGCCCACGCTCACCCATTTGCCAAAGCCGTAACGGGCGGAGATGTTATATCCTTTCGTCAGCACCTTTCCGTAGTTTATATAAGTGGCCGCGGATTTACCGCCGCTCAGGTCGGTGATGTTGCGCTGGATATAGTCTTTGGTGTTACGGTACACCAATCCGCCTTCCACATATACGGAATGCTTGCCGAAAGTCTTATTATAGCTCAGGTTCAGATTGATGTTATCGCTGTTCTCCGGACGGATGCCGATGTCTCCCATTTCCAAGTCTTCGTTACCGAACATTTCTTCGATAGTAGGCAGACGGTAGGCTTTTTCGTAGGACAGTTTGGCTTGCAGCCCCGGCAGGATGAAGTAAGTACCCGCCGCTCCATACCCTATGGAACTTACGCTGCGGGTGGTACGCACATAGTCGTCCTGATTGGTATTGGTAGCCACCGGTCCGGCAACAAATTGATTGTAATACTTACCGAATACGGATAAGTTCCAGGTTTCGGACGGCATCAGGCGGTAAGAAAGACCGGAGATGTTCTTGCGGGTTTCCTTGGCGATGGCATCCGACTGCTCTTCTTTGGCGAGCAACGAAGTATTGGAACGGCTGAAAGCATTCAACACGTGATTGAACGTCAGCATGTGTATCTTCCCGAGACGGTAGTTGGCCGTAAACGTACCATTCCAGTTGTTGTTATCGGCACGCGAGTGCTGGTAGGACTGCTCGCCGGGAGAGTTCAGCGGTTTCCTGTCTCCGTACCAGTTGTACTTATAGGAAGCAGTGTCCACGTTTGTCGTCAGGTTCTTGTTATAGTTCACGGTCAGCACCACATCCAGCCCTTTCGCAAACAGGTTGCGCTTGTTATACTCCAGCGAGGGCATCAGCGAGTGTCCCTTGCGGTGCTTCTGTCCGTACACTATGTCCTGACGCACACCGGTCTGTATATCCTGGTACATATTGGAATAGGTGAAACCGAACATCAGACGGTCGGCCCACTTCTTGTCGATAACGCCCACCTTGCCGATAATCGCCTCATTATGGTAGGTATCGTTGAAACGCTTTACGCGTACTTTCTTGTCACGGTCTATCCGGCCCGTTTCAAAGTCTTCCACCGGAGCGTCGATGTGATAGTCATTGTCCGAATAATTCTGGAACGCATTGATTTCGTACGTAAAACCGTTCTTAAAGGTCTGCCCGAAGTTTACGTTGGATTTATGCGTATTGAACGAACCGTAGGAGTAGGACGCGTCCAAAAACCAGCGGCGGCGTTTCTTGTTCGTAACGATATTGATAACTCCGCCGATAGCATCCGTTCCGAAGCCCACAGGCACTACGCCTTTATACACTTCGATACGGTCGGCAAAATTCACCGGGATATTGTTCAGCCCGAACGAGCTTCCGACACCTTCCTGCGGAACACCGTCGATAAACACCTTTACGTGTTTCCCGCTGAAGCCGTCCAGCATGAGCTGCATGTCCGAACCTACCCCGCCCGACTCGCGCAATTTCATGCCCGGCGCTTTGGTCAGTGCGTCACTCAGGTTCTTCGTGGTGTTCTGCAGCTCTTTCGTATCCACCGCCACAGCATTGAATGCCGACCGCTTGATGCGGCTTACGCCCGTTGACACTACCGTTACTTCATCCAGTTGCTGGGTTTCGGGAGTGATTGTGATATTCTGTTTCACCCTTTGCCCTCTGAGCAGCGTCACCGCTTTCTCTACGGTTTTATAGCCGACAGCCGACACTACCAGCGTATAGTCACCCGCAGGCGCACTTACATGATAAATACCTTCGTGATTGGTTATCCCCCCGTAACCGGTCCCTTTCAAGTAGACTGTCGCAAAATCCACGACTTCTTTCTCCGTAGACAGGATTTTACCGGAAATCATCGTTTTACCCGGCTTCTGCGCGTATGCAGAAAATGCACACGCAGACAGGAAGAAAAGGAATAGGTTTGATATAACTGTTTTCAATTTGAAATGATTATTAAGTTGTTACTAATACCGATGCAAAGGTCATCAGAAAAAGAACACCGCACAATCACTTGTTTTAGGTAATTACATCAACGCTATTCTAAGAAAGTATCATACCCGCAATCGCTATTGATAGGTATATTCCATAATTTCATTCGCGGTTCATCAAGCGGTGTTCCGCCATTCGTTCGTATTTCGTTCCGGGACGTCCGTAGTTTGCGTACGGGTAAATGGAGATGCCGCCGCGCGGGGTGAAGATTCCCGTAACCTCAATGTACTTGGGATTCATCAGACGAATGAGGTCTTTCATTATAATATTTACGCAATCCTCGTGGAAAGCGCCATGATTACGGAAACTGAAAAGATAGAGTTTCAGGCTTTTGCTCTCCACCATTTTCACATCGGGGATGTAGCTGATACGGATTTCCGCGAAATCCGGCTGTCCCGTTATGGGGCAAAGGCTGGTGAACTCCGGACAATTGAAACGCACCCAATAATCATTACCGGGATGCTTATTGTCAAACGCTTCCAATACTTCGGGGGCATAATCCTGCTTATACTCCGTTTTTCTTCCCAATAAGGAAAGCTGGTCTTTTAATTCGGTCATATTATCAAGTAGTTGAAATTTAGTTTATATCAGGGCTATCTATCATTCAGAGCGTATCTGTTTACTTAATTGATTTCAATTCATTTTCCAGGGATTAAAAGAGGTTATCGCTTACCCGCCAAATACTTTTCCAATCCTTCTCTACGTAGCTTGCAGGCCGGGCAGTGTCCGCAACCGTCACCGGGTATGCCATTGTAGCAAGTCAGTGTTTCGTGACGAATCAGGTCGAGTACTCCCAACTCATCCGCCAATGCCCACGTTTCGGCTTTATCTATCCACATCAGCGGGGTGTGCAGTACAAACTGCTCATCCATGGCAAGGTTGAGCGTTACGTTGAGCGACTTGATAAACGCGTCCCGGCAATCGGGATAACCGCTGAAATCCGTTTGCGACACACCCGTCACGATATGATCGATGCCTTTCTCGCGTGCATAGACAGCGGCAATGCTCAGGAAGAACAAGTTACGTCCCGGCACAAAAGTGTTCGGAACACCGTCTGCCGGCTTTTCCTTATCCATCACCATACCGGGGTCTGTCAACGAATTATGCCCCAACCGGCCAATGAAAGAAACATCCATCACTTCAAACTCCACTTCCGCTTTACGCGCTATCTCCCGCGCCAGCTCCACTTCCTTCCGGTGTTTCTGCCCATACAGGAAGCTCAACGCGTACACTTTCTTAAACTCACGCTTTGCCCAGAACAGGCAGGTTGTCGAATCCTGCCCACCGCTGAATACGACTAATGCTGCTTCTTTATTCATGATTGCTATTATTTATAAGAACAGTAGTCGGAAGTTGCGTCAAAATACACTTGATGATTTCTTTTCAGGCACAACCCCTTCCACACTTGATGTTAGATTTCAGTGATTTTCCACACTTTATAAGAGATTCCCTCATCATAGACGTCACTTCCGTCTATCCTTTTAATGGCTTTCACCACCCGGATTGTCACCGGAAGAATCATTACCTCATACAGGGATTTCAGTACTATCTGAATGCACATCATCACCAGCAATTCCTGCCATGCGATAATGCCGCCAAAGGCTACCGGAAAGAATATCAGCGAATCGGCTGTCTCGCCCACCACCGTAGACCAGATGGCGCGTGCCGAAAAATGACGCCCGCCGCTCGCCACTTTCATGCGGCTCATCACATAGGCGTTGAGAAACGAACCTACCAGAAATGCCGACAGGCTTGCAACGACAATACGCGGCGCCATGCCGAAAACGAAGTTGAAATGAGGCGCTCCTTCCCAAAAAGGAGCGGCAGGCAAGGCCACGGCAATCAGCCCCAGCATCACCACAAAGAAGTTCATGGCGAAGCCGCTCCAGATAATCAGGCGCGCCTTACGAAAGCCCCACACCTCGGCAATGCAGTCGTTGATGATATAAGAGACGGGAAACACTAACAGTCCGGCGGTAACGGTTATGCCGAAAACCTGAATGACTTTTGTTTCAAGGAGATTAGCCGCTATCAAACAGACATTGAACAGAATGCCCAGCAGCATAAAGGGTACAGATACTTTTTGCTTCATATTCCTGTTTTTTACGTGGTGTTCTAGAATACACGACCGCTATTCGCGGCATCATACATTTCAGTTTATGATTTCACTCTTGTTAAATCGGGCGCAAAGATACGCTTTCTTTCGGTGACCGCAAAACCATTTTAAATTTAAGTTGTTCAAAGCACATTCACCAAAACCTAACTTAAATGAAAACAATCTTAAAAGTAATGTTTCTGCTGTGCGGCGCAGGACTGTCGGCAGTTGCAGCCCACGCGCAAAAAAAAGTGATTATCGAAGACGAGTCTCCCAAAGGTGTCGTACTGGTCACCATAGACAAGGCGGGCGATGAGATAATCCGCATCATGAATGAGTCGCAACTGCCTTACATCCACGAACCGCAAGCTCCCCGCTTCCTGCTGACGGACAGAAAAGGCAAGTTCGCCCTGGGTATCGGCGGCTATGTACGCGCTACGGCGGAGTATGATTTCGGCGGCATCGTCGACAACATCGACTTTATCCCCGCCTACATCCCTGGTGGAAGCAAAATCAAGAACCAGTTTCAAATGGATGCCAGCACTTCCACCATCTTCCTGAAGCTGGTGGGGCATACCAAGATTCTCGGCGACTTCATCGTGTACACCGCCGGTAACTTCCGGGACGGTTCCAACAAAGGCTTCCAACTGCGCAATGCCTACGTGTCTTTTCGTGACGTAACGGTAGGCTATACCTATGGCGGTTTCATGGACTTGGGCGCACTGCCTTCCACTATCGACTTCCAGGGTCCCAACGGAGCCACCTTTTACCGTGCCACCCAAGTGGCATATACCTACAAGGGGCTGAAAAACTTCCGTTTCAACGCTTCCGTCGAAGTACCTTCCGTAGACGGTACGACCGACAGCGGGCTTGACATCGCGCAACAGCGTATGCCGGATTTCACCGCTTACGCACAGTACGGCTGGAACAGCAAAAGCCACTTGCGTGTGGGCGGACTTATCCGCAGCATGACGTACACCAGCACGCTGAGCGACAAGGCGCATGCCGTTACCGGATTCGGCGTACAGGCATCCGCAACTTTCAATGTAGGCAGGCAATGGCAGGTATTCGGACAGGCCACCTACGGAAAAGGCATCGGACAATACCTGAATGATATCAGCAACCTGAACGTGGACATCGTTCCCGATCCCGACAAAGAGGGGAAGATGCAGGCGTTGCCGATGCTGGGCTGGTATGCGGGATTGCAATATAATATCAGTCCGAAGGTGTTCCTCTCAAGCACATACAGCATGTCACGCCTTTATTCTGAAAACGGATATCCCGCCAACGAACCGTCCACGTATCGCTATGGACAATATTTCGTAGCGAACCTGTTTTGGAATGTCACTCCCAATATGCAGGTGGGTGCGGAATACCTGCGCGGATGGCGTACGAATTTCGATGATTCCATCAATCATGCCAACCGTATGAACCTGCTGGTGCAATATTCCTTCTGATTGGCGCAAGACTCTTTCTAATCTGTATAAAAACGAAGAAGGGGATGTATCCGTAACGGACATCCCCTTCTTCCATATATAAAGGTTGGATTATGAAATATCAGAAGCGATAGTCGATGCTCAGACCGAAAACTTTGTTGGTGCGGCTGTACACGTTGGTACCGGGCAAGCCTAAACCGTTGTAGTTTTGAGTGGTCTTTGTATAATCTTCATAGTTGGTCCACATATAGCCCACATTCAAGTCGGCTCTTTCCGAAAGCTGCAATTTTGCGCCTATACCCAAAGAGTAAGAATCGCAGGAGAAGCTGGTATCGGTCTGGTAGTTATCAGACAAGCCGTAATCGGTGAACTGTACACCGCCGCTCAGGGTCAGTCTTTTGATTACATCCCATTCTATACCTGCCAAATACTCGTTTGTGCCTTTTGTCAGGTACTTCTGTTTGCCGTCGGCCATACCCGCGTTCTTGTCATCGTAGAAGTGGTACTCTACCGATGCGCGCAGCACGGGAAGGAACTCATAAGCAGCGGCTACCGAAAGCATGGCGGGAATATCGTTCGGAGTATTTACACCATGTTTGTAAGCTTCCAACTCGCTTTCGGGAGCGCCTACCATACGTAATGAGTTCAGTTTGGTATTGTTTTCGATGTTCAGGTTGGCTTTGAACTCGTATTTAGCGCCAATAGTCAGTTTGCCGAACTTAGCGTCCAAGCCGATAACCGGAGTAAATCCCCAACCGGTCTGGCTGCAATCCAGGTCGATGCCGATAAGCTCGGTACCAACGGGTATCGCTCCCCCGGCAGGCAAAGGCAGATTGACGGCGGCGCTGGCATTCAACGCACCCTTATAACCACCGGTAAAGTAGTTCATGCGTCCGCCCGCAAAAGCGGAAAGCCAATCCGTTATTTTATAAGTCAAACCCAGCTGTACGGAATAGATGTACTGCTTGCCGTCCATATAGCTGTTCAGCGAATAGGCATTACTCGGAATGCCTTGTTGACCCAATCCGCCTATTACCATGGCATCGAACATGGAAAGACCGTCGTCAAACGAAGCTTTTCCACCGCCACCGGTGATACCGAAGAAACCGGAGATAGTCCAATCACCTTTTTTATAAGCCGCAAATACGCTGGGAATAACAGGCGCCGACGCCTTACCCTCGTAATACTTATCCAAGCCCAAAGCCTCGCATGAAGCATCGATATTTCTTGTTTGGAACGCACTCTGGATACTCAAGGACGTATAAAATCCGTCTTTCGGCAAAAAGGCCAGACCCGCAGGATTGGACAAAGCCGCATCCACGCCGGTAGTATTTGCACCACGGGATAACATACGAAGAAAAGCAGGGTGTTGATTTGTATTTGTCAGGAGACCTCCCGCAAAAGTTGGAATTGAAACGATTAGCATCGCAATGCTAATCAATGAAATTTTTCTCATCTAAATCTTTTTTATTGTTTTCGGGCGCAAAGGTACAATAATATTGCACATGAAAAACTGTTTTGTGCATTTAATTTATAACAAGTAAAGAAATTAATTGAAAAAATCAATAGTTTCTATTGAAACATTTAAGCAAATACTCAATATAGGGTGAGATACTCCTTGATTTATCACTGCCATAATTCAGCGAACAGCGTTTCCATAATGAAAGGAAAAGACCGCTAATCTTAAATCATTCCACCACGGGGTAAATTTCGTTCCATCATGGTGGAACGAAACTTTCTCCATGGTGGAATAAAACTTACCCCATGCCGGAACGATATAAGTAAGGCATGCTAAATCATTAATCTCCCGAAAGGGAAAAGAAGTGTTTACAACCGATTATTAATCAATGATGTGTAAGCACATCGTATTCATTATCTGTTTATCTCTAATTCTTTTTCGATTTCTTCAATCGTAGGCAGGCTGCCTCGGAAGTCTTTCGGTAAGGCTTGCCCCAACTCATAGTCGGAAATTCCGATTGGTTTTTGGATATCACGCAAGGCATATTCAGCCTTGATACGGTCTTTGCTCTTGCAAAGCAGCAGTCCGATAGTCCGGTTATCTCCCTCACGGCAAAGAATATCATCCACAGCGGAACAGTAGAAATTCAATTTGCCGATATACTCCGGTATGAACTCGGTATCTTTTAATTCAATCACCAAATATCTGTGCAGAAACGCATTATACATCAATATGTCGATATAATAATCATCACCCGACACCTCTATGTGATACTGCCGACCCATAAAGGCAAAACCGGCTCCCATTTCCACGAGGAATTTCTCTACATGCTTCACCAAACCGATTTCCACATCACGCTCATTGTAGTGGTCGGTGAAAGTCAGCATATCGAATATATATGGGTCTTTGAGCATGAATTTTACATCGTCCGCTTCCGGTGCAGGCAGGGTTTCAGTGAAATTGTTTGCCAACGCTCCATGCTTGCCGTAATCATCAAGTCTGATGGCTTCTTGCAGATAGCGTGTCGTCCAATGATTGGTAATGCTTTGCACCATATACCAATACCGTGCGCGAATATCCTTGACCTGCTTTATCAGAACAAGATTATGCGTCCAATCCAGATACTTGATGGGAAGAGTAAAATTATATTCGTCTAATTGCGAAATCACTGATTTCGTAATTGGAGAAGCAGTTCCTTTCACCATCGTAAGTTCTTGATTATATTCGTTGAAGAACTGCACCATATATTGCATATTGCGCACAGTAAATCCTTTTATTTCGGAATAATCGTTCTTCAAATCCACAGACAACCGCTGCAAAGTTTTCTTACCCCAACCTTCATCATCTTGACTTTGCTGTAACATTTCACCAACGTCCCAATACATCCGAAGCATTTCCTCATTGGCTGCATAAATCACCCGTTGCTGTGCAATCAGTACCCTTTGCTTGATTTTGCGAAGCAATGCCGCATAACCACGAAAGTTATCCGCCAAGTTATCATTCCCTTTCATTTCTGTATTTTCAGCCATAGTCTTCTTTTGTTTATTTGCAAAGTTACTCTTTTGATTTAACTGTACATCAAAACCTTACGGTTATTTGAATGTATTTCTATATAGGTTATCTTTTCATCGAACTGTGATGAACCTGTCCTGAACCTTATTATCTTTATATGTGTTATTTATATCGGTAATAAGCGAAATATTCTAAAAACTTAAAAACTCATGGCATATACTATTGCATTCTTCGGCAGCAAGCCTTACGATGAGGCTTCATTCAATGAAAAAAACAGTGAATACGGTTTTGAACTCCGTTATTATAAGGGTCATCTCAACCTGAATAACGTGATACTGACACAAGGTGTGGACGCGGTGTGTATCTTTGTAAACGATACGGCCGACGCGGAAGTCATCCGGCAAATGGCGGAAAACGGAGTGAAGCTCCTTGCCCTGCGCTGCGCCGGATATAATAATGTAGACCTGAAAGCAGCGGCGGAAAACGGTATTACCGTCGTACGTGTTCCCGCCTACTCCCCTTATGCGGTGGCGGAATACACCGTTGCCCTCATGCTCTCCCTTAACCGGAAAATACCCCGTGCCACCTGGCGTACGCGTGACGGCAACTTCTCCCTGCACGGTCTTTTGGGATTCGATATGTATGGCAAAACAGCCGGCATCATCGGTACAGGCAAGATCGCCAAAAAGTTAATCACCATCCTGCGCGGTTTCGGCATGAATATCCTTGCCTACGACCTGTATCCCGACTACAATTTCGCCCGTGAGCATCAGGTGGTATATACCACACTGGATGAGTTATATCACAATTCGGATATCATCTCCCTGCACTGCCCGCTCACAGAGCAGACCAAATACCTGATTAATGACTACTCTATCAGTAAAATGAAAGACGGCGTAATGATTATCAATACCGGCCGAGGACAGCTTATCCACACCAACGCCTTGATAGAAGGGCTGAAAAACAAGAGAATCGGTTCCGCCGGACTGGACGTGTACGAGGAAGAAAGCGAATATTTCTACGAAGACCAGTCGGACAAGATTATCGATGACGATACGCTGGCGCGCCTGCTGTCGTTCAATAATGTAATCGTAACTTCCCACCAGGCATTTTTCACCCGTGAAGCCCTTGCCAATATCGCATCCACTACCCTGATGAATATAAAGGACTTCATGGAACACAAGAAACTGGAGAACGAAGTAAAACTGTAAAAAGCCATTTATGGAACATTAATCATCCACGGCTCAAACTTTCCGGCACGATTGCTTGTTACATACAGATAAATCACTAAAAAGAAAGATTATGAAAAAAGTAATAGACAAAGCCGAAAGCCGTGGACATTCTTTATATGACTGGCTCGACAGCCACCATACATTTAGTTTTGACGAGTATTACAATCCCCGTCGCATGAACTTCGGCGCCCTGCGTGTACTGAACGACGACCGGATAGCTCCGGGCAAAGGCTTTGGCACCCACCCGCATAAGAATATGGAGATTATCTCCATCCCCCTGAAAGGTAAGCTGAAACATGGCGACAGCAAGCAAAACAGCCGTACCATCACCACAGGCGATATTCAGACCATGAGTGCCGGTACAGGTATCTACCACAGCGAAATGAACGGAAGCGATACCGAACCGGTGGAATTTCTCCAAATCTGGGTAATGCCCGAAAAACTGAATACCCCGCCCGCCTATCAAGATTATGACATCCGCCCCTATCTGCACAAGAACGAGCTTGCGCTCATCGTATCTCCCGACGGAAATGCTCCCGCCAAGCTGCTGCAACAGACATGGTTCTCCATCGGAGAAGTCGAGGCCGGAAAGAAGCTGGGCTATCACCTGCACCAGTCGCACGCCGGAGTGTACATCTTCCTCATAGAAGGCGAAATAAAGGTAGACGGCACGATACTGTCCCGTCGCGACGGTATGGGAGTATACGAAACCGCCAGCTTTGAGTTGGAAACTCTGAAAGATTCGCATATCCTGCTGATTGAAGTCCCCATGTAAGACTTTTGCATAAAATAACAGCTAAACCGGAAGTTTGTGTAGCGTTTTTTGTAATATTGCGCTATAATTGAATCCGTACAATGAAACTTGATTATATCTACCATAGCGGCTTCGCGATTGAAGCGGACGGCGTGACAGTCATCATCGATTACTACAAAGACACCTCGGAAGAGGCGCCGAACCGGGGAATCGTGCATGACTGCCTGCTAAAGAAACCGGGGATGCTCTACGTGCTTTCCTCGCATTTCCACCCCGACCACTTCAACCGCGAAGTTCTTTCATGGAAGGAAGAACGCCCCGATATCCGGTATATCTTCTCCAAAGATATTCTGAAACACCGGCGTGCAACGGCGGAAGACGCCACCTATATCAATAAAGGCGACGTCTGCGAGGACGGGCATATCCGTATCGAAGCCTTCGGCTCCACCGATGTAGGCATCTCCTTCCTGATAGACTTACAGGGCGTCCGCCTGTTCCATGCCGGCGATTTGAACAACTGGCATTGGAGTGAAGAATCCACTCCCCAGGAAATACGCAAAGCCGAAGGCGACTTTCTTGCAGAAGTGAAAACCCTGCGACAAAAGGCTCCTCAGGTAGATGTAGCCATGTTTCCGGTGGACAGCCGCATCGGAAAAGATTATATGCGCGGTGCGGAACAATTCGTGGAACGAATAAAAACCACTATATTTGCACCTATGCACTTCAGTGAAGATTATCAGGGCGGCAACGCATTCCGTACTTTTGCCGAAAGCGAAGGTTGCCGTTTCCTTACAATCTCCCGCCGGGGTGAGAGTTTTGACATTACTAAATAAAACATAGCATTATGAAAAATTTGACACAAGTTCTTGTTGCACTGTTCTGCCTTTGCATGCCCGCCTTGCTGCACGCGCAAAGGGACGACAGCAAATATCTGGCCGGCGCCGTTCCGGAAGTGGACGGCAAAGTGGTATTTACCAAAGATTTCAGCATTCCCGGCATGTCTCAAGATACAATCTATTCCCGTCTGCTGAAATGGATGGACGCGCGCTTGGCGAAGAATGAGAATAACAGCCGCGTGGTTTTTTCCGACAAGGAGAAAGGACAGATTGTGGGCATGGGCGACGAATGGATTGTGTTCAGCTCCACGGCATTGTCACTGGACAGAACCAAAATACTTTACCAGCTCACCGTTACCTGCCAGCCGGAGAAATGCATCTTTGAGGTGGAGAAGATACGTTTCAACTACCGCGAAGGGAAAGAAAAATATACCGCCGAAGAGTGGATTACCGATAAGTACGCACTGAACAAGTCCAAAACCAAACTGGTGCGCGGCCTTGCCAAATGGCGCAGAAAGACGGTGGATTTTGTAGATGACCTTTGCGTGGGCGTGACCGAGGCTCTAAGCGCCACTGTCGCCAAAGCTCCGGCAGAGGAAAAGAAAGAGGAACAGAAACAGAAAGAGACAAAAGCACTCGTCAACTCCGGCACAACGGTGATTACTCCCAAGACGCAGGTTACGGTAGAGACTCCCCAAACCGCTACGGTACCGGTTACGGTGACCGCACCTCAAACGAATGCGCAGGTTGTGCCGAACGCCTATAAGGAAGTTGCGCCGAACGCCATACCCGCCAACGCCATCCAAACCGGAAACGGCAAACTGGTTATCGTGATTGGCGAGGAACCTTTCAACATGACCATGATGACCGCCAATGCCGGCGGCTCGTTAGGCAAGATAGCAGGCGACAAGCCGGTAATCTTCACCATCCTGTCACCGGAACAGCCTTACGAACAGATGGAAGCGGCCGGGAACTATACCGTACGCTTCTACCCCAACGGGCAGACAGAGCCTTCCGTTATTCTGGAATGTAAGAAAGTTCCGTCACAAGCTCCGATAGAAGGCATGCCGCGCACATACATAGGCGAAATCCTGAAAGCGAAAATCAAATGAACCGATAATGTAAACCTAAATAAGTAACAACAGTGGAAATAAAAAGCAAATTTGACCATTTTAATATAAACGTCACCAATCTGGAACGCAGTATCGCTTTCTACGAAAAAGCGTTGGGACTGAAAGAACATCACCGGAAAGAGTCGTCGGACGGCTCTTTCACGCTGGTTTATCTCACCGACGGCAGCACAGGCTTCCTTTTGGAACTGACCTGCCTGAAAGAACATCCCCAAGCCTACGAGCTGGGCGAGAATGAAAGCCACCTTTGTTTCCGCGTAGCCGGAGACTACGAGGCGATCCGCCAATACCACAAAGAAAACGGCTGGGTGTGTTTCGAGAATACCGCGATGGGATTATATTTCATCAATGACCCTGACGATTACTGGATTGAGATACTACCGACCAGGTAAGTATGCGATATACCCCGATTTTACATTAATACTTAATACATCAACAACGTGAGTATAGAAGAAGCAATGATGGGCGGTATTGTTTTCAAAGGCAAGAAAGACAAGCCTAAAGAAGACAACAAGGTCAAGACCAAAGCCAAAAAGAAAACCTATATCACCGGACTGCATGGTTCCGGTGCGGCGAAAATGAAAGCCGAAATTCGCAAGAAACGCGCGAACAGGCATAAAGGAAAGTAAAAATAATTTTTCAGGTAAGAAGGTGTAAGTTCTCTCAAACAGAATTTACACCTTCTTTTCTTTATATCATACTCACCCGCATCACGGAAAACCATTATAAAATTATGCAATCCAAACGGTTTTTAGGCATATCGCACCGGAAAAGCCCCCGTTAATGAAAGAAAGTTAACAAAAAACTTTGTTTTTACGTTCTTAGTATATATTTTTGATGCCGCAAACAAACAAATAACATTTTAAAAAGAAAGTGATTTTATCACAAGAGCATAAAAAAAAGCGCTACTTTTTTTTATCCAGAAGGATTGTAGTGTGTTTTCTTATATCAATAACTTTGAATAGCACCCATGCTCAGGTACAACGCGGCAAGAAAGACGATGCGAAAGCAGAATTGATATCTTTCAAAGACCGCTGGGGTATCAAGACGAATGCTGTCGACTGGTTATTGACCGTCCCCAATATTGGCGTGGAATTCGACTTAAGCAACACTATCCGAAACAAACACACCATAGGCGCCAATATAAAGTGGAATTGGAATACCTCGCAAAAGTACACCCCATCCCTTATTTTCAATGTATTCGACGCACGGGTAGAGTGGCGGCAGTATTTTCGTACCCGTAAAAGAGGCGGCATCACCAAAGACGCCAATCTGATGACACGCCTCAAGGAAACCGTATTCACCACGCAACGCAAGAATCCCCGCCAGGAACGCGCTTACTACTGGGGCGTATACGTCAACGCCTCCAGCTACAACTTCAAAATCAGCAAGGAAGGAAAGCAGGGTAACGCTTACGGAGCCGGCATCAGCGTGGGCTATACCGCTCCGCTCTACGGTTACCGCAATAATTACATCGACCTGGAATTAGGCGGTTCCGCCGGACTGCTTTATACCTCGTACGATGTTTACACCCATGATGCGGAGAGCGGCTGCTACCCTCGCATAGCGGAGAAATGCAAGGGCGGGCACATCGTACCGTTCCCCCTGATAACGGATTTGCGCGTAGCTTTCGTCTACCGGTTCATGTCGGCAGGCAGCAAGTACAAAGAATCGGTCTACCGCCGTGTACAGTTGCGCGACTTCGCCCGTCAGGCGCTCAATGAAAAGATAAATAAGATGCGCGAGCGTATCGACTCCATCAACAACGCGATACGGAAACAGGGTTTCAGCCGTCCGGACAGCCTGCTCGGTAAGGAAGAACTGAAACAATGGAAGCTGATGCAGCAAGAGCGCAAAGAACTTGCCGCAAAAGAAGCCACCGACAAGCTGCGCAAACAGGTGGCCGACTCCCTGGGCATACAACTGAGCGACACGCTTACTTCCGAACAGGAAAAGACCCTGCGTAAGGCGCTGAAAGTACGTGAAGAACAATTGAAGCGGAAAGCCGAAACGCAAGATTCCACCAAGCTCGGCAAACGCGCCGCCAGAGAGGCAAAGCAGTCCGCCCAAGAGAAGAAAGAGAGGAAAAACAAGAAAGACTCCGGGAAAAAGAAGAAAAAGGACGGAAAGCCGGAAGCCGCGGCCGTCAAAGAGGAAAAAGGAGATGCCTCCGGTGAAGCTGCAAGGAAGGAGGATGAAGGATGAAGAACAAGACACTGACATATCTTGTCCTCAGCCTGCTGTGCTGCATGTCCGCCTGCACCTCGGTAGACCTCTGTCCGGAAGCGGAACACCCGCATATCACCGACATGCGGGTACGCCTCAACTGGGGCGACATCAGCAAAGATGAGATTCCGGCAGAGATGCACATCGTGGCAAGCCGCATCATAAACACCTGGCGTACCCACGGCATCGTAGACACATCCGCAGACCCTGCAACAGACAATAATATCACCCTGCAACAAAGCTCTTCCGACAGCGGAACAGCCGTAACCGCCGCTTCCTCTTTTTACCTGCGCGGCGGCGAGTACAACATATTCGTTATCAACGAGCAGTATGCAGACACCCCCGTACAAACGGATGAAACGGAGCCCACTCCCATCATCAGCATAGACAATCTGGACAATTACATCCACGACAACCGGATAAGCGTAAAAGACCTGTATCTGCAAATCAGCAGCATGGGCGACGAGAAGCCCGGTATCGTAGAGGGCAACGACCTGCCCGACTTCAATCCCGACGACGAGTACCTCAAGGAGGTAAAGTCCCCCATCTTTTATGCGGTACAAAAGAATATAAACATCCAAACCGGGCAACCCACCGTTATGGAATTCGATATGCAACGTATCAGCCAGCGCATCAATATCATCTTCAACATCCGCACCGAGGGAAATATCAAAAAGGAAGACCTCTCCGCGCCCATCATCGAACTGTCCGGAACTTGCGGACGCTTCAATATCTCCGACGCCTGTTTGGATACCACCCGCCTATACCGGACGGTACATCAGGTGCAACCGGACGAATTTACGCAAACCGGCGAAGGCACTTACCGATGCGCAGTCCATTTCCATACCCTCGGCATCATCCCCAGCGCGGCCAAAGGGCATCTCAACGGGCCGGGCATCTTACAAGTGGCCTTGCAGGTGTCCACTCCCCAGTTGGACGCCGCCGGAGCACCGGTACTGGATGCGGACGGCAATCCCGTCAAGAACAGCCGTTACATCTACGGCGCCATCAATCCTTATGACGAGCTGACCGCGGCACAGCTTATCGAAGTGCGCGACGGCAAGACCTACCTGCGTTACAGCAAAGAAGACGTGAACATCGAGATAACAACTCCTTTGGTGATAAAGGCCGATAAGATAGTACCCAACGACACCGGTATGGGATGGCAGCCCCACGACCCTTCCAATCCGGATGACGACATAATAATAGAGATATAACCATGAAACGCCTGACATATAGTAATAAGATACATAGGCGGAAACGCCGGCATATGCTTGTCCTGCCCCTATGGTGTATGTTGCTGCTTGTTGCCAGTTGCGGTAATCTGTACACCGGTGACGAATCGCTTTACGACCCGAATCATCAGGACAACGAGGGCGACCGGACACAACTGCCCGTCATGGTAGCCTTCAGCGACCCTATATATAATGTACTGACGCGCGGTTCGGGAGTGCTGAACCCCACGGACGAAACGAATTTCGGCCAACGCATATCCGACGGAACATTCTTTGTATACGCTTTCCGGCGCGACAACCCCAACGGCATGACCTATGCCCATCGGCGGGCGGAGGATGCCGACCGCCGTTATTGCCTTATCGACGGCAGCCTGGACGAAATCTCCGCCGAAGAATGCGCCGCGCTGGGACTTACCGCCGAACAATGCAAGCTGCACGGCAAACGGGCAGCCTATGCCGGAAACGGCTCGTTCATCAATTGGAAAAGCTCTGGCTACATTCCCTATTATAACTTGCAGGAAGAATTCGACGCTTTCAACTTCTTCGCCTATTACTACGACAATGCAAAAACGGGCGAAGTAAAGCGTGAAGCAGACCGTATCTGCTTCGATGTCACGGTAGACGGTTCGCAAGACCTGATGTGCGCCGCGGCTTCCGACCTGAAAACGCTGATAGAGGATGTGGAGAACGGCCGGAAAATCGCCGCCGATTACAGCGAGCAGGCCGACCGGCTGAAACAGCTTGGCGCCGACGAGCGTCAACTGATGCGCAGTTGTTACTACGGCACCTACACGGCACGCCGAAATATCTGGCCTATCATCCGCATGAAGCATCAACTGTCGTACGTCAAGCTGAAATTCTACCCCGCGAGTAAAAGCACGGAAGACATCGTTTACATTACGGGTGTCTGGATAGAATGCGTCAACAAGGGCGTTTTCACGGTAGCGGCATCAGATCCCGTAAACATAGGCGTCTACTTCCCGGCAGACGGAGAACGGGGCAAGATACCTGCACGCGACGCCGATGGGAAAGAAATTCCCTGGACCGACGCCGACGGGAACTCCCTCTACCCTATGCAGGTGAAAGAGGAAGACGCAAACAAGGAAGTAAACCAGCGCCCGGCGACAGACGGCGGCATATTCCTGCTACCGCCGGGCAACAATGCCAAACTCCTAATCAGCACGGTGTATTATCCCAACGACACTGCAAGCGAACCCTACGCCACTACTTTCAGCTATGATTTAAAGGATGCCGTGTACAACAAAGACGAGAACGGCGCCTACCTCTCCAGTGGATTTATGGGCGGACGCGAATACAGCATCAGCGCCTACATATACGGACCGCAGGATATAAAACTGAACGTACAGGCTGCCTCGTGGGTGAACGGTGGGGATATAGAGATAGGAGAGGATGAATTATAAGAGCAAACAAACAGAGATTTATATATTTTCTTTTATTAATTAAATTTTAAATGATTATGAAAAAGCAATTTTTCTATGCAGCAATGGCTCTTGCAGTAATGAGCAGCTGTTCAAAGGACAATGATCCGGGTAATGGTAATCCGGAAGAGAACAATGACAAGGCAGTAATTGCACTGGGCGTAGACGTACCCACTGCTACCGTCAGTACCAGAGGTACAGGTTCTGTAGGCGATGTAGCGGGTGACCAAAACACATGGAACAGCCAAAAACTGTACATCTACATGGTAGATAGAGCTACAGGTTTAGAAGCTGAAGAAGGAGCCGATGGAGCAAAAACCAAGATTCTTGACAATGACGTTCTTCAGTTCAGAGCACCCAAAGCTGATGCCCAAGATAAAGGCAGCATCAGAATCTATAAAAGCTATACAGAAGATACAGATAACGGTGTAATTCAATATAAATATTACCCTACCAACGGTCAATATACATTCTATGGTTACCATATTGATGATGCAGAAAATGCCACTCCAAATATTACAGCAACAGAGAAGAAAGTAACAGGTGTTACGATCAATGGTACTCAAGACTTATTGGCAGCTAAAACCATAGACATGACTGCAAATGACGCCCAAACAGATGGAAGCTTCTATAAAGATATAGCCACTACGCTAACCACTGAATGGTCTGAACTAATGAACTACCAATTCGGTGCTCGTACAGCCCGTAAAGGTATTGTTCCTGTCTTGAAATTCGAGCACCAATTGGCACGCCTGAAATTCTTTGTAAGAGCCGGTAGCCAAAGTGCAGCAGGATATGAATACCAAGGGGGCTGGACAGAACGTAAAAGTAACGATGCTGCCGCTAAAACTCTTGGTATGCAAGTTACTAAAATCACTCTAAAGGATATGGCGAATGTTATTGATATGGATCTTACCACTCCTGTTTCTACAAGAAACGGAGCTGGTGCTGCTGACTTTGTAGTATGCAGCAAAGATGCTGTCAATAACAATAAGCTGGATCCCACAAAAGGTTTGATAACTCCGGTAGTACCTAAGTATCCTTATGGTGATTCAAATATTCCGGATGCATCAACTGATCCTGATGCCAAAGGAACTCAAGTCGGTGAACCCGTAATGTTTTTCCCAAATGGAGATATTGAATTATCCATAGACCTCAAGCAATATGTAGAAGATACTCAAGATGAAACAAACGGTAATACGATTTCATACAAAGAAGTTGAAAAAGCGGATAACAAGTTAACCATTGAAGAAGCTAAAATTTCAGCCGACACAAAAGAATTCAAGCCCGGCGCTTCTTACAACGTATACATTACCATCTACGGCTTCGAAAAGATTGAAGTTACCGCTGTCCTGACCGCATGGGAAAATGGTGGTGACATTGATGCCGACATCGAGGACGGAAAATAAAAGCCTGCCCCTCTAACGAAGACAGCCCTTGACACAATCCAACTACCAACGGGTGGTACACTAAATACCAACCGTTGGTACTTGCAATACCAAAGCGTGGTACGGGAAGTACCAACCGTTGGTATAACGAATACCCAAGCATGGTACGAGGAATACCATCCGGGGAACATCAGAGAAGAACGATATGTTTAACCAATTACTCACTACAATCATGAAAAAGAACTTATGGATTCTGGCGGCCGCCCTTTGCATGACAGCCTGCTCGCAAAACGAGGATATCGTAATAGAGCAACCTGTTACCGACAGCGACTTCGAGTCGCCGGACGGACGCCTCATCATTCAATTAGGGGGAATAGAATCCCGCATAGGAGCCAGCGTAGGCGTAACACGCGCTCCGCTGGACAAACTGTATGATGACACCGACGGCGCTACCACCCAATTAGGAATCTTCGCCCTTGCCACTAATGACGCTACAAACAACACCGCCATTACCGATGCCAACCGAACAGCCGCATGGGGCGACACGGACAATTACGGCATTCTGTTGAACAACGTACAGGCAGCTGTAACCGCCTGGCCTCAACAAGGCGGTACGGACGAAAAGCCGGATGGCTTGGAAAACGACAAGGCGCAGAAGATTACATTATATAAAGATAATGCCGCAAACGGTGTCTACTACTATCCGATGCAGAAGAAATACGACTATACTTTCTACGGTTACGCCCCCTATCAAGCCGACCAAACCATCAGCGCCGCAAAACCGGAAATAAGTTTTACCAAATTCGACGGCTCGCAAGACATCATCTGGAAAAACGCCGCTGCCGCCCCGATAGCTCCCGGCTCCATCTACCTGAAAGACGGCGTAACAAACGATACCGAGCTGACTGGCTACAATGCCCGGTACATCCGCCAATTGAAGTATCACTTTGAGCTGAATAAGACACCCCACGATAAGTCAGACTACCCGTGGATACCCAACATCAACTTTGAGCACCGGCTGGCACAACTGCGTTTCTCCGTGATTCCCGCAAGCGACCAGTCCGAAGCGGACAGAACCGCCGTTCAAAACATGAAAGTGAAAAACATCACCATCAAATACCACGGTACAACCGCCACCCTCAACATTCTGACCGGCAAGCTGACCTTTACCGACAACGGTTCCCTGCTGATGAGGGAAGCCACCGACGACGGCAACGGAAATATCGCTTTCACAAACGAGAATGCCGACGGAACAGCCGAAGTTCCCAAAGACATTTACGTCCAGAAATACGAGAACGGACAATACACGCTTGACGGCGTATCAAGCCCAGCCCCGTTGGTGCAAGGCTATCTGATGGTGAAACCGGATATGGAACAATTCCTGATGGACGTTACCATCATGGCTCCCGACGCCGGCGGAGTGCCCCAAGACCTGATTGTGCACGACATCCCCGTCAACGCCCCCACTCCCTCTGCCGATTTGAATAAAACCGACAAATTATTCTATGCCGGCTATTACTACAACGTGCGTATTGGCATCTACGCCACCCAGCAAATCAACGCTACCGCCACTTTGGCCACATGGAAACCGGGCGGTGATCCCGTAGACGTACCCATCGAGTAAAAGCGGAACGTACCCGCACGAAAAACAAAAACTGTGTAATGAGTAAAAAGAAAAACATATCGTACCTCTTCAGTCTCGCACTCCTGCTACTGGCAGGATGCGACGCCGATACTGCCACAGTCCCTCTTCCCGGCGAGGAGAGGGCTGTGGAAGTGCGGCTGAAAGCATCGGTATGCACCGTAGAGGCTACTGTCAGCCGGAATGTCATTGAAGGCACCGCCCTGAATACAGGAGATAAAATAGGCATGTTCCTCATGAGAGACAGTAATTTCAACACCCCATACTTGCAGAATCTTCCATACCTGTATGCAGAGGACGGGCAACTGAATTTGCAGCCGGAAGGAACGAAAGTGTACTACCCCGCCCGGAAAGATACGCTCTACCTGTACGGTTACTATCCTTATACAACGGAAGCCGCCACAGACGAGCATGGCAAAGTATCCATTCCCGTCACCGCCGCTCTGGAAGCGAATGAAGCGACGGACTACCTTTACACCGGCGAAATAAAAGGCAGCAAGAAAGCGGCGGCAACCGCGGCAGGCATTCCCGTCTCCTTGAAACATGCCCTGGCACGGCTATGCCTCAACATCTCCACCAATCGCCCCGAATATACCGCCGAATCATATCCCGTATTGCAAAGCATCGGCTTCACCACCCGTGAGGGACAAAAGGGAACCATGGATTTGCAGACAGGCGATATCACGTCCGACAGTCCGGACACAGGGACATCCGTCATCTCCGATTACCAGGACGAAGCAACCCCACCCGCCCTTATACCCGGAACGTCCGTCCTTCAAAAGGATTACCTGTTGCTGCCATACAAGCACGGCTTTACCGGAGCGCTCCGCCGGTTGGCGTTCAGCATAAAGGAACCCGACGGAACCGTGAAGGACATCGTTGTGTTCGACGAAGCCGATGCCGATGCAAACACTCCCCCGTCAATTGTACTGGAAGCAGGCAAAACCACCACGCTCAACATTATATATACGCAAAGCATGGCCGCCAAAGCTTCCGTAAACGATTGGGACAAGGGTACGGAACACACCTTTCAATAATGCGGAACTTACAACCATCAAATAACCCAAACGATAAACACCGATATGCCGAAAACCTATCACCATACACTTCTTCCAAGCAGTATCTTCTTTCTGCTGATACTGTGCAGCGCTCCTGCCCTGCATGCCCAGCAACTGGCGGTAAAAACCAACGGACTGATGCTTGCCGCCATGGCTCCCAACATCGGCTGCGAATTCGTTGTAGGCGAACGGAGCAGTATCGACATCTCGGCTTTCGGCGCAATCAACATCTACGGCAACAAAGCCAAAATGATAGGACTCCTGCCCGAATACCGTTACTGGTTCAACGGACGCCCCATGACACGGGAGTTTGTAGGAATAGCCGCCCTCGGCGTTTCCTACGACATCACATGGGGAGAGCGTATCTATCAGGGTGATGCCGCCGGCGCCGGAATCACGTTCGGCTACGCGCTGAATCTGAGCAGACGCCTCAACGTAGAGTTTTACGGCGGATTCGGCGCCGTATACTTCAAGCAAAAGCAATACTACAAAAACGACAACATAGCAGACTACACCGACGGAACGGCACAAGCCAACGCCAACGGTTACAAACTATTGCCTATCAAGATAGGTGTTTCTGTGTCCTATATCTTCAAATAAAGAACAACCGCCATGAAACATTTCATCATAACATCAGCCGTTTGTCTTGCTATGGTTTCATTTTCCGCATCAATCATGGCGCAGCAAATCTCCATCGTGTCCGGCAAAGTGCTGAACCTGCCCGAAGGCGAAAAGAAACCGAGGCCTTTCCCCATGGGCGAAACCGTGCGTATCTTCGCTTTCAACACCGTAGCCTCCGCGCGCGATGCTCTGAAAGCGCTCGAAACCGGCGGTGGCGGGACACTGCTCTTCGATGCCGACGCCGTGGCAGGCGCCGACGGGTACTACGAAATACGCGTGGCGGAAAACGGCGCGCTCATCTTTAACGTGCAAATGAAGAACGAACTGCGCGAGGTAAACTACAAGCAGGAGATTAATGCCAACATCGACGGCGGGATCGCCCTTGAGGAAGTGGAAGTCGTGGCTGAGAACCCGAATCCGCAGCCCCGCCCCGTAGCCGGGAAAATAGTGGGAAACAAGCTGATTGTAAACAACTCGGTAGCCATTCCCAGCAATTACGGCGCTCCCAACCGCCGGCTCATCATGCAGCCTTACATCATGGACTGTACCACCGAAGAGGTGGTGAGCTACATGAACCCCACCGTCATGGATGGCCCCGAATACGGACTGACACAAGACCGCCGCATGGCCTACGACATAAAGAACGACAAACTGGCGCCCTTCATCAATACCCGTCGCCAGCTGGATGCCACGCGCTTCAATCTGGACATCAACGACTCAGTGCCCGTGCCCGACCCCAGACGCATTTACAGCGTATTGTCCAAAGTTATTATAGCCGATTATACCCACTCCACTTACGAAGCGGAATGGAAAATGACTACCTGCAAAATAAAACGCCCTTTGCAGTTTTTGGAGTTCTCATTCCCCGATTTCGAATTAGACCCCGATAAATACAAAGAAACGCCCCGACGCGAACGCCGGAATACGGCGGGCAATATCTCGCTGACATTCCTCGTAGGCAAGGCCGAACTGGATCCGGCGGACTCTGCCAACGTGGTGCAGATGAATAAATTGCAGGAAGACCTGATGGGTATCGTCAACGGCGAGGGCACCACGCTGAAAGAATTTAAGATTACCGGCGTATCGTCTCCCGAAGGACGCTATGCCGGCAATCTGGCGCTCGCCAAACAACGAACGGCTTTCGCTCTCCAAAAAATCACTTCGGTAATACCTGCCGCCAAATGGAGCCGGGTGTATAAGCATCCCACGGAAACGCGTGTCGCCACCTGGAATGAGGTAGCCTGTTTGCTGGAGCGGGACAGCCTCACCGCGGAAGCGCGGGAGATAAGGGAAATCACCGGGAAATACAAGAACCCCGATGCGCAATTTGCCGCCGTATCACGCCTGCCCTATTACTCCACCGTCATCAAAGAGCGGCTGCCCAAGTTACGTACCGTGCAGTACGAATACAAACATGAGATATTCCGTGAGCTGAACCCGGACGAAATATTGGACAAATACTTGCACGACCCGCAATATGCCGACGGCAAGAAGTCATTCACACGCTACGAGTACTGGCATTTGTTCCAAATGATAAAAGAGCCGAAAGAAGCGGAGAAACTCTATCGGCGCGCTTACAGGGAGACAATGGCATACGACGCGAAAGGGAAAGAAAAGCCGTGGATTCTGGCGGCCAACAACCTTGCCATAGCGCTGTTGCGCAGGGACACTTTCGATGTAGAGATACTGAAACCCCTGATTGACCTCAAACGAAAAGTGAACATGGTGGATTCGTTCAACGACGGCATCAGCATAACGAAGACCGAAGTAAACCCCGAAACAATCGTCGCCAACCAGCTCGCGATGTACATACGCGCCTATAACTTTGAAGAGGCCAGCATCCTTGCCGACAAGCTTCCCGACACCGAGCGTTTCCAGATGATAAAGGCATTTGCCAACTGTCTGGGCGGCTACTACGACTACCGGGGCGCAGCCACCGTGAAAGAGGGTGAGGAACGCAAAAAGGTATTCAAATCAGTGAAAGAGTCGTCACCGCTCAATAATATCGTAATGTGCATGGCCATGGAAACGGACAATTACAATAAAGAAGCGGAGAAAGCATTGGACGCGCTGCCCGAAACGGCCATGACAAAGTACATGAAGCTGGTGATTTACATCCGGGAAAAGAAACTGTATGAATGGAGCTACGATAACGCCCTGGATTTTGATGAAGCCTGCAAGAAACTGGAAGAAATCGTCAAACTGGATGAGAAATACTACAAAATAGCCGTTAATGACGGCGAAATCAGTAAAGAGTTTATGGAATATTACGACCAGGGTGACTGGAAACTTTATTAAACGGATATAGAGAGAGTTGAAAACCATGAAGAAGCTATCGATTATATTGATTGTATTGAGCATAACGATACCCGCCGCCTTTGCCCAGCAGCAAGGCAGCGACAATTCTCCCCGAACAGCGCATCCTAAAGATACGGTCAGCACAGGATTCGACGCTACCCGGCAGATGTTCCAAAAACGTTACCAGCATCCGGACGCCGTTCCTTTCGACACGTTATGGAAGAACAATGTGTATATCTCCTTGTTCGGCGGTATGGATAAAATGATTCCGCGCGGAAACACGGATTTCAATACAGGCCCTGCGGGCGGTATTGCCGCCAGCTGGCAGTTCGCTCCCGCGCATGCCCTGCGGGCTTCACTGCTCGCCGGTAACTTTTCCCGCAAAATAGATAACGAAACCTTAATGCGCTTCGGGTTGCAAGCGGACTATCTGTTAAACGTATCGTCCTACGTCAACGGCTATAATCCCGGACGTATCTTCGAGTTTCTGACCGTAGCGGGAGTCGGTTATCAACTGTCCTCGCTGGCCGGCAGGACGGAGCATGTGGCCGACCTGCACTTAGGTTTTCAGTTGAAGCTGCACCCTACCGCGCATGTGGACTTTTATCTGGAACCGCGCTTCACCATTATGAGTGACGGCATAGACCACTCTTTTCAAAAGAACTGGCATAAATACGATATGACCTACGGCGCGACAGTGGGCATGAACTACCGCCTGAAAGCATGGAAGCCTTTCGGCAAAATACGCATATTGGAAGGAAACCGCTTTTTGGACAATACCTTTGTCAGCGTTGCCGCAGGCGGACAGTTACAAGCTTCCCGCCTGACAAGCGAAATAGGATTGGTGAACTCCGTCGGGCCGCACATCAGCCTGTCCGCCGGCAAATGGCTGATACCCGCATTCGGCTTGCGGCTATCGGCATTCAAATCCTCCGATACCTGGCACAAAAAAGTAACCGCTTCTTCGGCAAGTTCCGCCGGTGAAGAATTCTATGAGATGTCCGCATATGCGGGGGGACGTCTGGAAGGTATGCTGGACGCCACGTATTTCTTTAACGGCCGGCAGGTGAATCCCAAGTTTTCCGTCAATGTACTGGCCGGCGGTGAGTTGGGATATATCTTGAAGGAGAACGGTTATCGCCCCGCGAAAGGCGGATATACGGGCTTTACAGGCGGGGTGCAACTTAAATACAGGCTCTTTGGGGATGTCTCTTTGTTTGTGGAACCACGTACCAGCCTGGCATCGTATTCATTAAAGACCAGCGAAAAAGAAGAAGGAAGATATGTGGCCAAAAAGTTCACAGACAATCTGTACAGCATCAATGTAGGTATCGAGATACGGCGTGCCGACGAGGAGAACCGTATGGCACGCTCTTTGAACCGGGAACTGTTTCGACCTTCCTTCTTCGTGAGCGGCGCAATAGGTTTCTCCACCCCCATACAGATGAAGCGGTATGAACTGAAACGCTACTTTGGCTATCAGGCCATGATAAACGCGGGACGCATCTTTACTCCGCTATCGTCGCTCCGTTTAGGAGCGGACTACACGCCTCTTTCCACAGACCTGAAAGGGGAAAACGTGAAATATGATATGGCAAGCGGAAGCCTTGACTATATGCTGAATCTTACCAATCTGATGACGGGATACGACCCTGAACGCAAATACGACATACAGCTATTTGCCGGAGTAGTGGCATCCGTACGGATGCAGCATGAAAGCCGTTTCTTTATCGGTGGAGAAGCGGGACTGCACACCTCTTATCGAGTGAGCCGCCGCTTCAAAGTATTCCTCGAACCCAAAATCCGCATTTACGGAAAGGAACTGTTGATGCAGGATAACGTGCAGGGAAGCGACATCATGATGTCGCTAAATGCCGGCACAAGCTTTTCTTTCTAAAACCGGAAGCCGGAAGAAAGCTATTTCAGAAGTTCATCAATCTTCCTGACCAGAGAGGAGAACTCCTCAGGATTGTAAAGACGGGTAAGCATCACGATGCGCCCTTCTTTATCAATCAGCACATTACGGGTGATACCAGCCTGACGCAACGCATATTTGGCAAAAATATCAGCGCCCGGATCCAGTCCCAAGGGATAGGTAACACCCGTGGACTTGCCAAAAGCGATGACTTTATTCAACGGTTCGTCACGGTCGATCCCCATTAACATGAAGTCCGGATCGGACTTATGCTTCTGCCATATATCTTTTTCGATAAAAGAACACCCGAAAACGTAAGAAAGAGCAAATTTAAGAAGTAGTACTGTTGTTCAAAGAGTTATGGCTTCAATTGGCATTTAGTGGCACAAGTTCAAAACATCAAAAATGGAAGAACACAGCAGTAGGTGCGCTTTCAAACCATTACCCGAATGTTAATGCACTTTTAACGCTAACGGTTTGAATTTCTGCATTCTGCGTAGTTTTGTATTCGGTCATTCAACTCTCATAAACTAATTTTGCACCAAACAAAAAAGTAGAATTATGAGAAGTACATTCAAGGTAGTCTTCTATGTGAACGGAAGTAAGGAGAAGAACGGAATTGTCCCCATCATGGGACGAGTGACCATCAACGGAACTATCGCCCAGTTCAGTTGCAAACAGGGCATTTCAAAGGATATTTGGGATGCGAAAGGCAATCGGGCGAAAGGGAAAAGTCGGGAAGCGAGAGAAGTCAATCTCGCCCTTGACAACATCAAGGCGCAAATCATCAAGCATTACCAAAGGCTATCCGACCGTGAAGCGTTTGTCACTGCCGAAATGGTTCGCAACGCCTATCAAGGTATCGGTACGGAATACGAGACACTGCTCCGTGCCTTTGACAAGGAGAACGAAGCCTTCGCCAAACGGGTGGGCAAAGACCGTTCAGTCCGCACTTATCAGAAGTATCTCACAGTGAGGAAGTACCTTGCCGAGTTTATCAAGACGCAATACAAGCGTACGGACATGGGGATGAACGAGCTTACCGAAGATTTCATCCGTGACTACTGCCTGTACCTGCGTAACCAAGTCGGGCTGAACCAATCGACGGTCTGGATATACTCCATCCCGTTGAAGCACATCGTCACCGCAGCGCACTATAACGGCAAGATAGCGAGAAATCCTTTTGCGATGTATCATGTTGACCCCGATTTCAAGGAAAGGGAGTATCTGACGGAAGAAGAATTGAAGACCATGACGGATATGGAATTGGACAATCCGAACTTCGCCTTTGCGAGAGACCTCTTCATATTCGGTTGCTGGACAGGCATCTCTTTCATCGACATCAAGAACCTGACCACGGAGAATATCGTGGAAATGAACGGTTCTCTTTGGATAACGTCCAAAAGGCAGAAAACCAACGTGCCGTTTCAAATCAAGCTGATGGAAGTTCCCTTGCGGATAATCAAGCGGTATGAAGCATTCCGAAAAGACAACCATCTGTTCAATATCGGCTCATTGTCCGTCATCAACAAACGGCTTAAAAGCATAGCGAAGAAATGCGGCATTGAAAAGAGCTTGTCATTCCATCAAAGTCGCCACACGATGGCTGTTTTCGCTTTGAACAACGGTATGCCGATAGAGAGCGTGAGTAAGATTTTAGGTCATACTAATATAACCACAACGCAGCTTTACGCCAAGGTGACAAGTACGAAACTCGACCATGACATTTCCGCTTTCGAAGAGAAGGTAAGCACACGTTTCGCTATTTAACGGGGAGGTCAGCCATGAACAGGGAAATAATCACGATGGACGAGTACGGCAAAGTGTTCCTGCCGTATTCCGATGGGATTTGGATGCGTGAAACGGAACTGACGGAGTTGTTCGGGGTAATCGCCCCGACTTTCCGTGCAGCCGTCAAAGCTGTCTATAAGAATGGAGCATTGAAAGACTACAACACCCGACAGACCATCCGATTGGATAACGGTTGCTTGGATGAGATGTACAACATAGAAATGGTAATCTCCCTTGCTTTCCGCTTCGACACTTTCGGGGCGAGCCAAGTAAGGAAAGCCCTTGTGGAACGGATGATGTCACCACGAAAAGAAAAACAGATGCTTGTGTTGTCTTTGGGTGGTAAATACTGCAATGCGGCTTTGTCGTAGTCCTGCAAGCAGCCAATCGGCATCTTGCGCTTGCAATCAATATATAAATTTCGTTTGCGACAGGCAATGTTTGTAATCACGCAACTGATAGATATAAATGTAATATCCCATACACGTATATTAACACAGCCCGAAAAGGTGCATTTGTAACGGCACTTTTTCGGGCTTTTTCCATGCTTTTACGGCACCAGCCTATGCCATACTATATGCATTCCATAGCTATACAGGGCATTTTTCTTTCTGCTTGTGTTGATTGCGCCATTCTGCAATATTTTGCGTATCAAGGTTTTGAGCAACTCGCAATAACTTTGCAGCCGATTAATTATCACCCATTTAAACGACTGAAAGCATGAGTAAAATCAACATCGAAAGGGAGGAGTTTATCCGAGTGGGTACGACCCTCTACAAGTTAGTGAACCAGCCTCGGCTGAACGGTGGCTATGTGAAGAAACGCATCCCGTGGAATGCTGAGACACTCCGTCAAGACTATGGCAAGGGGTACATTGCGCACGTGCCCAAGTTTGACGGTTTCTGTACCGTCCCCGACCATGTGAACTACCGCCCCGTAGTGGACAAGTTCCTGAACCTGTACGAACCGATAGACCACAAGCCGATGGAGGGCGATTTCCCCTCTGTCCGTTCATTGGTACGGCACATCTTCGGGGAACAATACGAATTGGGGCTGGACTACCTGCAACTGCTTTACCTGCACCCCGTGCAGAAGCTGCCCATCCTGCTGTTGGTGTCGGAAGAGCGCAACACGGGAAAGACCACGTTCTTGAACTTCTTGAAAGCCCTGTTCCAAAACAACGTCACTTTCAACACCAACGAGGATTTCCGAAGCCAGTTCAATGCGGACTGGGCGGGAAAACTCCTGATTGTGGTGGACGAGGTGCTGTTAAGCCGCAGGGAAGACAGCGAGCGGTTGAAGAACCTCAGCACCACCTTATCCTACAAGGTGGAGGCCAAAGGAAAAGACCGTGACGAGATAGCATTCTTCGCCAAGTTCGTGTTGTGTTCCAACAACGAACATCTGCCTGTCATCATAGACGCAGGGGAAACACGCTATTGGGTACGCAAAATCAAACACCTCGAAAGTGACGACACCGACTTCCTGCAAAAGCTGAAAGCGGAAATTCCGGCATTCCTGTACTTCCTCACACAGAGGAAACTATCCACCGAAAAGGAAAGCCGAATGTGGTTCAACCCGAAGCTGCTGCATACCGAAGCCTTGCAACGCATCATCCAAAGCAACCGTAACCGATTGGAAATTGAGATGTCGGAACTCATACTTGACATTATGGCGAGTACGGGTATCGACACTTTCTCCTTTTGTCTGAATGATATGCTGCTGTTGTTGACATGCACACAGGTGAAAGCGGAAAAGTACCAAGTACGAAAGGTAATACAGGATTGTTGGAAGCTGCAACCTGCTCCCAACGGTTTGACCTATACAACATACCGATATGACGCTTTTCGGGAATGTCATTACTATCCTGCCAAGCAGGTGGGGCGTTTCTATACGATAAGCAAAGAACAGCTGGAAACACTCTGATATTTTGTTGATTTGTTGAATATGACGGATTATATACTGATAATAAACGATATACATTCTCAACAAATTCTCATCAATAAGAATTTACTGTTGAAAAGAGAAAGGACATCAAGGCTTGTTTCTCTTTTGGCGGTACGTTTTGTTAATGGTTTGTTGAGAATATGTTGAGATGCTATTTTATTGAAGTTCAAATAAATATCTGTGCCATTCATCAATTCAACGTTTTTTCATTCACCACTAAATCCGTAGCAATATACATCATGAACATACAAGAAGCGAAAGCAATCCCATTGGCAGACTATCTGCAATGCTTGGGGTATTCACCCGTAAAGCGACAAGGGTGTAACCTTTGGTACAAATCCCCGTTGAGAACCGAGAGCGAACCCTCGTTCAAGGTCAATACCGAGTTGAACAGATGGTTCGACTTCGGGCTGGGCAAAGGTGGCAATATCATCGACCTTGCCGAGCAACTCTATCAAGAAAACCATCTGCCCTCATTGTTGGAACGCATCGGACGGCAAGCCCACAATGTGCGCCCCATGCCGACCCTATCCCGACAACAGCCAACCGCACCGAGTTTTCAACGGTTGGAAATAAAGGAACTTGCACATCCTGCCTTGTTACGGTACTTGCAGGAACGGGGAATAGATGCGGCAATCACCCGAAACGAGTGCAGGGAACTGCACTTCACCCACAACGGAAAGCCCTACTTTGCCATCGGCTTCCCGAACGTGGCAGGAGGTTACGAGGTACGCAATCCGTTCTTCAAAGCGTGCATCGCCCCCAAAGAGATAACGCATATACAGAAAGGAAACGGACGAAACTATGTTTGCTACCTGTTCGAGGGGTTCATGGACTACCTCTCGTTCCTTACCATCTACAAGCGGAACAAGCCACACAGCCCCGACTTGACGGACAAGGACTGTATCATACTGAACTCCGTTTCCAATATCGGCAAAGCCATGAGCAGGCTGGACGGTTACGGACGCATCCATTGTTTCTTCGACAATGACACGGCAGGGAGGACGGCATATCGGGAAATGGAGCAAGCGTTTCCCTGCAAGGTTCGGGACACATCGACTTACTACTCCGAATACAAGGACTTGAACGACTACCTGTGTGGCAGGAAGTCGGTACAGGAAACCGAGTGCAGCCAGACAAACAAGTCCACCGCTGACAGCGAGCGTACAAGGCAAGTCCATTCCGCAGGGCGGAAGATTGGGAGGGGCTTCAAACCTTAGCGGTTGGCGTTTGCATTTCAGTGAAAGGAAATGCCGTAGCTTATTAGGGAATTTTCCGAGCCGCATTGCGGGGCAACGCTGAAAATTCCCCAATAAGGCAAAGGGACAAGCCCCTCTGCACACCCCGAGACCAACGGCTGAGAGCCGTGTAAATGCAATTATCATCATCAACAACAAGTAAAGAAGAAAGGATTTTATACATGGGATTTGTAGTATACCACATGGAAAAGGCGGCAGGTAACGACAGCGGAACCACCGCCCACATCGAGCGTTCCGTCATGCCGAAGAACGCAGACCCGACAAGGACGTATCTCAACCGACAACTGATAGAATACCCCGAAGGGGTGAAAGACCGCACCGCAGCCATCCAATACCGTTTGGACAATGCAGGGCTGACACGCAAAATCGGCAGCAATCAAGTACAGGCAATCCGCATCCTCTTGTCGGCAACACCCGAAGACATGGCACGTATCGACAGGGAGGGCAAACTCGGTGAGTGGTGCGGTGACAGCCTGCAATACCTTTACGATACATTCGGAAAGGAAAACATTGTTTCTGCTCACCTGCACATGGACGAGAAGACGCCCCATATCCACGCCACTCTTGTCCCGATAGTCAAGGGTGAACGCAAGCGGAGGAAGAGGGAGGAACAGGTGAAGAAACGCTACCGCAAGAAGCCGACCGACACCGTAAGGCTGTCTGCCGATGATATTATGACCCGACAGAAACTCAAATCCTATCAGGACGGGTATGCGATGGCTATGCAAGGGTATGGACTGCAACGGGGTATCAACGGTTCGGAAGCCCGACATATCTCCAACCAACAATATTACCGTGAAATGCAACTGCTGGCCGATGAACTTCGGGCGGACGTGCAGGAACTCCAAGAGCAAAAGGAAACGGCAAAGGATGAACTCAAACGGATGAAAAGGGAAGCAAAAGCCGAGAAGTTGAAAGGAGCTTTCGCCACGACCGCCACGAACTTCACCGAAAGTGTCGGTTCTCTTTTCGGGGGTAACAATAAAGTGAAGAACGAAAATGAACAATTGAAACTGCGCATTGAGGAACTCCAAAGGGAGGCTGAAAATCGGGAACGGCATATTGAGCAGATGAACCGACAGCGAGCGCAGGAAGAAAAGCGACATTCCGAGTATGTTGCCAAGATACAGCGTTATTTTCCATTCATTGAAAGCCTTATGCCTATGGTGAACTTCCTCAAAAATACGCTCCGTTTCTCTGATGAGATAATAAGGAAGCTGTGTACCTTCAAGCCGATTGTGTTGAAAGGCAAGTTCTACTCCAATGAGTTCAACCAAGAGTATGAAGCCGAGCGTGCTGAATTCCGCATAACGAAAGAGGTGGATAAGAAATATGAATTGAAGATTGACGGAGTGTCCCATGTTGAATGGTTCAGAATGAAAAGGAATGAGTGGAGGGAAACCATGGGAATACCGAAACCACGACAAAATAAAGGTTTTAGGCTGTAATTTGAAATAAAATCCGTGATATTAGCAGTTTACGAATGCGGTATCACGTATTTTTTGTACTTTTGTAGTCGGATTGAGGTGACTCTTTCCAAGACATGTTAAAATATCGAGGCGTTATGTCTTCTACTTGTGTGATAAAAGCGTAGGAAACTTAGATTCACAGGAAACAAGAGAGGTCGTAATGGTCTCCACGTATATGCGTGGGGCTGTTATTCCTATTTCTTTTTTCAAGGTTTTCCTACCACCTTATCACAGAGACGTGGATATACAGTACCCACGCTTCGTGGTTCTTATAAAGGTCTTTTCGGGGTATTGGTGGACATGGATAAGCAATATGGCACAATTAATCAATTATGGACGTGAGATGCTTCGCATCAACACTCAAAAGAATACGATTGAGTATTCTACTGATAGTGGACGTAATTGGCATTCTCGCTACTCAAGTTCGTCTGCTGGAATTTTCTATGACTTATTTCAACTTGGAAAAGAAATTTTAGCTTGCACTTCAAAAGGCATTTACTATTCTACTGATGAAGGGCGAAACTGGCATTCTCGCTACACAAGTTCATCCGCTGGTACTTTCCAACAATTAAGTGCCGATGGACGTAACCTTTTGGCTACAACCAGTAAAGGATTATACTACTCTACTGACGAAGGTAGAAATTGGCATAAGCGATAACCATCTATCATTATAGGCATACCTGCTTTGAGGGAAACAATGCATTTCTATCAAGGCAGGTATCTTAATATTCCCGTAAAAAGAACAATATGAAACTTACACAAAACAGAATAGTGGTTATAACAGCCATATTAATTGTATTGGCTTGTTTCTTTGCTATTTATTTGCGACTATTCACAGAGAAAGAGTTGTGGTATGAAATGTTTGCTGCTGTCCTCGGTGTTATCATAACAGCTATCATTACAATGATTTTACTTCGTGGTCAAAGTGATAATGATGTAGAGAGGGAAAGGGCATCGAAAGTATTTGAGGAAAAACTTCGAATCTATCAAGAATACTTGCATACATTGTATGAAGTGATAAAAGACGGAAGCCTTTCTGATGAAGAGAAGATGCAATTGGAGTTTCAGACTTCCTTCGTGGCTATGCATTGTTCTCCTTGTTATATTGCTTCTGTAAGTACGGCTGTGAAGAAAATTATCGAACATACATGTTCGGAAGAAGACAAGGGAAACAATGAAAGGGGAAAGAGTAATGCTCCCGAACCATTATTGGAGAATCTGTTTTGTGTGGTAGAAGCCTTTAGGAAAGACCTTTATGGTGCTGATTTCAAATTTGATTCGGAACATAAACAAACTACATTGCTTAACTTCTCAGAAGCTTATCGAAATGCCAAGGAAGGAAATATCAAGCAAAAGGACAGTTCTCAACATCTTGTTGTTGACTTAAACCTATCGCCCGAGAAACTCTCTATACCTACTCCTACGGATAATAGTTCTATAAAGCCACAACAAGAAACAGAGCCTAAGGTTACTGAATCGACAGATTTACATTCGAAGGTAAATAGAACTCTATGGGAAAACTCACTTAACAAATGGGAAACTGAAGATTGGGTGGTTAAGGATTCATTATCCACTGATGACAGCCTTTATATAAGTAATGGAAAAGATAATCCGGGCACTATCCAATTAGGATTTCATGAGGGACATTACTATATTCAAGCCTCTTATTTAGGGGATGCCGATTTCTCCAAACCTTTGAAATGGGAAAAGGGAGGGAAACGCAGCAAAGGTGTATGGTGGCAATATTTGCCTGAACCATATTTCAATATTTCGGAAGGAGGCTTTTTAGAACAGTTCAACAATAATCAAGAGCTACAACGGTACATCATTGACAACGTAGAGCAATTGAAAGATATACTAGTCAGACATCATCGCACTTTCGTATGGAAAGAGATGGTGGGTTGCAATGATGGCTGGAAAACATTCATTTGGTATTGGGATATGCTCGCTTGCGAATATGCCAATGAGGAAGAAGGAACTCCATATATGGACATCATTGAAAAAGGGAATACCGGAAAAGTTCTGATTCAATTTGCCAACCGCCAAAACGATGTGGAAAAGTTAAACAAGACCCTTAAACGCATAGGTTGTGAAAGCAAACGGCTACAAGAAGACGGTTATGTGGTATTGGAAGAAGTTTCTCCCGTTACAGCGGAAAATGTGGCTGAAAGGGTTAAGTTTTGGATTGATAAGATTTCCCACTGACTGCCAACTGCTATAAAGACAAATACAATGAAAGATTTTGTAGCCATTGATTTTGAGACAGCAAACCAACATCGTTCAAGTGTGTGCAGCGTTGGAATAGTCATTGTGAAAGGCGGGAAAATCGTGAATAAGCTATACAAACTCATCCACCCGACCCCCGACTATTATTCTTATTGGAATACACAAGTGCATGGACTGACAGCAGCGGACACAGCAAAAGCGGATTCTTTTCCCAAAGTATGGTCAGAAATTGCCCCGTTTGTAAAAGGTATGCCCTTTGTTGCGCATAATAGTCCTTTTGACGAGGGATGCCTTAAAGCTGTATTTCAGGCTTATGAAATGCCCTATCCGAATTATCAATTCCATTGTACCTGCAGGGCTTCGAGGCGAATATTGGGAGACAGATTGCCTAACCATCAGTTACAGACGGTTGCGGAATGCTGCGGATATGATTTGGCAAACCATCATCATGCGCTGGCTGATGCGGAAGCTTGTGCCTGGATTGCGATAAGACTTCTTTGTGACGAAGAACCAAATAATAACCTATAAACAAAATTCATATGGAAGCTCTAACCAACATTGAGAACATGTTGTATGGTAATGAAATATTCGTTCCGACCTATCAACGTGCTTATTCTTGGGAGACAGATTTGAAAACCAATGATTCTCCTAAACAGGTAAATGTATTCTTGTCAGACTTGATGGATTACATCAACAGCCAATCTTCTTCTCCGTATTACTTTGGTCATTTTCTGTTTGAAAATAAAGGCTGTAGATGCTACGGAATTATTGATGGTCAGCAGAGGCTTACCACGATAACCATCTTTTTAGCTGTGTTATTCAAACGATTGAAGACATTACGGGAATTTTCAGAAGAAGAGACATTCGCCTATCAATCAATGATAAAATTAGGAAGCAAATATCGTTTCAAAACTGTTGACTACGACAATCAGCTGTTCAAAGATTATGTTGTGAACCAAGTCAAGACTGACCATAACGGATTGGAGACAGAATCTCAAAAGAGAATTGTCGCAGCATTCGATTATTTTACAAGAGAGTTGGGGAACATGACCGAAGATTACATCGTCAAGCTATTGAATGCAGTAAAAGAATCATCATGTACTACCCATGTGGTAGAGAATGAAGCGGAAGCCATTCAGATGTTCATCTTTCAAAATAACCGAGGCAAGAAACCGTCAAAATTAGAAATCATCAAAGCCCAATTTATGTATCATGTTCATCTTTACGGAGAAGATAATGATACGAAAACGGAACTGATAGAAGAAATCAAGCACCGTTTTGAAAACATTTACAAGTCTATCTCAACCATCGAACAGAAAGTAAATGAGGATGATGTGCTTGTTTATACCCAAAGGGTATTTTTCAATTCCTTATGGGAAAATGATGCAGTACAAAAGGTAAATGAGCAACTTGCGAAAGATGACAGATTGTATTTTGTCAGAGAATTTACCCTTGCCCTTTCCACAAGCTTTGAGCATCTGACCTCGTTTTTCAGAATGGAGAGCAAGAATATTGTGCTGCACTCACTCAAGCGAATCGCTAATTTTGGCATTGTAATACCATTTATCATTAAAGCATTCAAAACCAAGGTTTCCTATGCAGATTTAGAAGCTTTGTCAACAGCATTAGAAACTATCTTTATACGTGCGCGAGTGATAGGAACAAGAGCGGATTTGACCTCTCGTCTAAATGACGTATTTCAAAAGTTTGAAGGCGATGTACACCCTGTAATTAAAAGGATTGATTGGATGAAGACCCAAGAAGGATGGTGGGGATATTGGAATAACAGAGAGCTTGAAAGGGCACTGCAAGGTTGGATTTATCCCGATACTGCCAAGTTCTTGCTATGGAAATACGAGAACCATCTGATAGAGGAAGAGGGCAAGGCAGGGTATCTTCCTATCAGATATGATTCGATTGTCAGTCCTCAATTGGAGCATATTGCCCCTCAAACGGAAAATCCCGAAAGTGGCTATTGTGAATATGACGAGGATTTTCGTAACCATTATCTCGATTGTCTTGGAAATTACCTATTACTATCGGCTCATCACAATATATCCATAGGTAACGTTCCTTTCGAACAGAAACGAGCTTCTTACAATCAACTTCATCAGCAACAAGAAGTACGTGACATGACAGAAATGGATAAATGTTGGGATAAAGAGAAAATATCCAAACGTAAAGAGAAAATAGTACAGTTCTTATTGGGCAGGTTCTGAAAATAGACTAACATATATACCGTAAGTTGAGCTGACAAAAGAAAAACAGCAACTTACGGTATTTTTTTAGCCACTACTATTCTTTTTTTGAGGAAATCCCTTAACTTTGCAAACGAAGAGTTGTTTGATACGAAGCCGAATGTTGCAAATCGCTGAAATTATGACCGTTGCCAAGTCATTACCCACTCAAACAAGAATCTTCTCTAAGTCGCTTATTTCAAGCGTAATCCAATATTTAGGTGTGATTTTATCTTAAAAGGCATTTCTTTACGGCATACGCCGCACCAACTGGCAGTGAATTGCAACATCACCACCTTGCCACGGAAATCGGAAAGTTTAACGGTTTTGCCGTCCGTCAGCGTTACGGTAAAATCGGGAGCCGTCTGCCCCACTTTCACAATATAACCGGTACTGTCCGCTTTTGCTTCCTGTGCCACAGCCGCTATGCCGCATAATGCAAACAGGCCGAGCAGCCATAATCTGAGTTGCTTCATCTTCTTCGCTTTTTTAAGTATTCATAAACAAATTTCCTGCCGCAAAAGAAGCTAATTAGCCATAAGAAAACAAATAGAGCATAAACTCTTTGCGAATATTTAACGCAGGCCGCTTCGGAACCTTATGCTCCGGAGCGCCATCCTTTAATTATTAGGTTTGATATCCAACTTCACAGGCTTAATCATGTTTTCCGGCTTCAGGATGGTATCCAAATCCTCTTTGGAAAGTATGTTGTGCTCCAGAACCAGTTCATAAACGCCTTTTCCCGTTTCGAGGGCTTCTTTGGCTATCTTGGTGGAGTTCTTATAACCGATAACCGGATTCAGCGCGGTCACCACACCGATACTATCGTGTACATAGCTGCGGCATACTTCCTCGTTAGCGGTGATTCCGTCGATACAGAGAGTACGCAAAGTATCGAATCCGTTCATCAGCAAATCGGCCGACTCAAAGCAACATTGCGCCATAACAGGCTCCATCGCATTCAGTTCCATCTGCGCGGCTTCACCGCTCATGGCTACACAAAGATCATTGCCTATTACTTTGTAGTCTATCTGATTCATCACTTCGGGGATAACGGGGTTTACCTTGCCCGGCATTATAGAGGAACCCGGCTGCATGGCAGGAAGATTGATTTCTCCCAGTCCGCAACGCGGCCCGGATGCGAGCAGACGAAGGTCGTTGCATATCTTGTTCATCTTCACCGCCACTCTCCGCATCGCCGAAGAATAACCTACAAGACAAGAAGTATCCGAAGTAGCCCCCACCAAATCAGCGGATAGCTTAACGTCCCATCCGGTAATCTTCCGCAAAGCCTTTACACACCGCTCCGCATATTCCGGCTCTGCCGTAATGCCCGTACCGATGGCGGTAGCTCCCATATTGACAGTGAGGAATTCTTCTGCCGCAAAGTTCAGGTTCTTTATCTCATCGCGTAAGATACTGGCAAAGCCATTGAATGTTTGTCCGAGTGTCATAGGTACAGCGTCTTCCAACTGCGTACGTCCCATTTTAATGATATGCTTGAACTCTTCCGCCTTGCGCTGGAACGCATCGATTAACTCCTCAAAGTGTTTCACCAGCTTGAGATGTGTATAGTACATTCCTATATGTATGGCGGTAGGATAAGCGTCATTGGTAGACTGTGAGCGATTGACGTGGTCGTTCGGCGAACAATATTGATATTCACCGCGTTTATGCCCCAGGATTTCAAGAGCGCGATTGGCGATTACCTCATTGGCGTTCATGTTGGTAGTGGTTCCGGCTCCGCCCTGAATCATATCTACCGGGAACTGTTCATGATGCTTGCCTTCAAGTATTTCCTTACAAGCTTCAAGAATAGCATCCGCCTGTTGTTCGGTAAGCAAGCCAAGCTCGAAGTTGGCAACAGCCGCTCCCATTTTAGTGATAGCAAGAGCATTGATGAACAAAGGGTATTCATTCAGATGAAATTTACTGATACGAAAGTTTTCGATACCTCTGAGGGTTTGTACTCCATACATGGCAGTTTCCGGTATTTCACGGCTGCCGATCAAATCACTTTCTGTGCGAGTTTTTTTTGATAGTTCTTCTTTCATAATATATATTTATTAACCATTTCTATAAGCGGTTACCAAAGAATAACCAAAGATAGCATAAAATGTTTTGTAAACACCATACCTTATTATTAAGTTAACAAACTTTAATTACAAGTGAATATTACACATAATTCTATACTTAACATGACAAATTGTAAACTATAAGAATAAATCAGAAGTTTATCTATATTTAGTTAATATATGTTTTATTTAGAAAATATAAAGTAATACAAGCAACACATTTACCCCCTTTTCTTGTTATATAAAAGATATTTTCAGAAATTAGCCAATATTAAAGAAACGGAACAGCCTTCATTTAATTTTTAAATAACAAGTATATGATCTTACAATTATTATTTGTACTGACCGCTATTATCATAGGTGCGCGTTTAGGCGGCATAGGTCTTGGAGTAATGGGCGGTGTAGGCTTAGGTATATTGACTTTTGTATTCGGCTTACAACCTACCGCGCCACCAATCGACGTAATGTTGATGATTGCCGCCGTTATTTCCGCGGCTTCCTGTATGCAAGCGGCCGGCGGACTTGACTATATGGTAAAATTGGCGGAAAAGCTGCTACGCAAAAATCCGTCACAGGTTACTATCCTCAGTCCCATCGTAACTTATTTATTTACTTTCGTAGCAGGAACAGGACACGTTGCTTACTCTGTCCTTCCCGTCATAGCCGAAGTTGCGACAGAAACCAAAATCAGACCCGAGCGTCCGTTGGGTATTGCGGTTATCGCTTCACAGCAAGCCATCACGGCAAGTCCTATTTCGGCAGCCACGGTGGCACTGCTTGGCCTGCTCGCCGGATTCGACATCACTTTATTCGATATACTCAAAATAACGATTCCTGCGACGATTCTCGGCGTGCTGGTAGGAGCATTGTGCTCCATGCGTGTGGGAAAAGAACTGATTGACGACCCTGAGTATCAAAAACGCATGGCAGAGGGATACTTCGATGGCAGAAAGGTGAAGATTGATGACGTAAAAAACAAACGCCACGCCATGATTTCGGTACTTATATTCATCCTCGCTACCGCATTCATTGTTCTTTTCGGTTCGTTTGAGGGTATGCGCCCTTCTTTCCTGATTGATGGAAAAACAGTCACTTTAGGCATGTCCGCCATTATCGAAATCATCATGCTTACGGCAGCCGCCCTTATTCTGTTGGTTACCAAAACCGACGGAATAAAAGCGACACAGGGTTCTGTTTTTCCCGCCGGAATGCAGGCCGTAATCGCTATTTTCGGCATTGCCTGGATGGGCGATACTTTCTTGAATGGCAATATGGCGCAACTGACCGCCTCTATTGAAGGAATCGTGCGCCAGATGCCCTGGTTGTTCGGTATCGCTTTATTCGTTATGTCCATCTTGTTGTACAGCCAGGCAGCCACGGTACGCGCTTTAGTACCGCTGGGCATCGCTTTGGGCATATCGCCGTATATGCTGATAGCCATGTTCCCTGCCGTAAACGGATATTTCTTCATACCGAACTATCCTACCGTAGTCGCGGCTATCAACTTTGACCGCACAGGAACAACCCGCATCGGCAAGTATATACTTAATCACTCCTTTATGATGCCCGGTATTGTCTCTACGGTAGTTGCCATAGCGCTGGGATTGTTATTCATACAAATATTCTGAGATATTATACTTCAACCTATTTTTTAATTTAAACAATGTAAGTTATGAAAAAATTAGCAAGACTTAGTATGGTAGCCGTTATGCTACTGTTTTCTGCAGCAATGGCTTTCGCTCAACAAAAGCCTAATATTCATATCCTTGCCACCGGTGGAACCATCGCCGGAACCGGAGCGTCTGCAACCGCCACCAACTATACTGCCGGACAGGTGGCTATCGGCACTTTGCTTGATGCCGTACCCGAACTGAAGAATATAGCTAACGTAACAGGTGAGCAAATCGTCAAGATAGGCTCACAGGATATGAACGATGATGTTTGGCTGATTCTTGCAAAGAAGATTAACCAGCTTTTGAAACGCTCCGATATTGACGGTATCGTCATTACTCACGGAACCGATACAATGGAAGAAACGGCATATTTCCTCAATCTGACCGTCAAGAGCGACAAACCGGTCGTTTTAGTCGGAGCAATGCGCCCATCCACCGCCATCAGCGCCGACGGACCTCTCAACTTATACAATGCCGTTGTTGTGGCCGGAGCTAAAGAATCCAAAGGTAAAGGCGTTTTAGTGGCAATGAACGGAAGCGTACTTGGCGCCGCAAGCGTATTGAAGATGAATACCGTTGACGTACAAACATTCCAAGCTCCCAACGCAGGTGCACTCGGTTATGTTTTGAACGGTAAGGTTACCTATAATATGTCGTCCGTAAAGAAGCATACCACCCACTCCGTATTTGATGTTACCGATTTGAACTCACTTCCCAAAGTAGGAATCGTTTATAGCTATTCGAATATCGAAGCCGATATGGTTACTCCGATGCTGAGCAACGGCTATAAGGGTATCATTCATGCAGGAGTAGGCAATGGAAACATCCATAAGAATATATTCCCCGTATTAATGGATGCACGCAAGAAGGGTATTCTTGTTGTCCGTTCATCAAGAGTACCGACAGGCCCCACTTCTCTTGATGCGGAAGTAAACGATGCACAGTATCAGTTTGTCGCATCACAGGAGTTAAATCCTCAGAAATCACGTGTTCTGCTAATGCTTGCATTGACCAAGACCAACGACTGGAAACAGATTCAAGAATACTTCAACGAATACTAAAAACAGATGGACATGATAAAGAAACTAACATTTATACTCCTGATAGCGGGCTGCGCACAAGGCATGTACGCTCAGAACACGGAGAAGAGTGAGAAGTTCCTTGAGAATAAAACCCTGTTTGAAGAACTTACCAACGTAAAGAAAAAACAGGATAAGTTCAACTTATTCCTCAATATGCAAGGCAGTTTCGATGCAAACTTCCGCGACGGCTTTGAAGAAGGAGCTTTCAAAATGAGGCAACTTCGCATTGAAGCCAAAGGAAACATCAACAACTGGCTTTCATATCGGTACAGACAGCGTCTGAACCGTTCGAATGACAGCAGCGGAAACATCGATAATCTTCCTACCTCCATCGACATTGCCGGAATCGGCGTGAAACTCGGAAAAGGTTTTTCTATCTTTGCCGGTAAACAATGTGCCGCATACGGCGGTATCGAGTTCGACCTGAATCCTATCGAAATATACGAGTATAGCGATATGATTGAGAACATGAGCAACTTCATGACCGGTTTGAATATCGGATATGATATCAACTCCAACCAGCAGTTGAGCCTGCAAATCCTGGACAGCCGTAATGGTTCTTTCAGCAAAACATACGGAGTTGAAACCGAAGATGGAGAGCTCCCTACAATAGAATCGGGCAAACTTCCGCTTGTGTATACCCTGAACTGGAACGGTAATTTCAATGACGTATTCAAAACACGCTGGTCTGCTTCCGTTATGAATGAGGCTAAAGACAGGAATATGTATTATTACGCATTCGGTAATGAATTAAACTTGAATAAGTTCAATATGTTTCTCGACTTCATGTATTCAAGAGAAAGTATTGACCGTAAAGGAATCATGACGGGAATTACAGGCAGCATGGAAGGTCACAACGCTTCCGATGCCGGGTATTTTTCAATGGTAACCAAGTTGAACTATCGCTTCCTACCCAAATGGAATGCTTTTGTAAAAGGAATGTACGAAACAGCATCTCTTACCAAGCAACAAGGAGATTTAGAGAAAGGCAAATACCGTACTGCATGGGGCTACTTTGCCGGTGTGGAGTTCTATCCCATGGATACAAACTTACACTTCTTCCTTACTTACGTAGGACGCTCCTATGATTTCACAGCTCGCGCCAAAGCGCTTGGACAAGAGAATTATTCCACCAACAGGGTATCGGTAGGATTCATCTATCAGTTACCGATGTTCTAAATATCTTCTTATAATATAAAATAGCCGGCATAACTTTATGCCGGCTATTTTATATTATAAGAAAAACTCCGAAATATCACATTCGGATATTTCGGAGTCTTCTTTGAGGTTCCTGGCGGATTCGAACCGCCGTACACGGTTTTGCAGACCGCTGACTAAGCCACTCATCCAAGGAACCAGTCTTTCTCGTTTGCGGATGCAAAGGTAGTACATTTTTTGGAACTACCAACTATCCGCAACAATTTTTCTTTATTTCTTTTCTCTCATCACTGCACTCGGAACGTTTCTTCTCGTACAACCGCTTTAATTCACAGCCAGTTGCACAATTCTCACAAGGATTACGTTTTTCCTTCACTTTACGAAAAAAAAGATAAACACTCTGCCCTATACGGACAATGCACAACAACAAGATGAGAGCTACCGCCCAATTCTGCCAATTATTCATCCAAATAATCCTCCTATCTGATAAATGGCAAAGGACACTACCCATGCGAGTGCAGTAGTGTACACTGCCGTAAACAAAGCCCACTTCCAACTGCCCGACTCTCCCTTAATGGCCGCCAACGTGGCAATACATGGAAAATATATCAACACAAACACCATATAACCAAAGGCTACCAACGGCGTAATCGGAATACGTTCGCCCAAGCTCACGGCATCAGCTTCGGCATCATCCGCATATAGCACTCCCAGCGTACTCACCACCAATTCCTTGGCTCCTACTCCGGAAAGAATACCGATACCTAACTTCCAGTCAAAGCCCAACGGCTCTATCACAGGCTCTACAGCCTTACCTATCCTACCGATATAAGAATTTTCCTGCTGTTCCGCCACATCCTGATATGCATCATGATTCGGATAATATCCCAATGCCCATATCACAACTGAAGCCACCATAATAATACCGCCCATTTTGCGCAGATACTGCGCGCCTTTTTCCCATGTATGGCGGAAAATGGACTTGGATGTCGGTATACGGTAAGGGGGAAGTTCCATTACAAACGGCGTATCGTCTCCTTTCACCAGAAAACGGCAGAAAAGCCGCGCCATAACTACCGCCAGCAAAATTCCGATGGCATAGATTGCTAACAACACCAAACTGGCATTGTTCGGAAAAAATGCTCCTACTAACAGTAAATAAATAGGCAGGCGTGCGCTGCACGACATCAGCGGATTAATGAGCATGGTTACCAACCGGCTCTTTCGGTTTTCGATGGTACGCGAGGCCATAATAGCCGGCACATTACAACCGAATCCCATAATCAGAGGAATAAAAGATTTGCCATGCAACCCCATTTTATGCATTATCTTATCCATAATGAAAGCCGCACGCGCCATATATCCGGAATCCTCCATTAACGATATAAAGAAATATAAAATCAAGATATTAGGCAAGAAGACAATCACCCCGCCTACACCGCCGATAATACCATCGACCAACAAATCTTTCAACGGACCTTCAGACATATTATCACGCACCAAATCTCCCAATGCCCCAACCAGCCATTCAATACCTTGCATGGGATAATCTCCCAGTATGAATGTTCCTTCAAACATCAGATACAAGAACAGGAAAAAGATAGGATATCCCCATACACGATGTGTCACGATGGAGTCTATCACGCGTGTCGTACGTGCCGTATCCTCATGATTGTCCACATAAGTTTCACGCAGAGCACCGGAGATAAAACCATATTTGGCATCCGTAATGGCTTGCTCGCTATCCTCGTTTATCGCATTGCGCAGACGTTGCTCCTCACGATTGCGGACTTCAAGAATCTCTTTTCCATTAGGAAACTCCTCTACCGTACCCTCTAAGTCATCATCATTTTCCAGCAGTTTGATGGCCAGAAAACGGGTAGAGTATTTATAGCGTATGTTCTCGTTGACACTGATAACCCGCTTCACCTCCTCAATGCTCCGCTCCAGTTCCGGTCCGTGATTAATGTGGATGTGGCGATAAAAGCCCACCGGATGCTCCTTTTCCTCTTTATGAGTACCAAAGTCATGGTCGGGTACATATTCTTTATGCCAGTTACGCAGGTCATTCAAAATTTCGGCACGCACCTTGCCTTTCTTATCCAGGAAGTCACCGCCTTCATAAATATCGATGATAACATGGAACAGTTGTTCAATCCCTTTTCCGGTACGGCTGATAGTAGGCAGCATCGGCACGCCGAACAGCTGGCCGAGTTTTACATAATCCAACGTATTTCCGCTCGCTTCCAGCTCATCGTACATATTGAGCGCAATAACCATACGTACATTCATGTCAATCAGCTGGGTAGTGAGATACAGGTTACGCTCCAAATTGGAAGAGTCCACTACATTGATAATGATGTCCGGAGTTTCGTTGATAATGTGGTGGCGGACATAAATTTCTTCGGGAGAATAAGCAGAAAGCGAATAAGTGCCCGGCAAGTCCACGATACGGAAGTGATAACCCTGGAAGTCGAAATAACCTTCTTTGGCATCTACGGTGACACCGCTGTAATTTCCCACGTGCTCATGCGAGCCCGAGGCTATATTGAAAAGAGATGTTTTACCGCAGTTGGGATTTCCTACCAAAGCCACATTGATGGTACGACGCTTTCCCAAAGCAATGCGTTTCAGTTCTTCTTCTCCCAAACGCATATCTTCGCTCAGCCCTTTGTGATAATCGAGTTGCACGGCTTCCCGGCACATTTCCTTTTCGCCGACGATTTCAATCATCTCGGCTTCCTGGCGCCGCAAGGAAATTTCGTATCCCATTACCTTATACTTAATAGGATCTTTCAGAGGAGCATTCAGCAACACCTCTACGGTTTTTCCCTTGATAAAACCCATTTCTACAATTCGCTTACGAAAACCGCCGTGTCCCAGCACTTTAACGATTACACCTTTTTCACCGGTTTTTAATTCGGATAAACGCATAGTCTTTCTGCCTTTCTTTATTTTTGCCGCAAAGATAAAAGATAAGTTCATACAGCACAAATAATTTAGAATGTTTTTAAATAAGAGGCATAAAGGAAAACAACGTTTCTGCACAGAAATAATAAAATTCAAGAAGAAACATGTATATTTGCCCCTATGGAAAAGGAAAGAGTAGCACGATATATCAGCCAGAAAAAGCTTTTCATGCCTGCGGACAAAATACTCGTCGCCCTAAGCGGCGGTGCAGACTCCGTTGCTCTATTGTGCTTACTGCAAACGTTGGGTTATGAATGCGAAGCCGCACATTGCAATTTCCACCTTCGCGGTGAAGAATCCGACAGAGATGAAACATTTGTCCGCCAATTATGCGCGAAGCGCCAAGTTCCGCTACACATCGTCCACTTCGATACTTTACGTACCGCCGAAGAACGACACATCTCCATCGAAATGGCGGCAAGGGAGCTGCGTTACGAATGGTTCGAGAAAATACGGACAAAAAGTAATGCCAACGTTATCGCCGTAGCTCACCATCAGGACGACAGTGTGGAAACCCTTCTGCTGAATTTAATCCGTGGCACAGGTATCAACGGACTACGGGGAATACGCCCCAAGAACGGACACATCGTACGCCCCTTACTCTGCCTGGACCGTAACGAAATCATCAACTACCTGAACCGTATAGGACAAGATTACGTAACGGACAGCACCAATCTGCAAGACGAATATACCCGCAATAAAATACGCCTAAACCTGCTGCCGATGATGCAGGAAATCAATCCGTCCGTCAAAGAAAGTATTCTCAACACCGCCGAACATCTGAACGAAGCGTCCGCCATATATAAAAAAGGAATAGAAGAAGGAATACAACGGGTACGGACAGCAAAGGGAATACACATCGGTACCCTGATGCATGAACCCGCCCCCAAAACATTATTGTTTGAAATCTTATATCCGCTCGGCTTCAATGCAACTCAAGTTGAAGATATATGCCGGGCGTTGGAAGGACAACCGGGAAAAGTTTTCACCTCAGGGCATTGGCGTGTAGTGAAAGACCGTGAATATCTGCTGATTGAAACCTGTCAGCAAGCCACACAACCCACTTTAACCATGGAAGAGCGTATTCTTACCCCGGACTTCATCATTCCCCGAGACAAAACAGTCGCCTGCTTCGATGCGGATAAACTCATGCTTCCCCTATCTCTGCGGCTTTGGCAGAAAGGAGACTATTTTATCCCGTTCGGTATGAAAGGCAGAAAAAAAATAAGCGACTACATGACCGACCGCAAATTCTCCCTCCTCCGCAAAGAGCAGCAATGGGTATTATGTTGCGGCAACGACATTATCTGGCTGGTAGGCGAAAGAACAGACAACAGATTCCGGATAGACGAAAACACCCGGAAAGCGTTAATCATAAAAGTGACTGCTTAATCCGCACGCTTAAGAAAACAAATACAATCCGCCTGAAGCTACAAGATAATCCTGTCTTCTTTCTGTCTTTTAAAACAGTCGGCAAGCAAAGCTGCAAACGGCGTATCGAAAGTACGGGCTTTTTGCGGACAGCCCTTTACACAAGCGCAGCAACGAATACACTTTTCCGCAGCAGTATTGCACTCATCACCTTTCGCAATAGCACCTGCCGGACAATGTGCCGCACAATACCCGCAGTGATTACAAAGCTCCGCATCGACTGCCGGAATACGGGGCGTAGGCACACCGCTTTTACGCAGCTTCACCACCTTCCGCAAAAAACGGAATAACGGGAAAAACGCCTGACGGGGACGTTGAATACGACTCACATCGACAGCGTATAACTTATCCATATCGGCAGCCGCTTCTATTTTAGTCCTTATTTTTGCGCCGAAAGTTTCCGCAAACCGCAAATCATCCGCGTCCGGCCGCCCCACAGCTATGGGATTTTGCTCCGTACTATACGAATGTTCGCCTACAAACGTAGCGCCGGCAATCACTTTAAATCCCCTTTCCGATGCAAATGCGTCCAGTTCTGCCAATGCTTTTTCATAGGCACGATTACCATATACGACCACCAGCACCGCCGGAGCGCCGGAAGTATGAATGTCTTTCATCCGCTCCAATGCCAAAGGCGCCACTTTTCCGCCATATACAGGAACTGTAATCACTGTCAAGGTGTTTTCGGGAATTTCAAGCTTATCCACCGGACGCAACGTCAAGTCTGTTTTTGTGATTTCGGAAATGCTTGTACCGCGAACAATTGCCTCGCCTACTTGTTTAGAGGTATGGGTAGGTGAGAAAGTAATCAAATGGACTGCGTATATATTCATAAATCTATTTCTTGATAATAATGAAGCAAAGATAAACTTTTAAAATTAAAAAAAAGACGATTTATTTATGAAACCAAAAATAATTATTACCTTTGCACCGTTGAAACATTCTGTAACTCCTTACTGAGGTGAGGATTGTTAGTCAGATTTCCGGTTCAATAATAAATATCCCTATTAAATCATAATTTACAAGGTAGACTTACCAAATAAGTAAAAACCATTCACACATATACTGTATGTATAATATTATTCAATTAAACGACAAGAATTTGTCGGAATTGCAAGCTATTGCCCAAGAGTTGGGTATCAAAAAAACAGACTCTCTCAAAAAAGAAGAACTCGTTTACAAGATACTTGACGAACAAGCTATTGCAGGAGCAACCAAGAAAGTAGCAGCCGACAAATTAAAAGAAGAACGTAAAGGGGACAAGCAAAAACGTTCTCGCGTAACGGTCAAGAAAGAAGGAGCCGACAAGGTGTTCACAGCCAATAAAAACGGTGATCTTACAAAAGGCAAAGCCGAAGAGACACCTGCCGTACAAACTCCCGTACAAGCGGCAGAGGCAGCTAAAGAACCGGCTGTTGCTACAGCTCCCGCAGCAGAGGCTGAAGCTCCCAAACGCAAACCGGGACGCCCTCGCAAAGTAAAACAAGAGGCCGCTCCCGTAGCGGAAGCACCTAAAAAAGTAGCTCCGGCAGAAACAAAAGCAGAAACTGCAGAACCGAAAAAAGCAGAACCCAAGAAAGCCGTCGCAGCTCCCCAACCTACACCGGATGAAAGCCCTATCTTACCGGAAGTGGAAGACGACTTCATTCCCATCGAGGATTTGCCAACCGAAAAAATAGAATTACCGTCGGAGCTCATCGGCAAATTTGAAGCCACCAAAGCAGAAACTCCCGTTCCTGTAGCAGAGCAACCGCAACAACGCCCCCGTCTTCGTCTCCGCGACAATAATACACCATACAACAACAATCGTAACAATAATAACAACCAGCGTCCTGCACAACAGCAGCAACGTCCTGTACAACAACAGAACAATACCGAGAACTATGTCGCCCCCGAGCGTAAGCCGGCAGCAGAGCGTGAAAAGGCATACGAATTCGACGATATACTCACAGGGACCGGTGTATTGGAAATCATGCAGGACGGCTATGGTTTTCTGCGTTCATCCGATTATAATTACCTTTCTTCCCCTGACGATATTTACGTTTCACAGTCACAAATCAAGCTGTTCGGCTTGAAGACCGGTGATGTAGTGGAAGGTGTTATCCGTCCGCCTAAGGAAGGCGAGAAATACTTCCCGCTGGTAAAAGTATCCAAGATTAACGGACGCGACCCGGCTTTTGTACGCGACCGTGTGCCGTTCGAACATCTTACCCCGCTTTTCCCGGACGAAAAATTTAAGCTTTGCAAAGGCGGGTATTCCGACTCCATGTCGGCACGCGTAGTAGACCTCTTCGCTCCTATCGGTAAAGGTCAGCGCGCATTAATCGTAGCGCAGCCCAAAACAGGTAAGACTATCTTAATGAAGGATATCGCCAACGCTATTGCAGCCAATCATCCGGAAGTGTACATGATTATGCTGTTGATTGACGAACGCCCGGAAGAGGTTACCGACATGGCCCGTACCGTAAACGCAGAAGTTATCGCTTCTACTTTCGACGAACCCGCAGAGCGCCACGTAAAAATCGCAGGTATCGTATTGGAGAAAGCCAAAAGAATGGTAGAATGCGGACATGACGTCGTTATCTTCCTTGACTCTATAACACGTTTGGCACGTGCCTACAACACTGTCTCCCCGGCTTCGGGCAAAGTGCTGTCCGGTGGTGTGGACGCCAATGCACTGCATAAACCGAAACGTTTCTTCGGTGCTGCCCGTAACATTGAAGGCGGCGGTTCGCTGACCATCCTTGCGACGGCGCTGATTGATACCGGCTCTAAAATGGATGAGGTTATCTTTGAAGAGTTCAAGGGTACGGGTAATATGGAGTTGCAACTCGACCGCAACCTGTCCAACAAGCGTATCTTCCCGGCTGTCAATATTGTCGCTTCCAGCACTCGCCGCGACGACTTGCTGCAAGATAAGCAAACGCTGGATCGCATGTGGATTCTTCGCAAGTATCTTGCCGACATGAATCCGATAGAGGCAATGGACTTCGTAAAAGACCGTTTGGAAAAGACCAAAGACAACGACGAATTCCTGATGAGTATGAACGGTTAAACTCTTACACGAAAGAGAAAACCTATAAGACATAAAAGCAAACTCTAAAAAAGAGCGGAATAGATTGTACTATTCCGCTCTTTTTTAATGCTATTATAATGAGAAGAATAAAAAAGTAAAAGTATAAAGAATCAACATGATTTTAATCTTCCTATTGTTTGAAACGGATATATTTTACGCTTCAGAACAATCTACCGCCAAGCCGTAATAATATTCTGCCCTTAAAAGAAGGCAGTTACAGGTATTTTTTGTACTTTTGCGCCTCAATAAGAGTAATTTGTAATTTAGTAATTGTAAT
>ERZ780157.141-NODE-141-length-99720-cov-10.622987_pt1 | contig 99720 bp, 80 predicted proteins | sample MGYA00511169_ERZ780157 | MGnify/ENA primary metagenome ERZ780157 (study PRJEB29588, sample SAMEA1965149) | human gut metagenome | biome: human gut; feature: human-associated habitat; material: faeces | place: Denmark | collected 2008/2010 ...
TTAAAACTTAATATTTTCTGCCATTAAGGCTGTTTTTGTACTGTCCGCACAATTTGGGGCAGTTCAAAAACGCTGAATGCTTTTTGGTCTTAATCAAATCATTATTTGTGCAGATATTCTATGAAGTCAAACATATTCTTATCGGGAAAATGGTATCTGTCAACGTCCGAATAGCAATAAAAGAACGCTTTCGCGACATGGTTTTGGTTTTTATTATCGACAGAAAAGTTATCGTCCCAGGTTACATCGACTATCACGGGGTCGCTGCCGTCTGTCGGATATATAATGTTCCATGCGTGTCCGATGTTTTCTTCTTCATTACCTGTGACGTATGAGCAGTCTATCCCCGCATATTGGCAGATAAGCGCAAATGCTCTTGCATATCCCGCGCAGACAGCCTCGGTATTTTCTTCCGCAAGAACATTCCATGCTTCCTGCATGTTTTCATAAGAGTCTTCACCCTGTAATCCGTCTTATTCATATCCGAGAGGGGAGTACATCACTTTTTTCGCTATAAAATCGTGAATCTGCTTTGCATACCGTTGTTCTTCTATAAAACTTTGAAAACCGTTCTCGGGAACAGGATTTTTTGCAATATATTCAAGGGCTTCCGCTTTTGCTTCAAGGTCTTTTTCCCATTGCGGATAGTACAGTTTTATTCTTGCATAAAGGTCTTTCTCTTCATCGTTATCTTCAACATAGAACTCAAATGCTTCGAATCCCGCAAACAGATAATATGTAAAGGCATTGCCGAATGCCGTTTCAAGAATATTTGTTCCCTCAGAACGGTTTTTTGCGAAGTCTTTCGAAATATAGCATTCAATGAGCATATTTTCGTTTAACAGACACCACAGTATATATTCCGAAAGAGCGTTCAGACTATCAAATGTCGGCATCTCTTCATATTTGAGTTCCCGTATTCCGAGAGGGTCTGGAGGCAGTTTTGGAACATCCTCGACCGCAAAATCAAAGTCATCGGTTATCTTTGTCGTTATCTCTGTTTCGGTCGTTTGCGGTTCAGTCGTTTCAAAACTGAAATTTATAAATCCGCAACCGTTAAAAAACAGAAGCGCCAAGATAAGACACAGCGCCGTGCAAAATTTTCTTTCCATATTTTTTTTATCCTTTTTAATGAGGCGGGAAGGCATCAAAAGACGTCTTCCCGCATGATTTTTTGTTGATTCAGACTGAGTTCGTTCAGCCGTCCGAAGACTTCTTATTTGAAGAATCTTATCTTGCCTATAACGGGAAGTTCCGCCGCTTTTCCTTTGAGCGCATTGACAATTCCGATTATAAACAAAGCAATGACTGCGACCCATACAAGCGTGAGCAGCAGGCTGATTATCCCGTACACGGTGGTCGCCGCGCCGTAACCGAAGTATGAGAATGAGAATTTTGTTAGCGCCGCGCCTATCAGGATTTCAGAGAAGAACCAAAGCAACGCTTTGTAAACCACGCTGTAAGCCAACGAAAGCATAAACAATGCCACGCCCTGGTTTGCATGAAATCTTGCAAATTTTGAGTCGGGCGTTGCCACAAGCGGGAGAAAGAACATCGGACCTACATAGGAAACTGCCGCAACGGCACGGTTTTCATGTTTGTCGTTACTTGCAAAATCTTCGGAAAAATCCGTTTTCCTGACCTGCGCTGTCGAATATTCGGGCCGGGCGCTTCCGTTTTGATTTGTTTGGACCGTTCCGACGGGTGTTCCGCAACCGGTACAGAACTTTGAGCTTTCATCGAGTTGTTTGCCGCATTTTGAGCAAAAAGCCATTTTTATATTCCTCCGAATCCCCATATTGCAATATGGTTAATTTACTGATTTAATTATATATTATCTTGTCTGCTTTGTCAACGGGAACAATAAATTTTTTGTCGTATTTTGCGCCGTCGTAGGTTTTTGCTTTGTATTTGTCTGGCAAAACCTGTTTTGGAGAGAAAATGCATCACGTTATATTGAAATAAATAAAAGACAAAAGCGTCTCCGATTGGAGACGCTTTTGTCTTTTGGTGACCCATCGGAGATTCGAACTCCGGACACCATGATTAAAAGTCATGTGCTCTACCACCTGAGCTAATGAGTCATGTCTTTTCAACGGCTTGTATATTATAACAAATTCAAAAGCATTTGTCAATAGGTTATGCAATAAAAAATGTGATATAATTTTTACTTTTCAAAACCCATATATTGTAAAAAACAGACATAAAAATACGGGACGCACCGTTATATGCGCAAGAAATGAACCTTTTATAGGAGTTATTATCTGCAAATATCGGCTTTTGTTTTTTTCGGATTTAAAGTTGTATTGCCTGCCTTGACGGATTTTTGCCGATGTGCTATAATTATACATATAATGCATTGCGTATTTGAAAAGGGGATTTTTCGATGTTTCATATACTTGTCGTTGATGACGACAAAAACACGAGAAAACTTATAGAAGAGGTTCTTCGTCGCGAGAATTTTACCGTTTCGACTTCGGAAAACGGAAAAGATGCGCTTGAAAAACTTGACGGGGAACATATAGACCTTGTTGTGCTTGATGTTATGATGCCCGAAATGGACGGATATGAATTTACCAAAACTCTCCGTGAATCGGAAAATGATATTCCGATACTGATGGTGTCAGCAAAGCAACTTCCGACGGACAAGCACAAAGGCTTTTTGGTCGGAACTGATGATTATATAACAAAGCCTATCGACGAAGAGGAAATGCTGCTCCGTATAAAGGCTCTTTTGCGGAGAGCAAAAATAGTCAGCGAACACCGCATAGTTGTCGGCAATGTTGTGCTTGATTACGATGCGCTGACCGTTACGGGACACGGAACTGTTCAGGAATTGCCGCAGAAAGAGTTTTTGTTGCTTTATAAATTACTGTCATACCCCGGTAAGATTTTTACGCGTATTCAACTTATGGACGAGATCTGGGGCATGGAATCGGACAGTGGCTGGGAGACCGTGACCGTGCATATAGGACGATTGCGCAAGCGTTTTGAGGGTTGGAACGAATTTGAAATCGTTTCCGTTCGCGGGCTTGGCTACAAGGCGGTGAAAAACGTATGAGTGAAAAGAAAAAGGGCGTATCATGGAATATTAAATTAAAAGACCACCCGTCGCGTTTTTCTCTGACAGCGATGTTTGCGGGCTCTGCTTTTGCTATTCTGCTTGCGGCGCTTCTTATCGTCGGTATCTCCGCTTTGGTACTTGTCAATACCGGCGTTTTGAGTATCGGTGAGGGCGGACTGCTGACGTTCAACCGGTTCATGGTGCTGATGGCGCTTGTTCTGAGTGTTTTCGGCATAGCGTTTTCGTTTATATTCGGTCGCTTGTTCATGAAGCCGATAAACACTATAATAAATATGATGAACAGGCTTGCGAGGGGAGAGTATAAATCCCGAATTGAGTTTGAGGGAATCCTTTCAAAAAATCCGAGCGTAAAAGAAATGACGGACAGTATAAACAAAATGGCGGAGGAACTTGAAAATACCGAGGTGCTCCGCTCAGACTTCGTCAATAACTTTTCGCACGAATTCAAAACTCCGATAGTGTCGATATCGGGTTTTGCGAAACTTCTGAAAACGGAGAATATTACGGAAGAGCAGCGTCGGGAATATCTTGACATTATAGAAGAAGAATCCCGTCGCCTGTCCGCAATGGCAACCAACGTTCTGAACCTGACAAAGGTTGAAAATCAAACGATTTTGACTGACGTTTCAAGTTTTAATCTTTCGGAGCAGATAAGGACCTGTGTTCTCATTCTTGAAGATAAGTGGACGGCAAAACAAATTGACCTGCAACTTGATTTTGACGAGATAAGTGTAGTCGGAAGCGAGGAACTTCTGCGTCAGGTATGGCTCAATCTGCTTGACAATGCGATAAAATTCACGCCTTGCGGAGGAACGGTTTTTATTCGCATTCGGCAAGACGAAAAAAGCATTTCCGTCGATGTCGCAAATACCGGCAGTTCAATTTCCTCAAAAGACGGAGAACGAATCTTCGCAAAGTTTTATCAATGCGACACCTCGCACTCAACGCAGGGTAACGGTGTCGGACTTGCCGTTGTCAAGCGCATAGTTGACCTGCACTCGGGAATCGTCTTTGTTGAGTCAAAAAACGATATGACTACATTCACGGTTATGTTGCCGAAAATAAAATAATAACGCTAAAATTTCGGGGCTGTAAAGAAGCGTAAATTTCTTTACAGCCCCGTTTGTTTCGTTTCAGTTTAGATTAGAATGATATTATATATAATAAATAATGTCGAATTACGTCGAAAATACGGAGGTATAAAATGAAACAGGTAAAAATCATTACCGATTCCTGCTCGGATCTTACTCCCGACCTTATGGAAAAATACGATATTGATTATGCGCAGATGAACACTGTTCTTGACGGCAAAACGTCTCCCGCGTCTCTTGCGTGGACTCCCGGTGAAGTTCATGAGTTTTATGAGATAATGCGTTCGGGCAGACGTATAACCACAACACAGGTTCCCGTGGAAGAATTTAACAGAGTGTTTACAAAATACATAGAGGCAGGACAGGATATCGTCTATATCGCTTGTTCTTCAAAACAGTCGGGCTCCGTCAACACGGCGCACGTTCTTGCCGAAAAACTGATGAAAGAACATCCCGAAAGAAAGATTTTCTGCATAGACTCCCTCAATGCCTCTATGGGTGAGGGTATGCTTGCGATCGAAGCCGCACGCCTTGCCGAAAAAGATATGTCCGCGGAAGAGATCAACGAAAAGATTACGGCGATGAGAAAAATAGTCAACGAGTATTGTACCGTTCACTCTCTTGACGCGCTTCGCCGCGCAGGAAGAGTTAAGGCAACCTCCGCATTTTTCGGAAATCTTATGGGTGTAAAACCGATAATCATTGCCGATGCCGTAGGCGCACAGTCTGCATTTAAGAAAGTCAAGGGCAGACAGAACTCGTTCAAAGAAATCGTTTCCTTGCTTAAAGAGTCTATAATCGACCCCGAAAATCAGACGGTTTATGTTTTGCACGCCGATTGCACGGCGGAAGAAGTAGATCAGTTAAAAGGTCTCATACTTTCGGAAATTCCCTGCAAAGAGATTTATGTCGGTTACATCGGTCCGATAATCGGCGCTTCGATAGGTCCCGACGCGGTTGCGATATTCGGACTCGGAAAAGAAGTTACATACAATTTGGGAGACTGAAATGAACACGAAGACGGCAGACGCTCTTCTTTACAAAAAAATGGTGGAGGCGGGTGCTGCAAATCTTAAAGCGCACGCTGACGAAATAAATGATCTGAATGTGTTTCCGATACCTGACGGAGACACGGGCGACAATATGCTCCTGACCGTTCTCGGCGGCGCGGAAGTTGCAGAGGCTCAAACTCTCGGAGAAACGGCGAGAAATGTTGCAAACGGTATGCTCCTTTCCGCGAGAGGAAATTCGGGCGTTATACTTTCGCAGTTCTTTGACGGTATAGCGGCGGGGCTTGACGGAGTTGAGACCGCCGATGTCGAAAAACTTGCAGCTGCTATGAATGAGGGCGTAAAACACGCTTACGCCGCTGTTATGGAGCCGACGGAAGGGACTATCCTGACAGTTGCGCGTGAATCTGCGGAAGCGGCGGGGCAACTCGGTGCACAAACCGTTGAAGAATATCTTGACGGATTTTTGGCTGAGGCGAATGCGTCGTTAATGCGCACTCCCGAACTGCTTGCCGTTCTGAAACAGGCGGGGGTCGTGGACTCCGGCGGTGCGGGTCTTATTCGTATAGTTGAGGGTATGAGACGTTCTCTCGACGACGATTTTGATGCTGCTGTCGTCGACGCTCCCAAAATCGGAGCCGAAAAACTCGATCTCGGAAAATTTGACGAAAACAGCGTGCTTGAATTCGGTTACTGCACCGAACTTTTGCTCCGTCTGCAAACGGCAAAAACAGATGTCGAAAATTTTGACGTTTCCGTTATAACGGATTATCTGCAAAACATAGGTAATTCCATCGTTGCTTTCAAAACGGGAAGCATAGTAAAAATCCATGTTCACACGATGACGCCCGATAAGGTTCTCGGATTTTGCCGCAATTTCGGTGAGTTTTTGACGGTCAAAATCGAGAATATGTCGTTGCAGCACAACAATACCGAATCTTTCGGAACTGTGGATAAGCCGAAAGAACATAAAAAATACGGTGTTGTGACCGTTGCTTGCGGGAACGGCATAAAGCAGATGATGCTTGACCTCGGTGCGGATGAAGTCGTAAACGGCGGACAAAGCATGAACCCGTCTGCAAAAGATTTTCTCGATTCGTTTGACAGGGTAAATGCCGATACGATATTTGTTCTGCCGAATAACGGTAACGTAATTCTTGCGGCAAAGCAAGCAGCGAAAATGTATGAAAAGGCTGATGTCCGTGTCATTGAAAGCAAGACCCTCGGTGAGGGACACGCCGCATTGACGATGCTCAACACGGAACTTGATACTCCAGAAGAAGTTGAATCCGAACTTTACGACGCAATGCAAAACGTTACCACCGCGGCAGTTTCGACCTGTTCGCGCGATACGGAAAGCAACGGACTCGACCTCTACAAGGGCGAATATATAGGTTTTGTGGGCGACCGCGTTTTGTCGGCGGACAATGACAGGGTAGACACCGCAAAAAGGCTTATAGACGGCATAGATTTTACGGACAGGGAAATTTGCATTCTCATCTGCGGCAAGGATTCCGACGCCGCGGAAACGGAAGAGATTAGAGAACATCTTGCCGCAAAGCATTCAATGTGCGAGATATATGTTATCGACGGCGAGCAGGATATATATCATTACATAATGATTGTCGAATAAGAGGAAAAAACAATGAAGGCTCTTGCATACATAATATCCGCGGTTTTCGCGTATTTTGTTTCGGGACTCAATCCCGCGATAATTATGTCGAAAGCGATATATAAAAAAGATATCCGTACCTGCGGAAGCGGAAACCCCGGTTTTACAAACTTTAAGCGTGTTTTCGGCAACAAATATGCGTGGTTTGTTTTTGTGCTTGACATTCTCAAAGGCGCCGTGATTTCCGTTGTTGCGGGGTTGCTTTTCCGTGCGTATGTCGGCTCGTGGGCTCTTGGCGTCGCTTATGCGGGACTGTTTGCCATGCTCGGTCATGCGTTCCCCATATATTACGGGTTCAAAGGCGGAAAGGGCTTTCTTGTCTGCCTTTCGACAGTTTGGTTCATTGACTGGCGGACGGGCGCGATAGCCACGGCAGTTCTCGTTATAATGCTGCCGCTGACAAAGTATATGTCATTGTCCACAATGTCCGCACTTGTTGCAGGCGCGGTTGCCGTTGCCGCATTCGGCGGCGGACTTGCCGTAAGCATTATGTATGCGGTCTGCGTACTCTTTGTTATAGTGCGGCATAAACAGAATATTGTAAGACTTGTTCAGGGAACCGAATCAAAATTCAGTTTCGGAAAGAAATAGGAAAAAAATACGAGCAAGAGAGACTTTCTCCGTTATTTGAGGAAGTCTCTCTTGCTTTGTTCAGTATGGAAAAACCGTGCTTCACACAATTCTATTTGTCTGCGTTCAATTCGGGGAAAATGCGAATCGCGTTTTGACGAAGTATCAGTTTTTTGTCTTTTTCCGGTATTTGGGCGTATTCTATCCTGCCGCGCTGTGCGCCCACGGCGTATGTGTCCGAACCGTACAGTATTCGTTCGGACAATCCCTGTGCAACCGCCGCTTCTATAACGAAGTTCTGAAAACTTGCGCTGCCCGAAGTGTCAAGATAAACGTTTCCGTGCTTTGCTTGTTTTGCCGCTCTGAAAAAGTCGTTATCCGCCATGTGTGCAACGTCGAGTATCATATTTTTGTACTTATCTGCGTATTTCAGGTAAAGATACGGTGCAAATTCGGGGTGTATCTGCACCACGGCGTTCATATCGTCCGCGAATGAAAAAAGTTTTTCGCCGTATTCTTCCGTCGAATACCCATGCAGGGGCGGGTGAAGTTTTATGCCGAGACATTTTCTTGTATTCAGCATTCCTTTTGCCTGCAAAAAAGTGTCTTCCGTTCGCGGGTCGATAACCACCCATTGATACAGCGACGGAACTTTGGGACAAAGGTCGTATAAGTATTCATTCTCTTCTATGACCGCTTTGGGGTCAAGAACCGAGGCAAAAGTTGAACATATCGTATATTCGACGTTTGCGGCATCGTTCATTTTTATGATATTGTCGAGGTCGCACCTGTAAACATCGCTCTCGGCGCTGTCCGACCGGTGTCCGTGATTGAAATGCGAATGAAAATCTATTGCTTTGATTTTTGAAAGTTCCATATTTTAACCTCTTTCGCACATGTGACTGTATTATATCACATCATATCGGAAAATGGAAGAGTTTCGGTAAAAAATAATTCTTTGCATAAATGTATCTTTACATTTTTCACTTAATGTGTTATAATATATATAATTATGACTTTGAGGATGAATATGAAAAAAGTTTTATCGCTGATTGCAGTATTTGTTTTGATATTCTCGCTTGTTTCCTGTGGGAAAACGAGACGGGAAGACAACGGAAAACCGAATATAATTGCAACGCTTTTTCCGCAATACGATTTTGCCCGCGCAATAGCCGGGGATAAGGCAAACGTGAAAATGCTGCTGTCTCCAGGCACGGACAGTCATGATTATGACCCTACGCCGTCCGCTGCCCTTGAAATATCGCAATGCGATCTTTTTGTATATACGGGCGACAATATGGAAATGTGGGCTGCAACGCTCCTGACAAATGTTGACAGGCAAAAAGTTTACGTTCTTGACTGCACGCAAGGCATTGAGTTCAAAGCATCGGATGACGATCATGAACACGGGCATGAACACGAACTTGACCCGCACGTCTGGACAAGCCCCGTCAACGCAATAAAAATGGTTGAAAATATTCTTGATGCCATATGCGCCGTTGACGGTGAGAATGCGGCTTTTTATAAGGCAAATGCTGAAAAATATATAAAGCAACTCGATGCGCTTGACGCGGAATTTCGTGAAGTTGTTGCAAACGGAATAAGAAAAGAAGTGGTTTTCGGCAGCCGCTTTGCACTTAAATATTTTGCCGACGAATACGGGCTTTCGTATACCGCCGCCATCGCTTCATGCGAATCGGAAGACGAACCGTCCGTCAGCGTTATGAATGCGATAATTGAAAAAGTAAAGACAGAACATATTCCCGTCGTTTATTACGAGGAACTTTCCGAACCCCGCATAGCGCAAAAAATTGCGGAAGAGACAGGCTGCAAGATACGGCAGTTTCATTCCTGCCACAACGTAAGCAAAGATGAATTTGACCGCGGCGTTACTTATATCGATCTGATGAAAGAAAACGCAAAAGTTTTGAAAGAGGGGCTTGACTGATGAGCGCTATCTCCGTTTGCGACGTTACTTTGTCTTATGATAATCTGACCGTTGCGGAACACGTTTCGTTTGATATCGAATTCGGCGATTACGTTTGCATCGTCGGCGAAAACGGTACGGGAAAAAGCACGCTGCTGAAAGCGCTTGTGGGAATACATCAGCCGAAGCACGGTCATATTCTTTATGACTGCGACATCAAAAACGGCGATATAGGTTATCTGCCGCAACAGACCGTAGTTCGGAACGATTTTCCCGCATCGGTCGAAGAGATAGTCCGCAGCGGCTGTCTCGGACTTTTGGGCAAACGCCCGTTTCTTTCATCGGAAGAAAAGATGATTGCAGATAAAAATATGAGCCTGCTCGGTATTTCCGATTTGCGGAAAAAGTCTTTCCGTGAACTTTCGGGCGGGCAACGCCAGCGTGTGCTTCTTGCAAAAGCGCTTTGCTGCGCACGCAAGATTCTTGTCCTTGATGAACCCGTAACGGGACTTGACCCGCTTGTGACCGCGGATATGTATTCCATACTTCGCACGATAAACGATGAGGGTGTGACCGTTGTTATGGTCTCACACGAAATAGACGATGCCGTTAAACAGGCGTCGAAAATACTGCACTTAAAACACGGCGTTGAATTCTACGGCAGCGTTTTGGATTATTTGAAAAGCCCGGTCGGAAAACTGTTCACGGGAGGGAAAACCGATGCTTGATTATATTTTTTCGGTCTTTGCCAGCCCCGTATTTGTTCCTGCAATAGTTGTCGGGTGTCTTGTGTCTCTTTGTTCCGCGCTTTTGGGTGTCAGCCTTGTTCTCAAACGCTACTCCATGATAGGCGACGGGCTTTCTCATGTCGGTTTCGGTGCAATGAGCGTTGCCGCTGTTCTGAACCTCGCCCCGCTCTGGGTTGCCGTTCCCGTTATGATACTGACCGCGTTTCTGCTTCTGCGTTTGAGTGAGAACAGCAAACTGAAAGGCGACAGCGTGATTGCCCTTATTTCTTCAAGCGCCGTTGCAGTAGGTCTCATTGCCGCACATATTTCAGGCACAAACAGAGCGGTTGACAGTTATTTGTTCGGCTCAATAGTCGCGGTCGGCAAAAACGATATGTATGTCAGCATCGCGCTGAGCGCTGTTGTTCTTGCGCTTTATCTGATTTTTTACAACAGAATATTTGCGGTTACGTTTGACGAGAGTTCCGCCCGAGCAAACGGTGTGCGCGCGGGGGCGTATAATATCCTTATCGCTTTGCTTTCAGCGATTACGATAGTTGTCGGAATGCGCCTTATGGGCACGCTCCTGATTTCGGGGCTGATAGTTTTTCCCGCAATATCATCAATGCGCGTGTTCAAGAGTTATCGCGGCGTTGTGATAAGTTCGGCGATAATCTCCGTTCTTTGTTTCCTTGCGGGCTTTATACTTGCCTGTTTCGATCTGCCGACGGGCGCAAGCATAGTTATTGCCGACCTTGCGGTATTTCTTGTATTTTCTCTCGTGGGATTTCTTCGTAAGAAGGTTGAAAAGAAATGAAGACCGAAAACGATAGGATAATTCTTCATTGCGACTGCAACTGCTTTTTTGCGTCCGTCGAAATGACGTTTGATCCGAGCCTGAAAGATGTTCCGATGGCTGTCGGAGGGGACGAAAGCAAACGGCACGGCATAATTCTTGCAAAAAACGAGATAGCGAAAAAATACGGCGTCAAAACGGCTGAAACGCTTTGGCAGGCACGAAAAAAATGTCCCGATCTGCGCATTGTTCCGCCCAGACACGGCGTATATTCCGAATTTTCGAAGCGCGTAAATGAAATCTATTACAGATATACGGACACGGTTGAGCCTTTCGGCATAGACGAATCGTGGCTCGATATGACGCATTCCGCGCACCTATGGGGCGGCGGTGAAGCCGTTGCGGATGAGATCAGGCGCGTTGTCCGCGAAGAGATAGGCATAACCGTTTCCGTCGGGGTTTCTTTCAATAAAGTTTTCGCAAAACTCGGAAGCGACTATAAAAAGCCCGACGCAACGACTGTTATTTCCCGGGAAAACTATAAAAAGATAGTTTTTCCGCTTCCCGTGTCCGACCTTTTGTATGTCGGGCGTTCGTCCGTTCAGGTTCTTCATGATATGGGAATATCAACGATAGGAGACCTTGCGGCGGCTGACAGGGAATATCTTGTTCATCGTCTTGGCAAGAGCGGCGGGCAACTTTATGATTATGCGAACGGACTTGATAACTCTCCCGTCAAAAACGGAGAGGAAAGGGAAGATGTCAAGTCTGTCGGCAACGGAATGACTTTCAGCCGAGACCTTGTCGGAATTGACGATATTCTTTTCGGTGTTACAAAACTGACGGATTCGGTTTGTTCCAGAATGCGCAAACACGGCTTGAAGTGCCGTACCGTTCAGGTGACTTTGCGAGCACCGGATTTTCGTTCTTTTGTACGTCAGCAACCGATGCCAAAGGCTTCAGATTTGGCGTCCGACGTGATTTCCGTTGCGATGGAACTGATAAAAAGGAACTGGGTGCTTACAAACCCGATAAGAATGATAACCGTGACCGCCACAAACCTTGTCCCCGCAGACGAGCCCGAGCAGAGCAGTCTTTTTGAAAGCGAAGAAGAACCGGCAGAGAAGAAAAAGCGTCGGATAGCAAGAACCATGGACGAACTTCGAAACCGTTACGGCAAAGGTTCGATATCTTTCGGAAGAACGTTAAAAGGTGATCTTGACGGAGAGGAAAAGCCCGAAGAAGATAATAAATAATGATAAAAATTATAAATATATAATCATACGGAGGAATATGTTATGGAAATTTTGAAACGTGCGGATGTTCCCCAGGAGTTTACTTGGGACTTGACACCCGTTTTTGCGAACGATGACGCATGGTTTGCGGAATATGAGGCTCTGAAAGCACTTCCCGAAAGAATCGCGGAATATCGCGGTACTCTCGGCAAGAGCGCAAAAGGCCTTTTGGCTTTTCTGAAATTTGAAGATGAAGTAACACTTCGGCTCAGTTCGCTTCTCGGCTATGCTTCCTGCAAAGGCGACGAAGATACAAGCAATAACTTCTATCAGGATATGCGCGGCAAAGCAACGGGAACTTGGGTAAATATTTCGGGTGCGCTTTCATTCGCAACGCCTGAAATAATGGCAATAGACGAAAAAGTTCTCGACAGCTTTTATAAAGATGAACCCGAACTTGAAACATACAGAAGAAGCCTTTATCAGATAAGAAGAAGAGCGGCGCACATTCTTTCCGACGAGGGTGAAAAGCTTCTTGCTGCTGCAGGTGAAATGGCGGACGCTCCCGACAGAATAAGAAGCACGTTCAGCGACGCCGATCTGACGTTTGACGATGTTGTTGACGGACAGGGAAATGTTCATCATCTGACGGACGGCACGCTTGTTCCTCTTCTCGAAAGCACGGACGTAAAACTGCGTGAGAACACGTTCAAAACGTTTTATAAACGTATGGGCGAGTTCAAAAATACCGTCGCATCCACTCTCGACGCGCAGTTTAAGCAACTTCGTTTCTTTGCCGGTGCACGCAAGTATTCCTCGACGCTTGAAGCTTCTCTTGACGTGACGGAAGTTCCTGTAAGCGTTTATACAAATCTTATCGAAGCGGTTCATGCAAATCTCGACAAGATGTATAAGTACGTTGCACTCCGCAAAAAACTTCTCGGCGTGGACGAACTGCATATGTATGATGTTTACACTCCCATCGTTCCCGACGCCGCGGTTGAAATTGACTTTGAACAGGCGAAAAAGACCGTTCTTGAAGCGCTTTCCGTTCTCGGTGAAGATTATACGGATATGCTTAAAGAGGGCTTCGCAAATCGTTGGATAGACGTTTATGAAAATGTCGGAAAACGCAGCGGCGCATATTCTTCCGGCTTCGGCAGACCTCATCCGTATGTTCTTCTCAACCATAAGAACAATCTGGACAGCCAATTCACTCTTGCCCATGAAATGGGACACGCTCTTCACAGTTACCTGACCATGAAGAATCAGCCCGTGAATACCGCAGATTACGTTATTTTCGTTGCCGAAGTCGCTTCGACCTGCAACGAAGTGCTTTTGATGAAATATCTGCTTAAAAACACGACGGACAAAAATGCGAAAGCGTATCTTATAAATCACTTCCTCGACCAATTCAAGGGCACGATTTACAGACAGACCATGTTTGCCGAATTTGAACTTGAAATGGGCAAAATGTCCGAGAACGGCGAAACGCTGACCGCTGATGCACTTTGCAAGAAATATTATGAGTTGAACAAACTCTATTTCGGTCCCGATATGGTTTCCGATGAAGAAATAGCGCTTGAATGGTCGCGCATTCCGCATTTCTTCTATAATTACTATGTGTTCCAGTATGCGACAGGTTTCTCTGCCGCCGTTGCCATCGCCAACAGGATTCTTGAAAAGGGTGCGCCTGCAGTTGCGGATTACAAGCGTTTCCTTTCAAGCGGCAGCAGCACCGACCCCATCTCTCTGTTGAAGATAGCAGGCGTTGATATGAGTTCTCCCGAGCCCATAAACGAAGCGCTCAAACTCTTCGGCTCACTTATCGACGAACTCGACGCACTGTTGAAATAGAAATAATTGAATACAGCAGTTTGCCGCCCGACGAAATTTCGTCGGGCGGCAGTTTTATGCAATAAAATTTTAATCAGATTTTGTCTGGTATTTCTTTCGGAAACGGCATAGGCGGTCTTTCGTTCTGCTCCTGCGGCGTGTTTTCTATATAGTGCTTTGCCTGTGTCGTGAACAGTTCCGCATATTTGCCGCCGAGTTTCATCAGCGTTTCGTGATTTCCCGTTTCGACAATCTTTCCGCCTTCGAGAACGATTATTTTGGACGCAATCGTTGCGCTTGAAAGTCTGTGCGATACGAAAATCGTTCCTTTTCCGTATCTAAGCCTGTCAAACTGTGAGAATATCTCCTGTTCCGCCATCGGGTCGAGTGACGCTGTCGGCTCGTCGAGAATAACAAAGTCCGAATCTCTCAAAAATGCTCTCGCGACGGCGATCTTTTGCCATTGACCTACGGAAAGTTCAAGTCCCGTCTGCTCAAAGACTCTCATAAGCGGAGTATCGTATCCCTCGGGCAGTTTTCTGATGAATTCATCGGCGTTGCTCTTTTCCGCCGCGTCGTGTATGAGCGTTGTATCGTCTTTTCTGTTAAGGTCTCCGAACCCGATGTTTTCTTTTACGGAAAATGCGTATTTGCCGAAATCCTGGAATATCATTCCGTACATTGAATACAGGTCTTTTACATCATATTCTCTGATATCGTATCCGTCAAGCATTATAACGCCCTCTGTCGGGTCGTAAAGACGTGTCAGCAGTTTGAGAAGAGTTGTTTTCCCCGCACCGTTCAATCCGACGAGAACTATCGTTTCTCCCGTCGAAAACGTCATATTGATGTTTTGAAGGACTTTTCTGTTTGTCGCGGGGTAAGAGAATGATACGTTTTTGAACTCTATGATGTGCGGCGCATGGTGATTGACTTTTCTCGGTGTCAGCAAAATGGAAACGACCGTGGGTTCAACATTCATAAATGTTATGAGGTTGTCGATATAAAGCGTTCCCTCGTAAATACTGCCTGTTGTTGTTATCAGCGAAGATACACTGTTTGAAATTGAGAAAAGCGCATTGGTGTAGAGTGAGTAGTCACCTATGGTCAGCAGTCCCGAATATACAAGGTATGCTATTCGAAGAAAAATTCCGCCGTTCAGCACGGATTGCGCCGTCGCTATTCCTATGCCCCAGCCGCCCTCTTGAACGATGAGCCGTTTCATGCCTTTGAAATATGTTTTGAATGTTCCCGAATATTTGTCTATAAACATGTCTCCGAGATCAAAAAGTTTGACTTCTTTTACAAGGTCTTTGTCCGTAAGCAACTGTGAATAGTATTCAAGTTGTCTGCGTTCCTTTGAGTGAAAACGCATATAACCGAACATCTTTTTTCTGTATTTATATGTGATTATCGCGGACGGAACAGTCATAAGTATAACAGCGATCGGTGCCCAAAACATCGTTCCGGCAAGAACCGTTATGAAACTGATAAGCGTTATCAGTGTGCTGATTATGCTGAAAGCCGCCTCGATGACCTGCAACGGTCTGCTGCCTGCTTCCTGCGTCGCGTTTTCGAGTTGCGAATAGAATTCGGGAAGATCGAACTTTGCGAGGTCGATCGTTTTCGCCTTTTTCATTATTTTGATTTTAATGCTGTAAACGAACAGTTCGTTTGAAAGGCGTGTTATCATTCTGTTGACAGAACTGATAACGAGTACAAAAAGTTGGAACACTATCTGCAACAAAAGCAGTCCGCCGAGTTGCCAGAAGTCCCCGAGCGTTCCTTCGACGGCTTTTTGAAGCCCGTCCATAAGCCATTTTGTGATGTATGCGCCGATTATGGACTGAACACCGTTGAACAGCGCCATAAACGCCATAAGAATTATTATGATAGGCTGGGATTTATAAACGAGAGTGAAAATGTAGAACAGTCTGCGGAGCGTTTCTTTGAATGATTTGCCGATAAACGAAACTTTATTTTTGAAACCTTTTGGCATTTTCGGAGCTTCCGTCTCTGAATGAATGGGCGGAGGTCCCATCGGTGGTCCGAACATAAATATACCTCTTTTTACATAATATTACAATAATTATACAGTTGATTTTTGTGTGTGTCAATAGAGTTTTCTTATGATACACAAGAATTTAACCGTTTTTCCGTTTTTGACGGTATACAAAAAAAGTTCGGATATTATTCGTTGCAACGGTTTTCAAAAATAATGTATAATAATATATATAATATGTTGAAAGGAGCGAATGTCTTTGCACAAACGAAATGTTTTGAAAGAAAAACTCCGCGAGTCCGTTTCATCCGTACTTCCGATAACTCTGATAGTTGCAGCGCTGTGTTTTATATTGATTCCGATAGAAAGCGGGCTCATGCTCTCGTTTCTCGTCGGCGCCGTTATGATAATAGGCGGAATGGCTCTTTTTACCATCGGTTCGGACGTCTCCATGACGCAGATAGGTTCTCATATCGGCGGCGCAATGACCCGTTCACGTCGGCTGTGGCTGATACTTGCCGTAAGTTTTGTTATCGGCGTTATAATAACCGTTGCAGAACCCGATTTGCAGGTGCTTGCGAAGAATGTTCCGAGCATAGACAAAAACATTCTGATAATCACCGTTGCGGCGGGAGTGGGATTTTTTCTCGTTGTCAGTATGCTCCGAATACTTTTCGGCTTTTCTCTTAAATGGCTTTTTATAGTATTCTATATTGCACTATTTGCTCTTGCGGCATTTGCCGACAAAGAATTTCTTTCGGTTGCGTTTGATTCGGGCGGGGTCACGACAGGACCCATGACGGTTCCTTTCATAATGGCTCTCGGTGTCGGCGTCGCTGCCACAAGAAGCGATAAAAAGGCAAAAGACGACAGTTTCGGTCTGGTCGCGCTTTGCTCGATAGGTCCAATTCTGTCCGTCCTGATTCTCAGTTTTATTTACAGCGGCGGAGCGGAAGAATCCACACTCGCGGTCAATTCTTTTTCGCATACGGTAGCTCTTGGTTGGGAGTATCTGCGAGAACTTCCCGCATATATGGGCGAAGTCGCTCTGGCTCTTCTTCCGATAGTAGCTTTCTTTCTGATTTTTCAGGTCGTTTCCCTGCATATAAAGAAAAAACCTTTTATCAATATCTTGATAGGCATTGTCTTTACTTATGTCGGACTTGTCCTGTTTATGACCGGCGTCAATGTCGGCTTTCAATCGCTTGGGTATGTACTCGGCGCGGAGATTGTAAATTCCGGGTTTAAGTATCTGCTTGTCCCGCTTGCGATACTTATGGGCTGGTTCATCATCAACGCAGAGCCTGCGGTTCATGTTTTGAACAAACAGGTCGAGGAATTGAGCGCGGGCGCAATATCCGCAAAAGCGATGGGACTTAGTTTGTCCGTTGCTGTCTCTGCGGCAATGGGGCTTTCCATGGTTCGTGTATTGACGGGAATTTCCGTGATGTGGTTTCTTATTCCGGGATATGCGACGGCGCTTATTCTTTCGTTTTTCGTGCCGCAGACTTTTACGGCGATAGCCTTTGACTCGGGCGGCGTAGCGTCAGGACCGATGACGGCAACATTTATGCTCCCGTTTGCAATGGGTGCGTGTTCGGCGCTCGGCGGCAATGTCATGACAGACGCTTTCGGGCTTGTCGCCCTTGTTGCAATGATGCCGCTTATAACCGTTCAGGTGATGGGCGCGATATCCGTTGTCAAAAGCCGTAGGGGAAAGGTCGAGGTTTTCGAACCCGTTTACGCGGACGAGGGCGTTATCGAACTGTGGGAGGTCGCCTGATATGGAACTTTATTGTGTTATAAGCATAACTGACAGAATCGCCGCCGTCGATATTCTCCGAATTTGTCACGATCTCGACCTTTCGTTTACGCTGACAAATCTCGGGCGAGGAACTGCGACAAGCGAACATTTGAACCTGAATGATTTGGAAAGCAGCGAAAAAACCGTGGTCAGCGCCTTTGCGGACGGCGAGGACATGAGAAAAATGTTGCGTCTCGCAAAAATCCGACTTTTTATGGATATTCCCGGCAACGGAATAATGATGGCGATTCCCGTAAAGAGCGTAGGCGGAACAAAAACGCTTTCATTTCTGACAAACGGAAAACAACCGGAAGGAGGCATTCCCGAAATGAAATTTGAAAACGAACTTATCGTTGTTATCCTCAACGAGGGCTATTCCGACACCGTTATGGATGCGGCGCGTGCCGCAGGTGCAGGCGGGGGAACTGTTCTTCACGCAAAAGGGACAGGGCACAAAAAGGCGGTAAAATTCTTCGGAGTCTCTCTTGCTGAGGAAAAAGATATGATTTACATCGTCTCACCCGCTTCAAGGAAAGCAAAAATAATGAACGCGATAGAAAAGGCGGCGGGAACGGAGACCGACGCGGGCGCATTTTGTTTTTCTCTTCCCATATCGGAGGTTGCGGGACTTCGAAAATTTGACGGAGAAACGGACGGCGAGTGATTACCCGAAGATCGGATTGTTTTTTGCGAGCAGTTTTCCGTGTTCGTGCAGATATTCCGCTTTGATGTGGCACGGTTCCGCATATTCGTTCAGTTCGATTATAAGTTTTTTTGCTTCGCTCGGAAGCCCCTCGACTTCTATATAAGCATAAAAATAACCGTCCGTTTCGTATATCTCGTTTTTGACAATGACTTCGGAAAACTTGGAAAAAACTTTCCTGCTGTCAAGCAGTGCGTCAACAGTTTCAAACTTCATTATCTGATACATATACTCTTTTGCGTCGTTTTTCGGTATCTTTGAAATGAAGATGGTTATGCTTCCTGTAATACAGTTCCGCGCTTCTATAAGAATCCGTGAATTTCGGGAATCAAAACCTATTTCTCTTTTTGCTTCGAGAATTATTCTTTCGCAAAAACGGCGGGTGTTTGCATCGTCGCAGTTCATAGTCTCGTATGTTATACCGTATTTCAACTGGTCGTCGGCATCGACCGTGACCTTGATTTTCGATTCGTTTATCTGCTCTATGTACATTGCGTTTACCTCCGTCATCGTTCATATTATCATTATATAAAAAATTTTGTTTAGTGACAATGAATAAAAAAATGCACAGTTGACAATTTTGTGCATATATGGTAAAATACAGAATAAATATTATATAATACAGTACAATTCGCAGGGGGCGTTGAATATATGAAAATAACAGTTGTCGGTTGCGGCAGATGGGGCTCGTGCATTGCATGGTATCTTGACAGAAACGGTCATGATGTTACCGTTTTCGGAGAAGAGGACGCACCGACTTATGTAGGGTTTAAAGAAAACAGAACAAACGGCGTTGTGACTTTTCCCGAAAGCATACACCTTACGGCAGACCTTGACGATGCGCTGAACGGTGCGGAAACCGTCGTTATCTCTATTCCGTCACAGAATCTGCGTACTTTTATGCAGACCGCAAAAGCACACGATATCGGAAACAAGACGTTCGTTCTTTGTATGAAAGGCATCGAGGTCGAGACGGGAAAACTTCTCCACGAGGTCGTGGAAGAATATCTGCCGAAAACTTCATCTCTTGCCGTGTGGGTCGGTCCCGGACACGTTCAGGAATTTGTTGCGGGACATCCGAACTGTATGGTTATAGACAGTTTTGATAAAGATGTGACCGCAAAACTCATTTCCGAGTTTTCAAGTGATCTGATACGCTTTTATTACGGCACAGATATGATAGGTACTGAGATAGGCTCCGCAGTCAAAAACGTTATCGGCATTGCGGCGGGTATTCTTGACGGGCTTAACCGTTCTTCTCTTAAAGGCGCGCTTATGTCCCGCAGCACTTTCGAGGTCGCAAGGCTTATGAAAGCAATGGGCGCAAATCCGTTTTCTTCGTTCGGACTTTGTCACCTCGGCGATTTTGAGGCAACCGTCTTTTCGGAATATTCGCACAACAGGCAGTACGGAGAATCCCTTGTTACCGGTTGTGAAACGTTCGGTCTGGCGGAGGGGTACTATACCGTTGCCGCGGTTAAGAAACTTGCGGAAAAATATAATGTGGATATGCCTATATGCGAAGCCGTTTACGACGTTATTTATAACGGTGCCGATGTCAAAGACTCCATTTCAAAACTTTTCTCACGCAGTCAGAAAGAAGAGTTTATCATCTGAATCTGAAAATGTTACGCCGTCCGCAAAAAGCGGACGGCACGGTATGAAATCTTCTTACGGTTACAAAAAATTTGCAATTTACCCCTTGCATTTCAATGAAAACTGTGATATTATATATAGGCTGAATTGAAACGGCAAAACCGAATATGCGCTTGTAGCTCAGCTGGATAGAGTGACTGGCTACGAACCAGTAGGTCGGGGGTTCGAGTCCCTTCAAGCGCGCCAGAAAAAAGCACTTGCGTCAGCAAGTGCTTTTTTCAGTTATATTCGCTGCGTTCACTCAGCGAATATAATATCACTGCGCCGCAGTCGCAATATCACTTTTGCCGCAGGCAAAAATATCACTCCGAGCAGCGCGAGGTATATCACTAATTCACTTCATCTCGAATTCTGCGGTAAATATCATCTTGTAATATAATTATTTAAAATTGTTCTTGACATATGTAATTATTTATGATATACTCTTATCATTAGAAATAGATTTTGTCGCATAATCACATAATACATAAAATAACGTTCTATATAGTTAGTCCTAAAGCGCGCCACCGTATACTGTGTGCCTACCCAATTGGATTTATCTGCAGACGCGCAGTTGAAGTACCTGCTTCACGTGCGTCTGTTTTTTACTTTTACATTTTGTAATAGATATATTATAAATTCCAGTAAAATGTTGCTATCCGAGAGGAATAATATTATCTCATATTTAAGTATGTTTTGGGAAATCCGGAATTAGTTCAACTTCACCATCGTATTAGTAAAATTGCCGTAACTGCTGAGATAAATGGCTGATTGCAATAATTAAGGAACTCAGATTCGATGAAAAAACTCGAAACGGCTCATAACTCTGTAATAAAGAATAAATCACTGTATTAAATGACAACATCACCGTGCCGGCGATCGATGTATTCTTCGAATACCATGAAAACATTATATCACAAAAGACAAATGGCACTCGATTTTCATTTAAGTTTACAATATACATGATTTTATTTGGAGGTTTTAGAATGATTAACTGGAATTTATATAAATTGTCAAGGTTCAATGTTTCAACTACTGATAGAGATGGAAACATACTTCTCACCAACACGATAACAAACGTTTTTGTAAAAATCATTAACAACAAAAAAGTACCTATACCTTCCTTTGAGATGAATAAAAAATTGTTTGATCGTATGAGCAAATCCACTTTGAACAAAATGATTCAATATGGCGTGATTGTGAAAAATGAAATGAATCAAGATGGTGTGATTGATGATATATATATAGACACTGTTGAAAACAACAAAAGATTGGATATTGTGGTACTTACGACGAATCAGTGTAACTTTAGCTGTATTTATTGTTTTCAGAAAAGGGAGGAACACTTCTTAAACTTCAAACAATATGATGCGCTCATATTGTTTATTGAAGAAAAAATTAAAAAATATGGTTATCAGAATGTAAAGATTCGCTGGTTTGGTGGTGAACCGCTTTTGGGAATGGAAGGTATTCGTTATTTTTCTAAAAATATAAATGCTTTACGTAAGCAATACAATTTCACATATGGATGTGGAATTATTACAAATGGGTATTTGCTGAATCTCGAAACTTTTAAAGAGTTATATAAATATAATGTGGTTACTTATCAAATATCAATTGACGGTCTTCCTGAAATTAAACATAGAGTTATGAATAATGGTAATTCAACATTTGAAAAGATATTCGAGAATTTAAAAAAAATCAGAGATAATATAAAATTTCAGATGTTTTCAATTACTATCAGAATTAATTTTACAAAAGAGTTATTGGCACGCGCCGATGAAATTGTAAATCTTTTTTATAGCGAATTTGGAAACGATAAAAGATTCTGCTTTTCGTTTATTCCTGTGTTTGATTGGAGTTACAAAGATAGTGATTATATGAAAGCCGAGCGCTTGAATGCCGAACTAATTCATGAAAAGGATGTATCTAACATTATGAAGAAATATGGTGACAAGCTTGACTTTAAAGCATGGACTAATTTGCTGTTTGCGCATAATGATTGTTGGGCAGGATCTAAACACGGATATACCATCGATGCCAATGGCGATATTTTAAAATGTGATTTCAAGCTTGAAGGATTTGAAGAAAACAAAGTAGGCACTATTGATGAAAATGGTAATTTAAGTTTTAGTCATGAAAAAGAACGTCGATGGATTTTTGATACGCCTCTTACAGAATGCTATGCTTGTGAATGCTTTCCGCTGTGCCTGTCAACATCATGCGGTGCGGCAAGAATACAAGGAATTATGCAGAATAAATGTTTATCGTTTAAACAGCGTGTGCTAGACTATTTAGAAATAGAAAGCTACAATTCAAACAACCACTTTTTGGAGGTCTCATTATGATCGAAAAGCGGTTAAATCAATTATTAGAGGACAATGGTTTGTATGATTCGGACAGTGAAATGCAAGAAAAACTATTGTCAGAAATGGATTCTTTAAGATTTATTCAATTAGTTGTTGCAATTGAAAATGAATTTAATATAGGAATTCCTGATGAATACTTGTTATTACAGTATTTTAGAAAAAAAGATGAGATAGTGAAAATTATTGAAGAAACTGTATCATCTGAGTTTAAAAATGTAAATGATGTTGTTGAAAGAGAACAGTGCATAGGCTGTTTAGCATGTATCCAACTCTGCCCATATGGGAACTTGGAGATTTGTTATGGAAAGTTTCCATATCCTGTGCCTGTAGCGTTTGAGAACTGTGATAATTGTGGGATTTGTTTATTAGAATGTCCGGCTAAAGCCAATGAACATATTGACTCAGAAGATTTACGATAGGTGGAGGTAAAATCATCATGAAGAGACTTAATAAGAAGTGTCATATTGAGCTTTTTAAAGTAATACTTTGCGCAGGTATTGCACCGATGGCAACTTATGAAGCAGATTGTTGGAGCGGAGTTTGCTATAGCTCAGGATGTTACTCGAAAGGTTGTTAATGTAGTAATTATTAAATAACGAAAGTAGATGTACTTATGATCAAAAAAACTTTAAAAAAGAGACTTCATAACAAGGAAAATAAAGTGATTTTGTGCGCGGGTATCGCGCCAATGGCAACTTATGAAGCAGATTGTTGGAGCGGCGTATGCTACAGTTCTTCTTGTTATTCTATGGGATGCTGAGTACATAAATTTACTTGACTCAGCCGGACATTGCCAATTAAAATAAATCTCAAGGAGTAGTTTATGATTCGAGTGGCTATCATTGATACCGGTGTCAATTTAGAGCATCCTGACCTAATTAACAAAAACATATTATGCAAACGGATTGATGCCAAAGGTGAAGCATCATTTTTACAAGGTAATTCAGATCAAATTGGACATGGCACAGCCATTTGCGGAATATTGACGCAAGAAAATGATATTGAGGTAACCGTGTTCAAGATATTTGATTCTTTGGATGAAATTGACGAGGAGTTATTTCTGTCGGTTTTAGACTATATATGCAAAAACGAACGCTTTGATATCTTGAATTTAAGTTTAGGAATGAGTGCTGTTTGCCAATATAAAAAGCTGGAACAGATTTGCAGGGAGATTTCGGCTCATGGAACAATTATTGTTGCTTCTTATAATAATTGTGGATCTGTAACATACCCTGCTGCGTTTCCTTTTGTGATTGGCGTGGATTGGGATATAGAATGTAAAAAAAATAATGATTTCATTTTTTGTAAAAATGGTATCGTAGATGTGTATGGGAAAGGGATAAATCAAAAGCTGTGCTGGTCGAATACAAGCGATTATATAATCAACGCAGGCGCTAGCTTTGCTACCGCCCACATTTCATCAAATTTAATCCCAGTGCTTGAAACCGGCGAAGTAAAAACGTGTAGCGAAGCAAGACTGTTTTTAAAAAAGCGGGCTATAAAAAACATAAATGTTTATCATGCACCCAAGCAATCGCCCATTGATCTGAAGGATAAAAAGGTAGCCGTCTTTCCGTATAATAAAGAAATAATGTCAATCACGAACTATTCTGATTTGTTGTCATGTGAGCTTACACATATCTATGATATCAAACAAACTGGCAGGGTTAATCAATCCACAATTTCTTTTTCGCATAGAAAAGAACATATAAAAGGGTTAAAAATACAAAATTTTCAAGAAATCGTGAATGATGTAGACTCTATTGATGTTTTTATCGTAGGCCACTTGGAAGAAATCAATAGTATTACCAACCATGATTATACAAAAGACTGTATAGATTTTTGTCTAATGTATGGAAAAGCTATGGTTAGTTTTGATACAATAACCGATGTTATACTAAACCAGTTCTCGAAGAAAAATTTAATTTGTCACAACATGAATGTTGATAAAATTTTTTATGATGTTAGTGAAAAACTTAGAATCATTGGAACACCAATAATAACCGTTGTGGGAACTTCTTCAAAACAGGGAAAGTTTTCACTTCAATTAGAACTGCGCAAGAGATTTCTTGAAAACGAATATACAGTCGGTCAATTGTGTACAGAGCCTCAAGGTTATCTTTTCGGAATTGAACAAGTATTTCCTCTCGGATATGGGTCTAATATCAAATTCAGCGAAAAAGAGGTAATTCATGGGATTAACAATCAATTACATGAAATTGAAAAGTTGGGCAAAGATATCATTATAACTGGATTGCAATCTTACTTAATCAGTGATAAGCTTTATAATACTCATTTTTATCCGTCTTTGCAGACTGCCATATTAGCCGCTATCCAACCCGATGCGATCGTATTGGTTGTTAATTGCTACGATGCTGACGAATATATTATTCGGACGATAAAATTTGCCGAATCGGTCACTTGTTCTCGTGTCGTTTGCCTTGCACTGTCATTCAGAAATGTACAAGCGTCTTTTTCGCCTTTGGAACAAAATGTTGTAACGCTAACTGACGATGAAGTAATTGAACATACGCGCAGAATAGCCAATATAACCGGTATAATGTGTTTTAGCATAAATCAAGTTGACTGTATCTTTGACACAATAGTAAATTATCTAAATTAGGAGAGATGTAAATGGCATTGCAAAAAAAAGTATGTGAGGTAATAGTCCGACATAAATTTAGTCTCGTAATAAACCTATTGATTTCTTGTATTCTCGCAATTTCCGGTCTTTTTTCTTTGTACGCATAAGCATATTTCATTGATAAAGTGAGAAGTATTGTTGGCAAGAATTTGTCATAACAAACAGTCATAAAAAATCATCATAATAATCGACGACATTGATCGTCTGAACAATGAACAGATACGACTGATTTTTCAGCTTGTCAATTGCGTTGCGGGATTTCCGAATATGATTTATCTTTTGTCATTTGACAAAGATATTGTCGCAAGAGCATTATCCTTGCGTATTTGAGTTTGTGTGCAAAAATCTGGTCAGCAGGTAAAGAGAGGGGGGACTTTGAAAAAAATTCTATCGAAGAATATATAAAAAAATATATATATTGATACCGCATATGAGAAATTGCTTGAAATAAAAGGTACACAGGCATTTTCATCTTTACCTTTAAATCTAAAAAGAATTTTCATCGCTTTTTGGATGTGGTATAATTCAAAGTCAAAAGCCGAGCAGTACCATGATTTCTCGGAATCCAATGTTGATAAGTTGATTCCAGAGTGGGATACCTGAGAGTTGCTGTTTTAAATTGACGACAACAAAATTATCATGCTCAAAATAGGTCACGGGGCCATCTCGTCGCATGGTCACAAAACAAATAACCCTGCACGAAAGTGCAGGGTTATTTGTTTTGGATATGAAATCAAAGGGACTCGAACCCTGAGAGGGTAAAATGCGTTTTACGCCGTCTCTCAAAAAGTAACCGTTATTTCGCAAAAAAACGATTGACAAAGCTATATGTATATAGTAAAATGTTTACAGTAGCTATATACCCTTTTGCATGGTTTTACCCCGGAGGCATAATGAAAAATAGTTGGAAAAAAATCGCGGCCACTTTTTTGCTTGTTGCGGTCGCATTGAGTTGTTTTGTATTTTCCGCAAATGCACGGTCTGCGGCAACGTACCGTGAAACAGATATTGAAAATCAAAACTATGAAACAAATGATACGGCAAATTTTTCGCTCGGGAAAACGGGACTTCTCGATTCTCTTGCACAACTTCGCGTAAAAACGGACAGACTTTCGGAAACGTCGGAAATTCGTTTTATTGCGCCTATCGACAGTCTGAATTACGACAGCGCGGGTTTTGAACTTACGGTGAATGGGCTGTCACGAACCGTTTATGTGAAATACGCATATCCGGAAGTCGTTTTCGGAAACGGCAGTTTTAAGGCGTCCGAGATTTGTGTCGGTTCAAAGTATTTTATCACATACGCTTTGACGGACATTCCGCAGTCGGAATTTTATACCGAGATTTCGGTTCGTTCTTTTGTTTCCGATACTGACGGAAACTTTGTTTTCGGAGAATCGGTTTCAAAAAAAGTCTCCGATTGGTTTGAGAACGGAATATCTCTTGTTTCCGCACCGAACAGAACCGTTTATTACAAAGACGGCGAACTTGATGTTTCAGGCGCAAAGATTGAGGATATCGTTTCGGGAGACATCATAGATGTTGAATCTTCGATGATTTCAGGCGCGGATTTTTCGACGGTCGGCGAAAAAACGGTTACGGTCAATTATCTGGGCATGGAGACTCAATTTACCGTATCCGTTATAGAGAAAACAAAAGATTTTAGCATTAACGGCACATTCAATTCGCATATGGTGCTTCAACGCAATGCGAATACCCCGATTTTCGGGCTCGGTTCCGACGGAGATATTGTAACTGTATCGTTCGGAGAACAAACAAAACAGGGAACTGTCGAAAACGGCAAGTGGCAAATTGCGCTTGACCCGATGATTGCAAACGCAGAACCGCAATCATTGGTCGTGAAATCCTCCGCAGACGGAAATACTGTGGTATATGATGATATTCTTGTCGGTGATGTCTGGCTTGCTTCGGGACAGTCAAATATGTTTTTGCGTGTCGGAGATCTTTTTCCGTATGCATACGACAAAGACCCCTACGGCGATTTCGGAATAATAGAGCAACAGTATATTGTTATGAACCTTTATGATTCTTTTCATGAGAATGCGAACAATCCTCTCGTTCGTTCATGCTGGCAATGGCCGGGACATGAAAATATCAAATCGAATCATACTTCCCAAACCCCGTATGATGACATTCTGTCACGTTTGGAATGGGTCGCATGCGATAACAGCGATCCCGACCTGCTCGACCTTCAAAGCGCTTATGCGGTAAGTTTTGCTCTTAATATTCAAAAAGAAATCGGCGTGCCGGTAGGCGTTGTTTGCAGTTCGCAGGGTGGAACCACAATAAAAGAATGGCTTCCTATTGACAGCTCTTCAACGTCAGGTATCAAATACTACATGGACGGCAATAATTTTAAGGGCAATTATTACAATTCAAAAATTGCGCCGATGATGCCGTTTGCTTTCAGAGGTATTCTTTGGTGGCAGGGGGAATCCGACGCTCTCAAAGCGGGTTATTCCGAATTCAGTTCGTTTGCTCTTGATGAGGATGTGGACAGATACGGCGAATATCTCGAAAAACTTGTTTCCACATATCGCGGCGGGTTTACTTCATGCGTTGACGGCAAAATGCCGTTTATTCAATCTGCCATCGTTTATTGCAACGTTTCGGGCAATATTGATTTGCGCGATGCATGGAAACTGTTCCATGACAGACAACTTGCGGGCAATTACACAAAAAATATCGAAGATGCTTATACCGTAAATCTGTGGAGATACTGGATTTTCGGGCAGGCAGACAATATCCACCCGCCGAGAAAGTGGGATTGCGGTGTCGCGGCTGCGGAAGTTGCGATAACTAACTTTTATAATAATTGAAAATCTTCGGAAGACGATTCTTCCGTTAATAATGTAAATCAAAATCAGGAGGAAAGTTTCATGGACATCAAAGAAATTCTTTCAAAGGTAGACCACACTATCCTCGCGCCCGACGCAACTTGGGAGCAGGTCAAACAGGTTTGTGATGATGCTATCAAGTATCACACCGCGTCGGTTTGTATTTCGCCGCGATTTGTCAAACAGGCAAAAGAGTACGTCGGCGACAAAATGAAAGTCTGCACGGTTATCTCGTTCCCGAAAGGCGACGACCCGCTTGAAGAAAAGGTTAAAGAGACCGATCAGGCGGTAAAAGACGGCGCAGACGAACTTGACATGGTTATCAATGTCGGATTGCTGAAAGCAAAGAAATACGATGAAGTCAAGAACGAAATTGACGAAGTCGAGGCCGCGTGCAGGGGCAAACTTCTCAAAGTTATCATCGAGACATGTCTTCTTACCGATGACGAAATAATCAAGATGTGTCACATCGTGTCCGACACTAAAGCCGCATACATCAAAACTTCAACAGGCTTCTCGACAGGCGGTGCGACCCCCGAAGCGGTAAAACTCATGGTTGAAAATGTTGGACCTTATACAAAAGTCAAGGCGGCAGGCGGCATAAAGACGCTTGAAGACGCCGAAATGTATATCAAACTCGGCGCGTCACGTCTCGGCACTTCAAGAGTTGTTGCCATTGTCAAACAGCAGGAGGCAGAGGCGAAGAAAAAATGAAAAGAGTATTTTTGATCGTTCTTGACAGCGTCGGAGCGGGTTATCTGCCCGATGCGGCTTCATTCGGAGACGAGGGCGCAAATACTCTTAAAACGGTCTCCGCTTCGCCGTTTTTCAAAGCGGACAATATGCGTTCTCTCGGTCTCGGCAATATTGACGGGCTTGATTTTCTTGTTCCCGTCGAAAATCCTCGCGGCGCATACGGAAAGATAGCGGAAGCGTCCGCAGGCAAGGACACGACCATAGGACATTGGGAAATCGCAGGCGTTATATCGAAAACGCCGCTGCCGACATATCCCAACGGTTTTCCGAAAGAGATTCTTGACGAGTTTTCAAGGCAGACAGGTAGGGGAGTTCTGTGCAACAAACCGTATTCGGGAACGGAAGTCATAAAGGATTACGGAGAAGAGCATCTTAAAACGGGGGCTCTTATCGTATACACGTCTGCGGACAGCGTTTTTCAGATAGCCGCGCACGAAGGCCTTGTGCCGCCCGAAAAACTTTATGAATACTGTCGTATCGCAAGAAAGATTCTGACAGGAAAACACGGCGTCGGACGAGTTATCGCCCGCCCGTTTATAGGCAAACCCGGTTCGTTTACAAGAACCGCAAACCGTCATGATTTTTCGATAGACCCGCCTGCGTCCACGCTGCTTGATGCGATTTCGGGTGTCGGCAAAGATGTTATAGCAGTCGGAAAAATCACCGACATATTTAATAAAAAGGGTGTTACGGAAAGTATATTCACACACGGAAATGCTGAGGGCATGCAAGTAACTCTTGACCTCGGCGACCGCGATTTTGACGGACTTTGCTTTGTCAATCTTGTCGATTTCGATATGCTCTACGGTCACAGAAACGATATTGAGGGCTATGCGAAAGCTCTGACGGCGTTCGATACATGGCTGCCGTCATTCCTACAAAAACTCGGTGACGAAGATATGCTGTTTATCACAGCAGATCACGGTTGTGACCCCGGTTATCCGACAACCGACCACACCCGCGAATATATTCCGCTGCTCGTTTACGGCAAACACGTTGCTCCCGTCAATCTCGGCGTAGGTTCAACGTATTCTTCCATTGCTGCGACAATAGCGGAATATCTCGGCGTGGATTTCAAACCCGTAGGCAAAAGTTTTTTGTCAAAAATCAATAAGTAGTATTCAATTATTACGAAAGGGCTGTCTGCGGACGGCTCTTTCGCTTTTTGGAGGGTGTAAAAACCGAAAAAAATGTAAAATATTGAGTTTTTCTCGGTATGCGCTTGAAAAATGTATAATATTATGTTATAATATCCAAGTCCGTGATTATGCGGATAAAAAATAACACACATCCTGTGCGCTTTCGGGTAGGTGCGGCTGATTTTGCCGTCCCCGTCAGGCAGGGTGGAGGAAAAAACCTCAGGAGGAAAAGTATCATGGCAGTAGTTTCAATGAAACAGTTGCTCGAAGCAGGTGTTCACTTCGGACACCAGACCAGAAGATGGAACCCCAAAATGGCGGAATACATCTTCACCGAAAGAAACGGCATTTACATCATAGACCTTCAGAAGACCGTTAAAAAGGTTGAAGAAGCGTATATGTTTGTTCGTGACGTTGCTGAAGCCGGCGACAGCGTTCTTTTCGTAGGAACGAAAAAGCAGGCTCAGGAATCCATTAAGGAAGAAGCCGAGAGAGTCGGCATGTACTATGTAAATTCCCGTTGGCTCGGCGGTATGCTTACCAACTTTGCGACTATCAAGACCCGTATCGAGCGTCTTGCGCAGCTTCGCAAAATGGAAGAGGACGGCACGTTCAATCTTCTTCCTAAGAAAGAAGTTGTTAAACTTAACCTTGAAATCGAGAAACTTGAAAAATACCTCGGCGGTATTAAGGAAATGAAGAAACTTCCTGGCGCTCTTTTCATCGTTGACCCGAGAAAAGAAAGAAATGCCGTTGCGGAAGCAAGAAAACTTCATATTCCCATAGTTGCTATCGTTGATACCAACTGTGACCCCGATGAAATCGACTATGTTATTCCCGGCAATGACGACGCTATCCGTGCGGTAAAACTTATCGCGGGCATTATGGCGAACGCAATTCTCGAGGGTAAACAGGGCGAGCAGTTCGACGCTCCCGCAAAGGAAGACGCCGAAACTGCGGCTGAATAATTTCAGGGAGGATTAAATATTATGGCAGTTACTATTTCCGCCAAACAGGTCAACGAACTCAGACAGAGAACCGGCGTTGGTCTGATGAAGTGCAAAGAGGCTCTCGTAAAGACCGAGGGCGATATGGAAGAGGCTGTAACTCTTCTCCGCGAGCAGGGTCTTGCGGCTGCTGACAAAAAGGCAAACAGAATCGCTGCCGAAGGCGCGATCGCAATATACAACGGCGCTGACGTTACCGCTATGGTTGAAGTTAACTCCGAGACCGACTTCGTTGCAAAGAACGAAAAGTTCACCACTTTCGCAAACACCATTGCGGAAGTTGTTGCAAAAGAAAATCCGGCTGACCTTGACGCTCTTATGGCTTGTGCTTACCCCGGTTTTGACGGTTCCATTGAAGACAAGAGAAAAGAAATGATTCTTGTTATCGGTGAAAACATGAACGTCAGAAGATTTGTAAGAATCGAAGGCAACTGTGCTTCTTACATCCATGACCACGGCAAGATCGGCGTTGTTGTCAAATTTGATAAAGAATTTGACGCTGACTGCGGCAAAAAGGTTGCAATGCAGGTTGCTTCCATGAGCCCGAGATTCGTTGACAGAACCCAGGTTCCCGCTGCCGAACTCGAGCATGAGACCGAGATAGTTATTGCGCAGATCAAGAACGATCCCAAAAATGCGAAGAAACCCGAAAATATCATCAGAGACAAGATGGTTCCCGGAAAACTTGAGAAGTTCTTCGGCGAAGCTTGCCTTGTTGACCAGGAGTTCTTCATTGATGACAGTCTCAAAGTGGGTCAGTATGTTGCTTCCAAAGGCGATGCGAAAATCGTTGATTTCGTTCGCTATGAAAGAGGCGAGGGAATGCAGAAGAGAGAAGACGACTTCGCGGCAGAAGTTGCGAAGATGGCTTCCAAGTAATTTTTCTGTAAACAGAATATAAGGACAATGAAGTCCCATGTCGGAAACGGCGTGGGACTTTTTGCATAAGGAATCAAAATGTTTAATTGTCAAGGCAAAATAATTGATACTCATACGCATATTTATCCCGAAAAAATTGCTGCAAAGGCAACCGCCGCAGTAGGTGCTTTTTATGATTATCCCATGGAGAGCATCGGAACGGCGGAAACGCTGAAAGAACATATGCAAAAGGCGGGTGTCTGCAAATCATTCATTTTGAGTGTTGCGACCGTTCCGAAGCAGGTTCGCGGGATAAACGATTTCTTGATAGCGACGGTTAAAAACAATCCCGATATATTTGTTCCGTTCGGAACCGTTCATCTCGATATGGAAAATATCGAAGACGAACTTGAATATATCAGAAAAAACGGCATATTCGGCTTAAAATTCCACCCTGATTTTCAGAAATTCGCGGTAGATGACCCTCGAATGGACGTTGTATACGAATATGCGCAGACTTACAGAATGCCCATTGTTTTTCATGCGGGGGACAAGAGATATCATTATTCAAACCCATTGCAACTGCGCAAGGTTATTGACCGTTTTCCCGACCTGATAGCGGTTGCCGCGCATTTCGGCGGTTACAGCGAATGGGAATCCGCTTACGAGTATTTGTGCGGAACAAATTATTATTTTGACACATCAAGCACTCTCGGTATGATGTCGGACTTTTCTCTTCCGAAAAAAATGATAGCAAAGCATGACGAAAACAGGATTCTGTTCGCGTCGGATTTCCCGATGTGGACTCCCGAATATGAACTGACGAATATCGAAAAACTCGGACTTTCGCAGGATTTGACGGAGAAAATTCTCTATAAAAATGCTTTAAGTCTCATTTCTCGCGCCAAATAGTCATTTTTCGCGCTTAAAATCAGACAATATTTTTTCATTATGAGTGGTAGAATATTTATGTAATATTCTGCCGCTCATTTTTTGTTTACGGAGATGAAAAAATATGGGAAGAAAAAATCTGATAACTCAAATCGTGCTGGCACTAGTTGTTGTCGGACTTTATGTGTTGAGCGGTTTTCTGTGTTCCGGCAGTACGGACGCGGACAAGCCGTTGACTCCCGATAATCCCACGAATAATTCGGCTAAACAAGCTTCACAGGGGAACAGCGATTTTTCCGAAAACGATGAACAATATAAATATGTTTTTTCGCGTTTGGAAGCACAGGACGCAGATCCCGATAAGACCTGTCCGAGGGACAAGTATTCTCTTCCTCTGCCTGAAACGGAGCGTTCCGAGTCTTTCAAAGCGCTTATCGCTCCCGTTACCGAAAAACAATCGTGGAAAGACTTTAACGACACGGTTTTCATAGGAGATTCAGTTACTCTCGGTCTGCAAAAATTCGTGACCGAAAAGCGACAGACGAAAACAGATTACTTCGGCAATGCAAAGTTTATAAGCGTCGGCAGTTACGGTGCGGCAACAGCGGTTGCTCCTGCGGGAGAAGAAAGCATACATCGTTATTTCAACGGGGTAAGAACACCGCCGCAGGATATATGCTCGTCATACGGCGCAAAAAAGGTATATATTTGCCTCGGACTGAACGATGTCGGACAATTTTCCGTCGATGAATATATCGCAAATTACAAGATACTTGTCGAGAATTTAAGAAAAGCGATTCCCGATGTCAAAATTGCGATTCAGTCGATAACTCCGATAACGCTTTACGGAGAAAAACAAGTATTGTATAATGCAAAAATCGACGAATACAACGAAAGTCTTGCCTCTTTCGCAAAGGAAGCAAACTGTGCCTTTCTTGATATTGCAGATGTGCTCAAAGACAGCAACGGTTATCTTGCAACTTCACTTTCAAGCGACGATTATTGTCATTTGATGCCCGAAGCGTATGAACGCTGGGTCGATTATCTTTTATATCATGGGGTGAAACAATGAAAAAAGTTCTGATTATTCTGTTTTGTTCGTTAATGCTTTGTTCTTGTTCAAATTCAGGCAAAAAAGTGAGCTTGACCGCAATGAGTGACGACGTTGTTACGCTTTCTGTCGGTTTTGTGCAAGTTCCGAAAAGCGAGATTCCGTCATATTTCAATCTGTCGGAGGCTGATTTCGATGCGTGTGCCGTTTTTGTCAGCCTGTCGGGCGAGCGAGCCGATGAAATAGCCGTTTTTAAGGCTTATGACGAATCGGGGCTGGTAAATATCGTGTCTGCGGTCAATGCGCATTTGCGTGAACAGCGCTCCGCTTTTCGCGATTACGTCCCGTCGGAGTTTGCAAAATTGGAAAAAACCGTAGTTCGGACGGACGGTTTGTACTGTTATTATTGCGTGAGTGAAGATGATGATGTAAAGCAACTTTTGTCACGGTATTTTTCTTGACAATGGCTCTGTTTTGTTGTATTATATAGTGGTGAAACGGAGGATTTTGCCATGTATGACAGAACAGAATATATAAGACCTTTCAGAAAGGGAAATACGGTTCTCAATGAGACCGCTCTTGTAGTCGAATATCCCGGGATTACGGATTCCGACGGAAATATAACGATAACGCTTTTGTATGACATCGAAAAGGTTATCTCGGTGACTGATTTCGGCGGTAAGAAAATATATGAAGAGGAAACGGATTGGTTTGTCCTCGACGGAAAACTGATAATCCCGAAAAATTCTTCTATGCCGCGTGTTCCGTGGTCTGTATACAACCCTCAGGAAGCGCCGAACGACGGTCTTAATGCGCATTTTTCCGAGGGCGGTTATATTCTTTATACAGAGGGAACTCTTCTTGTTGACCGACAGATAGCCGTTACATACGAGCACGCCGTAAACGAAAACGTGTACAAACCCGTCATTCTCCCTCATAAATTGCCGCGTCTTGCACAGAATCTGAAAGAGCAAAAACCTCTTACAGTCGCTTTTTGGGGAGACAGCATAACCGTTGGCTGCAACTGCTCAAAAATGCTTGAAATCGAGCCTTTTATGCCGTCGTGGGCTGAAATGGTCTGCGATACTCTTCGCGAAGACTATGGTTGCGACGTAACTTCCGTGAATAAGGCAGTCGGCGGAACCCGTGTCGAATGGGGGCTTTCGGAGTTTGACAACGCATGGAAAGACGTGGAAAATGTTGATCTTTTCGTTATAGCTTTCGGCGGAAACAACGGTCCTGAAACCACTCCCGAAGAGTTTGAAAACATAGTTGAAGAGATAAGCAAAAAGGTTTGGGCTAAATACCCCGAATGTGAAATTGTTACCGTTTCCGTTTGTCAGGGCAACCATTATGCGCAGGATGTGAAATGCCACCACGAACGTCTCGAAAAACTTTATGAACTTGCCGACAGATACGGTTCAAAATTGACCGTTGTTCCGATGACCGCACTTCATGCCGAAACGCTTGAACGCAAAAAGTATTGGGATATGACGGCAAATAACATAAATCACCCGAACGATATGCTTATCCGTATGTACGCACAGACTTTTTCGGAAGTATTTGCCGCAGCGGAATAAAAAACGTTTATCACGGATATACTGTTCTCATAAAACTTTCGGGAGAACGGCAACGATGATAAAAGGCAGAAAAAAGAGCGTTTACATTATTAAAAATACAGGCAGCAGACTTTTTGAAGAGGCGATATTCATTGTCAAAAAAGACGCTCCGCACGTTTCGGATTATACGCTGAAACAGGAAGCCGAAAAAGTTATAGTTGAAAAAACATCGTATTATATTAAAAAAGCGCTTCGTAAAAAATGATTTTAGGGGAGTTTTAAAATGATAAAGCACGTTGTTATGTGGAAGTTCAAGCCGGGAAAAGAAGTTGAAATGAAACGTTTTCTCGATGCATTGGAATCATTGCGCGGACAAATTGACGTTATTCGTTCGATGGAAATAGGTGTCAATTCCTACGGGAAAGATAACTGTGATGCGGTTCTGATTATGACTTTCGATTCTTTCGAAGATCTTGAAACATATAAGAATGACCCACGTCATGTTGCTGCTTCGTCTCTCTGTAAAGAAATCCGAGAAGCCCGCCACGCCGTTGACTTTGAAATATAATTTCAGATAAAAAATATCGGGAACCGCTTTTTCTGCGGTTCCCGTTGCGTTTTTTGTTTATATTTCGGCTGAATTAAACTATCTGATTATTTCCGACACGTCTTTAAGTCCGTGTTGCGTGGTTATAACTACAACTTCGTCCCCGAGTTCCATGGTATCGTTACCGTTTGGAATTATCGTTGAATTTTTTCTGATGACAGCGCCTATAAGCAGGTCTTTTTTAAGCGAAAGGTCTTTCAGCGGTTTGCCGATGAAATCGGCTGCTTTTTTGACCTTGAAAGCAATAGCTTCGACCTTTCCCTCCGCGAGTTTGTAAAGCGTTTCAACTCCGCTTCCGCGCGCGTTTTCTTTTGATCTTACAAATTGCAGTATTCTGTCCGCTGTGAGCAATTTCGGCATTATAATGCTGTCTATTCCCGAATCTTTCAGTATTCCCGAATAACTCGGCTGATCGGTCACGGCAATTATTTTGGCACAGCCGAGCGCTTTTGCGTGCATTGCCATAATAACGTTTTCTTCGTCTGTTTCTGTCAGCGATACAAACGCATCGGCGCTTCCGACATCTGCGGCTTTAAGAACTTCTTTATCCGTCGGGTCTGCATTTACGATGTTTATCTTATCGTATGCCGCACGGAGTTTTTCAACCAGACGGGGACTTTTTTCTATTACTGTTATATTGATGTCCAGGTCTTGAAGCGACTTTATCAGATAATGCGGTATTCTGCCGCCGCCCGCTATCGTTACGGCTTTTATCGGCTTTTTCTTTGCGCTCAAAAGCCCGAAAAACGAAATTATGCTCTGTGTGTCAGCCGCAAGCGCGATTCTGTCTCCCGCCTGCAAGCAGGTCGCACCTGTGGGAATGAATACCTCGTTTTCTCTTTCGACGAAGCATATCAGAACTTTGACTTTATATTTGCCGTAAATATCGGACAGCGGAAGATCGACAAGTGAACTTTCCTGCGGAATAGTGTATTCGACAAGGTTAAGAAGCCCGTTTGAAAAACTTTCAATTTTTGCCGCGGAGGGAAATCTGACAATCCCCGATATCTCTTCCGCCGCGGAATTATCCGGGTTGATCGAAAATGTAAGCCCGAATTCATTGTGCATAAATACAATCTGCGAAGAATATTCGGGGTTGCGCAGGCGTGCTACGGTATATTTTGCGCCGAGTTTTTTGCCTATGACGCAGGCAATCACGTTGAGTTCGTCGTGCGGGGAAGCCGCAATGAGTACATCTGCATTTTCTATGCCGGCTTCACGCAGTATTTCAATGCAGGCGCCGTTGCCTTTTATGACCTTGTACGGCAGGTCTTGCGGCAGAGAAGCCATGACTTCGCTTCTGTTTTCTATTACCGTTACGTCATTGTTGTCCTGTGCTAGGTTTTCCGCAATGGCGGAGCCTACTTTGCCGTGACCTATGATAAGAACTTTCATTTCTTGTTTTTCTCCTGTGAGCGCTGCCCGCGTTGTATACGCTGTGTTGGCAGACATAGTTTTTGATGTCGCCATTATATCACTTTTTATGCCGAATGTCAAACAAGACGGCGATATTTCGGAATGTCTTCCGCTTTTTGCCTGAAAGAAAACAAGGGACGACCGAAGAACGGTCGTCCCGATATTTGTTTTTGCTGTTGATTACAGGTATTTCTGAATCTTCGGCGTTGCAAGGGAAATATCCATGCTGACCGTGATGAAGAAGTCGATTCCGTCCGCGATCGCTTCGAGTTCGTCAAGGAACGTTTCAAGTTCTTCAACGTTGTCGGAACGACAAATCTTTGTTATGGAGTCAACAAAAATTTCGGTTATATCATAGTTTGATGCTCTGAGTCCTCCGATGAAGCCGAAGAACATATCGTAGTCGTTGATACCGTATTCGTCAGTGCTTATAAGTCTTACTTTCGGGTCGATCTCGTATCTGAGTTTGTCATCTCTTTCAAGACAGATAACGCTTCCTTCCGCAGTCTTTGCAACGGAATTTACGGTGGAAATAAGTTCCTTTGTCTTGCCTGTTCCTTTGAGACCCATTACAAGTTTGATCATGTGGATGCACTCCTTTTCGGATAATATTGATGTTGCGCAACCCCGTATTCCTTACGGAAATCATACGGGATACTGTTGTTTTTTCTCTTGCTTTAATTATAGCATAGCGACGCTTTCATTTCAATACGTCGGTGACAATTTCTTGAAGTTTGTTGAAACTGTATAACACTTTTGCCATAATTATAGCAAATTTTCCAACTCTGCTTTTTTGTCTTCGTAGCCGGGCTTGCCGAGCAGTGCGAACATATTGCTCTTGTACATCTGAACGCCGGGCTGGTCAAACGGATTTACGCCGAGAACGTATGCGGAAATTCCGCAAGCCTTTTCATAGAAGTATATAAGTTGTCCCATGGTGAACTCATTCATTTCGTCAAGTTCGAGAACCACGCTCGGAACGCCGCCCTGTGCGTGTGCAAGAACAGTGCCCTGGAACGCCTTTTCATTGACAAACTGCATATTTTTGCCTGCAACGAAGTTCAGTCCGTCTGCATTGGACTCTTCAAACGGAATTTCCTGGTCGAGTTTTGCATTCTTTACCCAGATAACGGATTCATACATGTTGCGAAGTCCCTGCTGAACGTACTGCCCGAGCGAGTGAAGGTCGGTGGAGAATATCATCGAAGCGGGGAAGAGACCTTTGCCGTCTTTGCCTTCGCTTTCTCCGAAAAGTTGCTTTATCCATTCGCCGAAGCACCACATATACGGCTCGTATGCAACGGTTATTTCCGTGGTTCTGCTCTTTCTGAGAAGAATGTTTCTGACAGCCGCAAATTTGTAGCAGTCATTCTTTTCAATATCGGGGTCGGCATACGTCTTGTGCGCGTCCTGTGCGCCCTGCATGAGTTTGTCTATGTCAATGCCTGCGCAAGCAATGGGAAGAAGTCCGACAGCGGTAAGTACAGAATATCTGCCTCCGACATCGTCGGGAACAACGAACGTTTCGTAACCCTCTGCGTCCGCCAGTTCTTTAAGAGTGCCCTTTGCTTTGTCCGTGGTAGCGTAAATTCTGCCCTTTGCGCCCTCTTTGCCGTATTTCTTTTCAAGCATTTCTTTAAGAACGCGGAACGCTATGGCGGGTTCCGTAGTCGTGCCCGATTTGGATATCACGTTAACGCTGAAATCCTTGCCTTCGCAAAGCGAAAGAACTTCGCGGAAGTAGGTGGAAGAAATGCTGTTGCCGAGGAAGTATATCTCGGGCGTATCTTTTTTGAGATTGTTGTAAAGAGGGCTTTTTATTGCTTCGATAACGGCTCTCGCTCCGAGATACGAGCCGCCTATTCCGACAACGAGAAGCACATCGGAATCGGAAATGATCTTCTGCGCGCTCTTTTTAATGCGGGCAAATTCCTCTTTGTCGTAATCTACGGGCAGATCGACCCAACCCGTGAAATCCGAACCGAGACCGGATTTGTTGGTGAGCATTTCATGAGCAGCTCTTACCTGCGGCGCTATTGCGGCAAATTCGTTTTCGCCGACAAAACCTTTGAGGTAAGAAGTGTTGAGTTTGATTGACATAATAAAAACTCCTTTTGAGATTAAGTTATTCTATTGAAAAATCCGAAGCGTCGAAATCCATTGACAACTCGGCGCTTTTCGGAGTTCTTTTTAACGGGTCGTATACGAATTTTTTGCAGTCGTATTTTCTTTTTATGTATCCGTATTTATCACAGACAACACCGTCTTCATCGCAGAGAAGTGTGCCTCTTTTGCAATATTCGCAGTTTTGTTCGATACCTTTTCCGAAGACTTTCATGTAGATTCTCCGTTCCGAAGGTCGCGCACGCGCGACAAACAATATATTATTTTATAGTTTATCACATTCCGCTCCGTTTTTCAACCTGCAATCCGAACAAAATATCGAAATAATTTTCGAACAGAAGATCGTATGTTAAAATTTTTAGGAAACATTACGGATATATATTTACAAATAAAGACTTTTGTATTATAATAAAGAATAATCAAAACACAAGCAGAGCACGGAGGATAAGCGGTGTCGGCAAAAAACAGGATACTGTCCGAGGAAGAGACGGAAGAGCAGAAAGAATATACCGAAAGGGTAGGTCGTATTTCTGCAGAATTTGAACAGACGCACGGAAGAAAACCGAGATTTTTTTCCGCCACATACGGTTGTCAGCAAAATGAGAACGATACCGAACGTCTCGACGGAATGCTGCTTCAAATGGGGTACGAATATACGGAAGACAAAGACCTTGCCGACCTGATTCTTTTTAACACATGCGCTGTTCGTGAACACGCCGAAACAAAAGTTTTCGGAAATGTCGGTGCACTTGTCAAAAACAAAAGAGAAAATCCCGATCTTAAAATTTGCCTTTGCGGATGTATGATGACGCAACCTCATATTGCAGAGCAGATAAAAACAAAGTACAGGCACGTCGATCTTGTTTTCGGAACGCACGCGCTTTATCGCTTCCCCGAAAATCTTTACCGTATTCTTACGGGCGGAAAACGTGTGTTTGACGTAACTTCGGAAGACGGGCGCGTGGCGGAAGGACTTCCGATTCGCCGCAGAGACAAAGTAAAGGCTTGGGTCTCGATAATGTCCGGATGTAACAATTTTTGCTCATATTGCATAGTGCCTTATGTTCGCGGACGCGAAAGAAGCCGCCGACCCGAAAACGTTCTTGAAGAAGTTCGCGGACTTGTTGCCGAGGGATATAAAGAGATAACGCTGCTCGGGCAAAACGTCAATTCGTATTGCAAAGACCTTGATATCGGTTATGATTTTTCCGACCTGCTTCGGGACATAAATAAGATTGATGGAGATTTTACCGTTAAGTTTATGACCTCGCATCCGAAAGACGCAACGGAAAAACTTATTGACACGATAGCGGAATGCGACAAGATATGCAAACATCTGCATCTGCCTGTTCAGAGCGGCAGCGACGCCGTTTTGAAAAAGATGAACAGACATTACACTTCGGAAAAATATTTTTCGCTGATAGATTATGCAAAAAAGAAAATTCCCGATGTCGCGTTGACAAGCGATATTATTGTCGGATTTCCCGGTGAAACGGAGGACGATTTTCTCGCTACGCTTGATTTGATAAGCAAAGTGGAGTATAACGGACTTTATACGTTCATCTATTCACCTCGAAAGGGAACGCCTGCGGCGGAAATGAAAGACCAGATACCGCAGGACGTTAAAAAAGAGCGTTTTAACCGTCTGCTTGCCGTGCAGAACGAAATCAGCACAAAGAAAAATTCCGCATTCGTCGGAAAAGTCTTTGAGGCTGTTGTAGACGGATTTGCCGAGAATTCGGAAACCGCCATGCTCGCAAGAACGTCAAACAATACCATCGTAAAGTTTGAGACGGACGGAAAAACTTTTAAAGAGGGCGACAAGGTGCGTCTGAAAGGCATTCGTTGTGCCAACTGGGCGGTATACGCCGAACTGACTGATTAGTTTATAAAAAATTATTCAAATAAAACGGAGAGTGTTTATTATGGCAGACGTAAGAGAACTTGCAAGACAACTCGGAGAAGCGGTCGTTACCGACGAAAAATTCGTTGCGCTTCAATCGGCGCAGGCTGAATACGACAACGATGCCGAACTTCAACAACTTATTCAAGAGTTCAATCTTCAAAAAATGAATGTTATGCAGGAAATGCAGAAAGGTGAAGAGAAGAACGAAGAAAAACTCAAAGAACACCAAGACAAAATGAGAGAGACCTATACAAAGATTATGTCCGATCCCGTTATGGACAAGTATATGACCGCAAAAGAGGAAGCGGACGCATTTGTTAACGAGATTTACGGCATACTCAATTTTGCGATAACGGGAGAAGAACCCGGCGGTTGTTCCGGTTCCTGCGAAACCTGCGGCGGCTGCCATTAAGCCGCCGATTTAAGGAGAGAAAAAGAGATGGCGAAAACACCGCAGTTGTCTCCGATGATGCAGCAGTATGTTGAGATGAAGAAACAGTACAAGGATTATATCCTGATGTACCGTCTCGGAGATTTCTATGAAATGTTTTTTGACGACGCCGTCATTGCAAGCAAAGAACTTGATATAGTTCTGACGGGCAAGGATTGCGGGCTTGACGAGCGTGCCCCGATGTGCGGAATACCGTATCACAGCGTTGACGGTTATATTTCCCGACTTGTACAGCACGGTTACAAGGTCTCTGTCTGCGAACAGATAAAAGACCCCGTTACAAACGACGTAACGCACCGTGAAGTTGTTCGAATGATAACTCCGGGAACGGTCACCGACCCCGAAATGCTGGATGAAAGCAAGAATAACTATATCGTCGGCGCGTTCTGCGAAAAAGGCAGACTGTGCCTTTGCTTTGTCGATATTTCAACAGGCGATATGTTTTTGTCGGGCTCTTATAAACTTTCTGACCCGACGATAATAAACGAACTCGGCAAATATTCTCCGCGCGAGATATATGCTTCGCCGGAAGCCTGCGAAACCGAGCCGATAAAGAACTATATCGCATCTTCTGCGGGTTGTATGCTCACGCGCGGAGAAACGTGCCCGAATGCAAAAGAACTTCTTGAAAAGCAGATGGGGCAGACTGTCGGCAAACTCGGACTTGCCGATAATGCGCTTGCCGCAGAAACCGCCGGCTCGCTTTTGAAGTATCTGTTCGACACGCAACTTTGCTCTCTTGACCATATCAAAAAACTTACGCTTACAGGCGAATATGTCTATATGCAGATAGATCTTTCGACGTGGCGCAATCTTGAAATAGTTGAGACAATGCGTTTCAAGGAAAAGAAAGGCTCGTTGCTCGGCGTTCTTGATAAAACACAGACCGCCATGGGTGCGCGTCTGCTGCGCAATTTCCTTGAAAAGCCGTTGACGAATGTTGATGAGATAAACGGCAGACAGGGCGCCGTTCGCGATTTTTATGAGAACAACATTGAACGTTCCGAACTTCGTGACCTGCTTTCGGGAATAAGAGATATAGACCGTCTTTTGACAAAAGTCGTTTATGGTTCAGTCAATCCCAAGGACGTGAAAAACCTTGCAACGTCGTTTTCTTCACTTCCGCGCATTTTTGAAATCCTACGCGGCGGCAAGTTCGGCTCTGCGTATCTGAAAAATCTGCTTCGCGGGGCGGATGAACTGTCCGATATAACAGAACACATCGAAGCGGCGATAAACGATGACCCTCCCGTTGCGATGAAAGACGGCGGCATAATCCGCGAGGGATACAACTCGGAAGTTGACGAACTGCGAGTTCTTTTGACCGACGCAAAACGTATAATGGTCGGGCTTGAAACGTCAGAAAAAGAAAAAACAGGTATCAAAACTCTTAAAGTCGGTTATAACAAGGTCTTCGGCTACTACATCGAAGTTCCGAACGGCAGCAAGGACATTGTACCCGATACATACATAAGAAAACAGACTCTTGTCGGCGGCGAACGCTTTATAACTCCCGAACTCAAAGAGATAGAGGAAAAACTGCTGACGGCGCGCGACGACCTCGTTGCGCTTGAATATAAACTGTTTTCGGAACTTGTTCTCGGAATAAAAGAGTGCATCGATCGCATAAAGGCGTCTTCCCGTGCGGTTGCGTACATTGATGTTCTTACAACGCTTGCGGAAGTTGCCGTAAAGAACGGGTATACTTGCCCGACGGTCAATTCAGACAGCGTTATCGATATCAAAAACGGCAGACACCCAGTTGTTGAAAAAATGCTGAAAAACGAAGTGTTTGTGCCGAATGACACACACCTTGACACTTCCGATTGCCGTATGGCGATAATAACGGGTCCCAATATGGCGGGTAAATCCACATATATGCGCTCTGTTGCTCTGATAACTCTGCTTGCGCAGATAGGTTCATTTGTGCCCGCTTCAAGCGCAACAGTCGGCGTTGCGGACAAGATATTTACCCGTGTGGGCGCCGCAGACGACCTTGCGTCGGGACAATCGACCTTTATGGTTGAAATGAACGAAGTGGCGTACATACTCAAAAATGCGACTAAGAAGAGTTTGCTTATTTTTGATGAAATAGGACGCGGAACTTCCACATACGACGGCATGAGCATTGCCCGCGCCGTGCTTGAATATGTTGCGAAAAAGATAAAAGCGAAATCGCTTTTCGCAACGCATTATCACGAACTTGTTGCGCTTGAAAGCACCGTTGAGGGCGTTAAAAACTTCAATGTCGCGGCAAAGAAACGCGGAAACACGATAACGTTTCTCCGAAAGATCGTTCCCGGCGGAACGGACGACAGTTACGGCATTGATGTTGCGCGTCTTGCGGGCGTTCCCGAGGTCGTTATAGACCGCGCACAGGAAGTATTGAAAGAAATAGAGTCCGAACAGCCGAAAGTTGTTATCAAACGTGAAGAAAAGAACGAAGAACCCGATCTTTTCAATGCCGTCGCTTCTGATGAAATAACAGAAAGACTTAAAAACATAGACCCGACGGTTCTGACACCGATAGAAGCGATGAACGAACTTTATGCGCTTGTTCAGAAAGCCAAAAACCAATAATTTCGGAGAACACTGATGAAAATACACGTTCTTGACAGTTCTGTTGCCAACCTTATTGCCGCGGGTGAAGTGGTGGAAAGACCCGCATCCGTTGTAAAGGAACTTGTCGAAAACTCCGTCGATGCGGGCGCCGATAAAATCTCCGTTGAGATTTTGAAAGGCGGCATTGACCTTATAAAAGTGACAGATAACGGTTGCGGAATGACGGAAGAAGATGCCCGTGTGGCGTTCCGCAAACACGCAACGTCGAAGATAACCACAAAGGAAGACCTTTATAACATAGGCACTCTCGGTTTCCGCGGCGAAGCGCTTGCCGCAATAAGCGCGGTATCCCGCGTTGAACTGACAACCAAGACAAAAGATTCCGTCGGTGGCGTCCGTCTGTCTCTCGAAGCGGGTGAGCTGTGCGGAGATATAGTGTCTTCCGAGGAAATCGGTTGCGCTGACGGTTCGGTTTTTTGTATCAGAGACCTCTTTTATAATGTTCCCGCAAGAAAGAAATTTCTTAAAAGCGAACAGGCGGAAGCGGGAGCTATAAGTTCGGTTGTACATAAACTTGCGCTGTCGCACCCCGAAATATCGTTCCGACTGACCGTCGGCGGCAAAGAAACGCTGTTCACTTCGGGCAACGGAAAACTCGAAGATACCATTTTTTCCGTATACGGAAAGAGCGTGACACAGAATCTTGTTCCCGTCAGAATGAAAAATGACGATTTCCGTCTGTCGGGCTTTATCGGCACGCCGCTTTTTTCAAAACCGAACAGAAATATGCAACTGTTCTATGTAAACGGACGTATCGTCCGCTCACGGCTGCTTCAAACCTGTCTCGAAAATGCATACAGAAATTCGATGCTTATCGGCAGATACCCGGTTTGTGTTCTCTTTTTGCAGGTTGACAATTCGAGCATAGATATAAACGTACACCCGTCAAAACTCGAAATCAAATTCGGCGACGAAAAAAGCGTTTCCGTATTTATGAACGATGCTTTGCGAACCGCGCTTTCTTTTGACAATGCGGTCAAACATATTGACGTAACGCCTGCAACGAATGATGTTTTCAGGCTTCCTTTTGAAAACTCCGCTCCGCAGAAAACTCCCGAACCTCCGAAAAAGACCGTGGAAAAGGTGAAGAATTACGGGGAGTGGCAGGTCATAACAAAAGTTCCCGTATCGGAAAATTCCATACCCGAGCAAAAACCCGAAGTTTTACCGAAAAACGAGACCGAAGTGAAGAAGTCTTCCTCGGCGGAAGAAACTTCCGAATTTGAAAAACTGAAAAAAATGCTTCTCGAAAGGGCGGTTGCCGCCGAAAAGCCTGCGGAAACGCTTCGGGACGATTCGTCGCTTCTTGCCCCAGATTTGGGCTTTTCTGCAAAAAGAGAGCCTGAACCTGAGAAGTATGCACCGTCCGTGACAGCACCTGTTCCCGACGTTTCCGAGCCTCCGAAAAAGGAGACCGTCAATGCTCCGGTTCTTACTGCAAAAGACAATGCCGATGAACCGACTCTTGTTGAAAAAACGGTTGAATTTCGTATTGTCGGAGAAGTTTTCGATTCGTTTATAATTGTTGAAAAGGACGGCGATGTTCTGTTTATTGACAAACACGCATTGCATGAGCGTATGAATTTTGAAAAACTGAAAAGAGGAACTGTCGGTTCTCAATATCTGCTCAGCCCGATAGTTGTCGAGCTCGGCGCGGCTGAAAATCTGATAATAACCGAAAATGCGGAAGAACTGAAAAAAGCGGGCTTTGAAGTTGAGGACTTCGGCGGAAGCGTAATTGTGCGTATGATACCGCAAATTCTCGAAAATTCCGACGTTGAATATGTGCTTGCGAAGTTTGCGGATAACTATGAAAATCTCAAACTCGGCAAGAATGATCTTCTCGATGAATTTCTGCATGACTGTGCTTGCAAGGCTTCCATAAAGGCGGGTATGCACACGTCGGAATTTGAGACAGAGAAGTTGATAAGAAACTATTTTGAACACGAAAACGACTTGAAATACTGTCCGCACGGTCGTCCGATAACGTTTGCGCTGTCAAAAACGACCATCGAAAAACAATTTAAGAGGATAGTCTGATGAACAATCGTGTTATTGCCGTTGTCGGTCCTACCGCAAGCGGAAAAACCAAACTTGCGGTCGAGATAGCCAAGCGGTACAACGGAGAGATCGTCTCCGCCGATTCCATGCAGATATATAAATATATGGATATCGGTACGGCAAAACCCACCGATGAAGAAATGCAGGGCATACCGCATCATTTGATAAGCATTGTCGAACCGACGGAAACGTTCACTTTGCAGGATTATCTTGAACGTGCGAAGGTTTGCGTCGATGATATTCTTTCTCGCGGCAAAATACCTGTTATTGCAGGCGGAACGGGACTTTATGTGACTTCGTTTATTGAAAATATAAGTCTTTCCGAAGCCGAAACAGACCCCGAATACAGGGAACATCTTGCAATACGCGCCGAAAAAGAGGGCAGTGAAGCGCTTCTTTCGGAACTTGCGGAGATAGACCCTCAGACGGCGGAAAAACTGCACCCGAACAATATTAAACGCATAATTCGTGCGCTTGAACTTTACCATACTTCGGGAAAAACCGTGACGGAGCAAAATGAGATATCGAAAAAAATCCCGTCGCCGTATAAGTTCCTTGAAATCGGATTGCGGTTTTCGGACAGAAGCGTGCTTTATTCAAGAATAGACAGAAGAGTTGACGAAATGTTCTCGGCGGGTCTGGAAAACGAGGTCTCTACGCTTCTTCAAAGCGGAAAACTGACACGCGAATGCAATGCTTTTCAGGCAATAGGTTACAAGCAGTTCGCACCGTATTTTGACGGAGAGATCGGAATTTCCGAAGTTTCGGAGAATATCAAGAGAGAAAGCCGTCATTACGCAAAACGTCAGTTGACATGGCTTCGACGTGACGAAAATATACGTTGGGTTGAAGCCGACGGACTTGATATTGAACATTTTTTTAACAATTTATCGGAATGTATAGAAGATTTCCTGTATGTATGATATAATCGGCATATATATTTATTTTATAGCACAATAAATGTGTAAACGGAGCGGTTATGGAGAAAAAAGTATTCAGAGTGATACTCGTGCTTGTCGTCGTGCTTTTGTGCGGCTATTTTCTCTTCGGCGTTGTTCCGTCCGCTTTGTTCGATACGGATTATACGGTTGAAGCCGTTGAAGACTGTGTTTATAACGACACCGTTTCTGTTGAGGGCGTCGCTCTGCGGACCGAAACCGTTCTTGTGGCAGGCTCTGACTGTGCAACGATGGTTCACAACGTTTCGGACGGCGAAAGAGTTGCCGTGGGTACTTCCGTTGCAACCGTCAGCAACAAGGCCTTTTCCGATGAAGACGAACAGCGATTGCTGTTTTTGAATCGGAATATCAAAATCCTTACAAAAACGGTCAGCAGCGTTGTGACTTCGGACGCAACATCTCTTGACGCCGACAGCAGGGAAGCGCTTTACGATTATCTCGATTCGTGTGCTTCTTCCGATATGGGAGAAATACTTGCTTACGAAGCAACCTTGCAAACCGCTTTCAACAAAAAGAACGTGAACCTGAACGGAGACGAAAGTTATTCGAAAAAACTCGATGAGTATCTGAACGAACGTAACTCCATAATCGGAAAATATACCTCTGTCGAACAAAACGTTCAGTCAACTGTTGCGGGGTATTTTTACAGCGGATATGACGGCTTTGAATACCTTTCAGCCGCCGATGCGGACAATATGACGGTTTCGAGTCTGGAAAAGATTCTCGTCGCTGACGGAACTTCGTGTCCGAGCGATTATGTGGGAAAAGTTCAGACCACGCCGTACTGGATATTTGCTGCAAAGATGAAGTCTTCGGACGCCGCTTCTCTTAAACAGGGGGCTTCAGAAAAAATAGAGTTCAGATTTTCCGACGGTTCAAGAAAAACTCTTCAAACAAGCGTGCTGTTCGTCTCATCAGAAGAAAACGGATATGTCTGCGTATGCTTCCGCTGCGGCGTTATGACCGAAAAAGAACTTTCGTTAAGAAAAGCGAATTGCAAACTGATAAATTCCACATATTCGGGATTGAAAGTCAGCAACAAGGCGCTGCGCGTCGTAGACGGCGCAGACGGCGTATATGTTCTGATAGGGCAAAAAGTTGTTTTCAAACCGGTTGAAATACTGTTTTCGACCGATGAGTTTTCGATAGTAAAAGCAAAAAGCGATTATAATGCACGCCGACTGACCGTAAACGACGAAGTCATCTGCGGCGGCAAAGATATGTTTGACGGGAAGATAGTAAATGCGAAATAGAATTTTGAGCAATAAAGCCGAAATCGAAAACAGGATTGCAGAAGCGAAAACACGCGGCGGATTCAGCCACGATGTCATAATCGTTGCGGTTACGAAATATCAGACGATAGAAGATACCAACGCCGCAATCGAAGTTGGGCTTTCGAATATAGGCGAAAATTATGTTCAGCACTTAAAAGAAAAAGACGCGCTACTGCTCCCGTGCAAAAGACACTTTATCGGGCATTTGCAGACAAACAAAGTCAAAGCGCTTCTTTCGATGAAAGATATTGCGCTTATTCAGTCCGTTGATTCCGTCAAACTTGCGACGGAAATAGACAAATATTCGGAAAAACTCGGAAGAACGACCGAAATTCTTTTGCAGGTCAATATCGGTGACGAAGAACAAAAATTCGGCGTTGAGCCTGCCGATACCGTGGCTCTTGTCCGTGATGTTTCGGATTTTGAACATATAAAAGTCAAAGGGCTTATGGCAACAATGCCCATAGAAAAAGATATACGTTATTACAAAGAGTTCAAAGAACTTTTTGAGAAAGTAAAAGCCTGCAATATTTCGGGTGTAGATATGGATATTCTTTCAATGGGTATGTCAAACGATTTTGAAGAGGCTGTCGAATGCGGCTCAAACATGGTACGCATAGGTACGGCGCTCTTTAAATAAATTAACTTTCGGAAAGGAAGATTTTGTTATGGCAAATATCAAGCAGATCCTCGGTTTCGGCTCGGATACCGACGATTACGAAGATGATGTTGAATATGAAGAAGAGGCAACAGAAGAAAAAGCGGCTCCGAAGCGCGCATCAAGGGCTTCTCGCAATTCCGCGCCCGCGCCTTCCGGAAAAAGACCGAATTTTATTCTTTGCAAACCCGACGATAAAAGCGCAATGCAGGCTGTTGCGGATGATGTAATATCGGGCAAATCCGTTATACTCAATCTTGAAAATATACAGAAAGATACAAAACGCATAGTGGACTTCCTTTACGGTGTTGTTTATGCCCTTGACGGAACCGTTAAAAAGGTTGCGGAGCATACATATCTTATTGCTCCCGGCGGTGTTGATATAACCGGCGAAATGGATAACGACTTGGAGGAGACCGTCTTTTGACGGACGCTGAACTTTTCTCTCGGAGGATTGCCGACCATGCGGAATCGGCAATGCGCAATTCCGTTGAATATACGGGATTTCTTTCCGAGGACGAGCAGGATGACTGTTCGCAGATACTGAAAAAACTCGGTGTCGGCTATTCGTTTGACGGCGGCATTGAAAATGCGGAGCGCAGAATGTGCGCGATATATTCCGACTCTTTTTCGGCGGAATGGCTGTCTTTTCCCATATCTGTGGTCGAGATAACTCCGCACGATAAAACTGCACAAATACGCCACCCCGACTGTCTCGGAAGCATTCTTGGGCTCGGTCTGAAAAGAAGCGTCATAGGCGATATAGTCTTTTCTGACGGAAAAATATATGTTGCGGCAGAAGAAAACATTGCAAAACACATATGTTCGCAACTTTGTCGGGTAGGCAAATATGTTTGCTCTGCAAAAATCGCTGACGGCTCGGACACAATCAGAAACGAACGAAAATTTGAGACCGTCGGACTTATCGTGACTTCAAACAGACTTGACTGTTATGTTGCCGCGATAAGCAAAACTTCGCGTGAAAAAGCCGTATCCGCAATAAAAGCGGGCGATGTTCGTCTGAACGGCACGCAGATATACGATGTTACAAAACGTCTTTCTTTCGGCGACAGGCTGTCTGTTCGCGGCGCGGGAAAATATATAGTTGATTCCGATCCCGAAGATTGTCACAAAACGCAGAAAGACAGGCTAAAAATAAATATGCAAAAATATGAACGTTCCAAATGACGGAGGTATTATATGTTAAGCGTCAGAGATATTGAAACAAAAACGTTTTCGAGAAGCAAGACCGGCTACAAAGAAGAAGAGGTCGAAGCGTTTCTCGACGAGATAATCGTTGACTATACCGCTCTTCTCGAAGAAAAAGAAAGTCTGGGCAAGAAAGTTATCGTTTTGAGCGAAAAACTCGAAACCATAAGAGATGAACAGGAAGCGCGCATGCAGTCGCTCCTCAGCACTCAGAAGAGTTATGATGAGGTTATGCGTACCGCAAAAATGAATGCGGAATCTCTTATAAACGATGCAAAGAAAAAGGCTGACGAACTTCTGAAGGCCGCAAAAGAGCAGGCTGACGGTCTGACTTCCGAAGCAACTGCAAAAGCTGCGGAGATAGAAAAAGACGGCGAGGAGAAAAAGGCGGAATACAATGCGCTTGTTTCCGAGATCGAAACCGTTAAAAAGGCGGTTCACGTTCTTTGCGACAAATTCACTTCCGACGTTGAAAATCTTCCCGAACTTGCAAAAAAGGAACTTGCGGCAGTTACAGTAACCGTTCCTGCGACTCAACCCGCACCCGCGGTCGAGGAAACAAAGGCTGTTCCCGAGGAAACTGCGGCTGTTGAAGCTGACGACACCATCATGGCGGGCGAAACAAAAGTTATTCCCGTTGTGAAAGAAACGAAAATTGCTGATGTTCCCCGAGACGTTACAAGGGAAAAAATAAACCGCGCGCTTGAAATTGCCGACGAGGAAGACGAAGATATGGTCGGCGATGACGACGATGAAGACTACGAAAACAGTTTTTATACGAGAAAACACGGCGGCAAGAAAGATGACGGCAGAGCCGCAAAAATAAGAAATCTGTTCGGTTCGGACGATGATTATTCGGACGAAGACGAAGATGATGATAAAGACGATTTTGACGACGAGTATGAAGAAAAACCGAAAAAGAAAAAGCGTTCTTTCTTCGGCTTTGGCAAAAAGAAAAAGAGTCGTGACGACGATTATGATGATTACGATGATTATGACGACGACGATTACGACGAAGATGATGACGACTATTACGACGACGAAGACTGATCAGGAGACTTTCAGCGATGGATTATAATCAGACATTGAACTTGCCGAAGACCGATTTCCCGATGAGAGCGGGACTTCCGCAACGCGAGCCGGCTTTTCTCGAAGAATGGCAGACTCAGCAGACTTACAAAAAACTTCAAGAGAAAAACGCGGGCAGACCGCAATACGTTCTTCATGACGGTCCTCCGTTCTCGAACGGAAACATTCACATGGGGACGGCGATGAACAAGGTTCTGAAAGACTTTATAATCCGTTATAAGTCTATCAGCGGCTTTCAGGCTCCGTATATCCCCGGTTGGGATAACCACGGTATGCCTATCGAAAGCGCAATAATCAAAAAAAATAAACTGAACAGAAAAGAGATGTCTATTCCCGAGTTCAGAAACGCTTGTCATAAGTTTGCGGACGATTTCGTTCACATTCAGATGGAACAGTTCAAGCGTCTCGGCGTTCTCGGCGATTGGGAACATCCCTATACGACGATGGATCCCGCTTTTGAGTCCGTTGAAGTCAAAGTGTTCGGCGAGATGTATAAAAAAGGCTACATCTACAAGGGACTTAAGCCCGTTTATTGGTGTCCCGTCGATGAGACCGCACTTGCAGAGGCAGAAATCGAATATGCGGACGACGACTGCACGTCGATATATGTTAAATTCGCGGTAAAAGACGATAAGGGCAAACTTTCCTCTTACGGCGACCTCTCCAAAATGTACTTCGTTATTTGGACGACCACCACATGGACACTTCCCGGAAACCGTGCGATAGCGCTCAATCCGTATGAGAGTTATGTCCTTGTTAAAGCGGGCGAAGAAATGTATATTGTCGCTGAAGCGCTTATGGACAAGACCATGGCGGCGGGCGGTATTACCGATTACAGCGTTGTAGAACATTTCAAAGGTTCTGATTTTGAATATATGACGGCACAGCACCCGTTCCTCGACATAGACAGCCTGCTTGTAACCGCGGATTATGTCACCATGGACAGCGGTACAGGTTGCGTTCACACTGCACCGAGTTTTGGTGTTGACGACTATCAAACGGGCAGACGTTACAACCTTGATATGACCGTTCCCGTTGATGACAGAGGATATCAGACCGCAGACGCCGGCAAATATGCGGGGCTGCGCTATGATGAATCCAACAAAGTCATTCTTGCGGATTTGAAAGAAAGCGGCGCGCTCTTTGCTTCCGAAGACATCAAGCACCAATATCCGCATTGTTGGAGATGTAAAAATCCTATAATCTTCCGTGTAACTCCGCAGTGGTTCTGCTCTGTTGACGCATTCAAGGATAAGACCGTTGAAGCAATAAAGGACGTTGAATGGATTCCCTCTTGGGGCGGAGACAGAATAACCCAAATGGTTGTTGACCGTGCCGATTGGTGTATTTCCAGACAGCGCCATTGGGGACTTCCCATACCCGTATTCTATTGTGAGGAGTGCGGAAAACCCATTTGCAACGACGAAACGATTGAAAAAGTTTCTGCGCTGTTCAAGGAAAAAGGTTCGAACGCATGGTATGAAATGACTCCCGCAGAGATACTCGGAGACTTTAAGTGTCCGCATTGCGGCGGAACGCATTTCACCCGTGAAAACGATACCCTTGACGGCTGGTTTGACAGCGGCTCTTCCCACTTCGTCGTTCTCCGCGAAAATCCCGATGACAAGTGGCCCGAAATGAAATGGCCCGCAGATTGCTATCTTGAAGGCGCCGACCAGTACAGAGGTTGGTTCCAGTCTTCGCTGCTGACGGCGGTAGGTGTTCTCGGAGATTCCGCTCCTTATAAAACCGTTCTTACTCACGGTTGGGTAGTTGACGGACAGGGCAGGGCGATGCACAAATCGCTCGGCAACAGCGTCGCTCCCGAAGAAGTTATCAAGAAGTACGGTGCAGACTTGCTCCGTCTTTGGGTCGCCTCTTCCGATTATCATGCGGATGTCCGTGTATCAGACGATATATTCAAGCAACTTTCTCAGGCATATCTTAAAATCAGAAATACGGCAAGATACATTCTCGGAAACCTGAACGGTTTCGATCCCGATAATCTTGTTCCCGCTTCGGAAATGAACGAACTTGACAAGTGGGCGGTATCGCGTCTTAATGACTTGATGAAGAAGGTCCGCGACGGTTACGAGAACTACGCATATCATATCGTATACCATGCTATCCGCAATTTCTGCGTAGTCGATATGTCGAACTTCTATCTTGATATTGTAAAAGACGTTTTGTATTGTGACAGCGCAAACGGCAAGGCAAGAAGAAGCGCACAAACAGCGATGTTCCTTGTCCTTGATTCTCTTGTAAGAATGCTTTCCCCGATACTTGCGTTCACTGCTGATGAAATCTGGAAAGCAATGCCTCACAGAAGTTCTGATAATACAGAAAACGTTATCTTCAACGACCTCAACTCTCCGTTTGAAGAGTATGCGCTTTCGGAAGAAAAGATTGCAGATTTCAACAGACTTTCCGAGATAAGAGACAGTGTTAACCTTGCGCTTGAAGCGGCAAGAAACGAAAAACTTATCGGCAAACCGCTTGAAGCAAAGGTCTGCATAACCGCACCTGCCGAGGACGCCGCACTTTTGAATAAGTATGAGAATCTGCTCAAAACCATATTCATCGTTTCGGGTGTCGATGTTCACGAGGGTGACGAACTCTTTGTGAAAGTTGATAAAGCGGGCGGCGAAAAATGCGAGCGTTGCTGGACATACAGCGAAACCGTGGGCAAGGACAGCGAACATCCCACGCTTTGCGCGAGATGTGCAGCAGTCGTTAAAGGTCTGTAATGAAAAGATTTGTTTCCAAAATTCCGTATCTGGCGATATTTATTGTCGGAATAATCCTTGATTACATCGTCAAACATATCGTCAGAACGAATATGAAAATAGGTGATACGATTCCGCTTATCAGGGGCGTATTTCATATCACATATACGGAAAATACCGGCGCGGCGTTCAGCATGCTTTCAGATAAAACGACATTGCTTTCCGTTGTGACCGTTGCGGTTGTGGGACTTCTTCTGTTTCTTTTGTTATCGGACAAAATCAGAGGTAAGTTTGCCTGCGTGCTTGTTGCGCTTATTGCTTCGGGTGGCACCGGCAACCTGATAGACCGCATTTTCCGAGGCTCCGTTACCGATATGTTCGATTTTAGGTTGATAAACTTTGCAATTTTCAACGTGGCGGATATATTCGTGACCTGCGGAGCATTACTCTTCATCATTGTTTTCTTTGTCAGCAAGGGAGAAGTTTTACAATGGAACTCATCGCAAGAAAAGAAGATGAAGGAAAAAGATTAGATAAGTTTCTTTCCGACGCGGACGCGTGTTTAACGCGTTCCGCGGCGGTTATTCTTATTTCAGAGAAAGCCGTCACCGTAGGCGGAAAATCCGAGGGGAAGAACTACCGTATCAAAGACGGAGACGTTGTTCGTTATGAAAAGCCCGAACCGAGGCCTCTTGAAGTTGTTGCTCAGGATATTCCGCTCGATATAGTTTACGAAGACGAATATCTTCTCGTTGTCAATAAACCGCAGGGAATGGTCGTTCATCCCGCGGCAGGAAACGACGACGGAACACTTGTGAATGCGCTTCTTAAACATTGCGGCTCGAGTCTTTCCGGTATAAACGGCGTTATCCGACCCGGAATCGTTCACCGTATAGATAAAGACACTTCTGGTCTTCTGATAGTTGCAAAAACAAATGAGGCGCATCTCGGACTTGCCGAGCAGATAAAGGAACATTCATTTCTCCGCGTGTATAACGGCATTTGCAGGGGACATTTCAAAGAACCCGAGGGTACGGTGTCTCTTCCGATAGGCAGAGACCCGAAAGACAGAAAAAAAATGGCGGTGACGCTGAAAAATTCCAAACCTGCGGTAACGCATTACCGTGTGCTTTCGGAATTTGACGGCTATTCCCTGGTCGAATTCAGACTTGAAACCGGCAGAACTCATCAAATTCGCGTTCACATGGCAAGTCTCGGACATTCTATTGAGGGTGATCCGCTTTACAGCCCACGCAACACTGACAAAAAGTCGTTGACCGGGCAGTATCTGCACGCAAAACAGATTGGGTTTGTTCACCCGATAACAAATGAAAAACTGTTTTTCGATTCGGAATTACCTCCGAGATTTTATGATTTTATCCGCAAACACGGCGGCACGGTGTGATATGAAAAGACTGATTTCCGTTATTGTTTTGATAGCCGTTTCAGTCGGAGTTTTTTGCTCCGCCTGTTCTTCCGACGCGAACAAAAATAACGGAGATTATATTTTCAGCCCCGAAAATTTCTTCGGAAATGCGGTTCATTCCCTGTTTCCGAACAAAATTTTCGATACGCTTTTTTCGACAGATAAAGATTCTTTTAACGGCGAAATATCTGTGACCGATATGTATTTTTCCGATGCCGAAACGGGTGAAAAACATTCGTATCAAAATGTGTTGCAGAGCAGTTTTGACGCAAAAAAAGATGATTCTGGGTTCGTGGTTCACGGAAACGCAAATCTCGGGTCAAAAGATTTTGAGTTTTCGTCATTGTTAAAAGCAGGAGCGGCAAAAGGCTGTGCTTACGGGCTTCTTGATGAAGATTTAACCGTAGACTTTTTCAACCTGTATGGGGTTTCGGAATTGTCTGCCGTATATTCCGATCTGAAAAACGGGTATTCGGATTTTGTTTCCGTTGTTGCCGACGGTATGAACAGCGCAGAAGCGACTGACGAGGAAATCTCTCTCGATTCCGAAAATGACGGCCGCAAAATGACTAAAACGACGTATACGCTCGGAAAAGAATCGTCCGTCAACGTAGCCGAAAAAGTTATTGATACTGTTTATTCCGACAAAAACTCGCTCGGTTCGATTTTTGGCAGATATTTTTTAAATCTGTATAATATTGATTCCGACAACTACGCAAGATACGGTGAAAACATGAAAAATGCGGTTGTCGCTGCCGACGATTTTGCCGTTACGATAGAAAAATATCTGTATAAGGGAAATATAGCGAGGATAGTTATTACGTCTTCATCTTCTGATTCTTCCGTTTGCAGAAGACTGACATATTCGTGTTCTTCGGAAGATAAGGCATCACTTGTGTATGAAAATCCGTCAAGCGGTATGCCGCTGTTTTCCGCTGAACTTTCGGACGGAACATATACGTTTTCTTTCAACAACGCATATACTGTTTCATTTGCATATCAGACCCCGTCGGAAAAAATGAACATTGAACTGACTGTTCATACTCTGTCTTTGTCCGAAGCGGTTTTCTTCAATATTTCATTTGATACATCTTCCGACAAAATTACCGTTAATGCGGATTTGCACGATGAAAACGGTTCATTCGGAGGAAAACTTTCGATTTCTGCGGTCAAATCAGAGCCCGCAAACTATGAAATAGGCGTCCCTGACGGTGGTTATATCATTGAAAACTCTATGACGGGGGCACTGGGGTATGATAAATTTGCGGAAGTTCTTGTTTCGGAGTTTCCCGGTATTGAAAAAATCATTCCGACGGATATTGCTGTTTCTTCCGATTTCGGAAACGTTTATGCCGCGACGATAGGGGAAGACCGATATTCGCTTGCCGCATATCTTTATTATTTGCAACAGAGCCGTGATGCCTGCGAATACATTGCCGCAGAAATTCTCGGTGATGAAGATTTTTCATCGGACGATATGTGGAAAATAGTTCTCTCGGGCGGCAAAACGCTTGAAGAGTACGGATATTCGCTTGCGGAAGAAAATTATATTTCTTCTTATTATATCATAAAATATTTTAACGAAAACGGGCTTTCTCTTTCTCTTAAAGAGTTTTCCGCAATCAAAAATGCGATAGATTCACTCGGAAAAGATACCGTTTCACAGTTTTGTGCAAGGCTCGGCTGCACGGAAAAAGAACTTCGCTATCTTTATTCCGTTTCCTATATGCAATCAAAGGTTTTTGCCGATATTTACGGAGAGGCGGGAAAAACTCCCGTTACTGTAAATGATGTCAAAGCCTTGTTTGACGCGTCGTATGCAGGAGTGCGTTTTGTTACGCTTTTCAATTTTGACCCGTCTGACAGTTCGTCGCTTGATTCTGCTTCTCTTGAAAAGGTGAAAGAACGCGCGAAGGAGTGCTTCAAAAAACTTACGACAGGCGAAATCAGCATGGACGATGCTATTCGCGAATACAGCGACGCATATAAGTATGTGCAGACCGACGGCGACAGGGATTCTTCCGAATACTTTGTCGGAACGCTTGTCGGTAAAGACGGAAAATCCGACGCCTTTACATTTCCGACCGATATGACGTCCGCGTTGTTTGACCTAAAAGTGGGAGAATTCGGTTATTTTGAAGATTCCGAAAGCGGATTTTGGGTTTTTGAAAGAATCGGTACAGACGATAAATTTTCTGATTACAAAGATACTTTACGTGATTCTCTTCTGTCGGAACTGCAAACACAGGCGCTTTCGACTTGGCGTGCTTCTCAAAAATACAGCCTTGACAAATCCGTAATTTCGGAGTATAATATTAAAAGTCTCCCGTCTGTTTTTGTTCAGCGAACATCCGACGATGACTGATGATTCGGATGTTTAACCGAATGTGATGAAATAAAAGGGGAAACTTTGTTTCCCTTTCATATCTGCCCGTAGCTCATTTGGATAGAGTGTCAGACTCCGACTCTGAAGGTGGTGGGTTCGAATCCCATCGGGCAGACCAAACAAATACCCTGTACGCATCGCGTACAGGGTATTTGTTTGGTCTGTATGGTGATAATCGAACCCGTAGTGCATAGCACTACGGGTTCGCCGAAGCGAAGTTTTTGCGAGGAAAAACTGTATTTTGGATATAGTTATTTTATTTTACCGTATATTCAATACCGTTCGTTGGGCAACCTTAAAGACGCCGTGAACGCTTTTACGTTTTCTGGTGGCGGTTTTATGGTCGTCGGAAAAACTCCGGAAAACTGCGGAGAATCCAAAGTTTCTTATACTATGGTTGAAAAGGTTGTGGAAACAACAAAGTTATTCCTTATTTTTCAAACTAAAAGTCAGGCTTTTATTGTAGAAAAATCTATTTTCTCGGGCGGAACTCCGGAGGAGCCTTGAAATAAACTTTCTCCTTTGCTTTTGGAAAAAATATCATATCAGTAAGTATTGATTTTAGCTTGATTGAGCAAAAACGGAAGCAAAATCGAAATAATATAATTTAAGATGCATCCCGATATTGAAATCATGTGGGATGCATCTGTTTTTATGTGACTTATCAAGCGAGCAACGCTTTGAAACGCTTCATGGCTTCTTGAGTGTTCTCGTGGTTTGAAAACGACGTTAAACGGAAGAATCCCTCACCGTTTTCTCCGAAGCCTGCTCCGGGAGTTCCGACAACACCCGCATTCTTCAACAGGTAATCAAAGAATGTCCACGAATCCATTCCGTTCGGGCATTTCATCCATATGTAGGGGGAGTTTTTACCTCCGAAATATGTTATTCCGAGTTCGTCGAATGCAGTTGTAATTATCTTCGCGTTTTCGCGGTAGTAATCAATATTCGCTCTTATTTGCTTTTGTCCCTCGTCGGTGAAAACCGCCTCGGCGGCGCGTTGAACGATGTATGAAACTCCGTTGAATTTGGTCGTCTGACGGCGGAGCCAAAACTTGTTCAGGCTGTGTCCGTCAAAAACAAGTTCGTCGGGAACTACGGTGTAACCGCAGCGTGTTCCCGTAAATCCCGCAGTTTTTGAAAGAGAACAGAATTCTATGGCGCATTCTTTTGCGCCGTCTATTTCATAAATACTTCTCGGCAGAGTCGGGTCTGCGACAAATGATTCGTATGCTGCGTCAAAAAGTATTACCGCTTTGTGTTCTTTTGCGTAAGCGATCCATTTTTTCAGTCCGTCTTTGTCGTATACCGCGCCTGTCGGGTTATTAGGAGAACAAATGTAAACGATGTCTGCATCGGTATTTTCGTCAGGCTGCGGAAGAAAGCCGTTCTGTTCGTTTGCATCCGCAAAAACAATGTTTCTGCCGTCCATGACGTTTGTATCGACATAAACAGGGTAGACGGGATCGGGTATAAGAACCTTATTGTCTTTTGAAAAGATATCGAGAATGTTGCCGAGATCGCTTTTTGCGCCGTCGGAAATAAATATCGAATCGGGCGCAAGTTCAACGCCGATTTTTGCATAGTAGGCGCGTATTTTTTCTTTCAGAAAATCGTAGCCCTGTTCGGGACCGTAGCCGCGGAAAGTTTCGGCTTTTCCCATTTCGTCAGCCGCCGTTTTCATAGCCTGTACAACCGCGTCGCAAAGTGGAAGAGTTACGTCTCCGATGCCCATTTTTATCAGTTTTTTATCGGGATTTGCCGCAGAATATGCGTTTACTCTGTGCGCGATTTCCGAGAAAAGATAACTTTCTTTCAGTTTTGCGTAATTTTCGTTTATCTTCAACATTGTTCTCACCTCACACATTTACGGTTCCGTCGAACGCTATTACGGCGGGCCCCGTCATATAGACCGTTCCGTCTTTGCAATATCTTATTGAAAGTTCTCCTCCGACAAGTTTTACGGTCACAGGAGAGTCATATTCGCAAAAACCGTTCAGAACAGCAGCAACAACAGCCGCGCAAGAACCTGTTCCGCAGGCAAGCGTTTCACCGCTTCCGCGTTCCCAAACACGCATTTTCAGGGTATTCTTATCAATTACCTGAATAAACTCCGTGTTGACACGCTCGGGGAAAAGTTTGTCAAACTCAAATTTCGGTCCGACAGTCGGCAAGTCAAGGTTTTCGGGATCGTCTCCGAATACTATGCAATGCGGGTTGCCCATTGATACGCACGTTATATCGTGTTCACCACCCGCAACGGAAACTTTTCTGTTTATAACGGAATCACCGTCAAGTGCAACGGGAATCTGTTTAGGCACAAGCACGGCTTTGCCCATATTGACTTCCGCCGTTTTCATCTCACCGTTTTCAACCGTCAGTTTGAGCGTTTTAATTCCGCTCAAAGTCTCGACCGTTATCGTTGTTTTTCCGATGTTTCGTCTGTCATACATATATTTGCCGACACAGCGTATCGCATTGCCGCACATTTTGCCCTCGCTGCCGTCAATATTGAACATTCTCATTTTTACATCGGCAACATCGGATGGGCAGATTAAAACTATTCCGTCGCCGCCTATTCCGAAATGTCTGTCGGAAAGTTTTACGGCAAGTGCTTCGGGTTCTTCAATCGTTTGCTCAAAACAGTCAAAATAAATATAATCGTTTCCGCAACCCTGCATTTTTACGAACCGCAGAGTTGTTTTCTCTTCTTGGCTCATTTTCATTCACTCCTGCAATATACTCTTTCGCTTCGGAAAGCGTCTCCAACCGCTTTCCGAAGCGTTTGTTTTGATTTATTCTTTATCTTCGGGATAGGTGAGCGGCATTCTTCTTTTATGCTCGCTTGCTTTGTGATAGCGGTCAATGATTTTTTTGTCCGTTTCACTCGCTTCACCCGTGAAAAGAAATTTGTCGATGGCGGCATAAGTCACGCCCATCTCGTCCTCGTCCGTCTGCCCCTCGAACAGCGCCGCAGAGGGGGCTTTTTCGATAACGCACTTGGGCGCGTTCAGGTATTCGAGAAATTCGTATATTTCCGTCACTGTGAGGTCTGCGATCGGGTTTATGTCATATGCTCCGTCGCCCCATTTGGTGAAGTAGCCCATGTAGCCCTCGCTTCTGTTTCCCGTTCCCGCAACAAGCCGTCCTTCGCTTGCGGCAACTGCATAAAGCGTCATCATTCGCAGTCTCGGTCCGATGTTTGCGCTCGCAGTTGCGGAAACTTCCGTTACGCCCGAATATATTTCAAGCGCAAGTTTTTTCAGTTCCGTCAGATCTGCTGTTCTCGTTTCTATACCAAACTTCTCCGCAACTTCCGTACCGTCTTTTGCGTCTTGGTCAAAGTTGCGCTTTGATGCGCATGGCATGATTATGCCGACGGTGTTGTCGCACGCCGCTTTGCAAAGTGCCCCGACAAGCGCGGAATCCTTGCCGCCGCTGTTGCCGTAGACAATGCCTTTTGCGCCGCTTTCGCGTAATGCCTTTTGAATAAATGCAATTCTTTTTTCAAACTCTTCTTTATAATCTCTCACTTTATTTCGCCTCTCCAAGCAAAATTTTAATTTTATCTTTCGATGTATTCGTCTCTGCCCGCACCTACGGAAACATATTTTATCGGACAGCCGACGGCTTTTTCAATCATTTCAACGTACTTCTGCGCATTGACGGGAAGATCCTCGAACTTGCGGCAGCCCGAAATGTCTTCGTTCCAACCGTCAACATATTCGTAAACGGGCTTTGCCTTTGCAAGCGCATCGCCTACGGGGAAGTTGTCTACCTGTTTGCCGTCAACATCGTATTTGACGCATACGGGTATCTTTTTCAGATAGGAAAGAACATCAAGTTTTGTCAGCGCGATTGCCGTGGCACCCTGCATCATTGCGCCGTAACGTGATGCGACAACGTCAAAACCTCCGACACGTCTGGGCCTGCCCGTCGCCGCGCCGTATTCGCCGCCCGCTTCGCGCAACGCGTCGCCCTCTTCTCCGAAAAGTTCGCAGGTGAAAGGACCTTCGCCGACACAACTTGAATATGCTTTCATAATGCCTACGACTTCATCGAGTTTCTGTGCGGGAATGCCTGCTCCTATGGGTGCGTAAGCCGCTATCGTGGACGACGAAGAGGTGTAGGGGTATATACCGAAGTCGATATCGCGGAGCGCACCGAGCTGTGCTTCAAACATAACCGATTTGCCCTCTTTTATCGCCTCGGTCAAATATGTGGTCGTGTCTTTGATGTAATCCGCAAACGGGAAACCGTATTTTTCAAGCCATGCGTACATTTCGTCAGCGGATACGGGTTCATGTCCGTAACCCTTTTCAACCGTGAGGTTTTTCCATTCAACAAGGTCGTTTAAGTGTTCACGAAGCGTTTCGGGGTGAAGAAGATCGCCCATTCTGACAGTCTTTTTCATGTATTTATCCGCATAAACGGGTGCGATACCGCGTCTTGTCGAACCGAATTTCTTGTCCGCAAGTCTTTCTTCTTCAAGTATGTCCATCATCTTGTGATAGGGCATACATATTGTTGCTCTGTCGCTGATAACAAGGTGCTTGGGTGTAATGTCTATGCCCTTGTCGCGAAGAGTCTGAATCTCTTTTGTGAGATGTTCGATGTCAATAACCATTCCGGGACCCATAACGTTGACGGTCTCATCTCTGAGAATGCCTGACGGAAGCAGGTTGAGAATGAATTTTCCTCTTTCGTTGACAACGGTATGACCTGCGTTGTTTCCTCCCTGATAACGGGCAACGATGTCATATCTTGCGCTGAGCAGATCGACCATACGGCCTTTTCCCTCATCGCCCCAGTTTGTTCCTACGATTGCGGTTAACATATAAAACACTCCTTATACGTTTATCTCGGCGCGAAGACCGAGAAGATCTTTGTTTTTCTCTATAATGGGTTTTGCAAACTTATTTATAAATTCTTCCGTCTGGTGCGGCGCACAGCCGACGAAACGGCGAACGTCAAGAATATCTTTCAGACTTTCTTTTGTCAGTCCGAAACGTTTGTCTTCAAGCAACATATCAAGCAAGTCATTGTCCTTGCCTTCAAGCTTGACGTGTGCCGCTGCCTTTTGCGAATACTGTCTTATCGCTTCGTGCAGATCCTGTCTGTCCCCGCCGCGGCTTACGGCGTCCATCAGAATATTCTCTGTCGCTATAAACGGAAGTTCTTCATTCAAATGCTTTTCCATAACTTTCGGATATATAACTCCGCCCGAAACGACGTTTATTATAAGCGTCAGAACGGCGTCCGTTGCAAGGAACGCTTCGGGTATGGAAAGTCTGCGGTTTGCGGAATCGTCAAGCGTTCTTTCAAGCCATTGCGTAGATGCTATGTCCGCAGGGTTTTTTGCATCGTTCAAAATATATCTCGAAAGGGAAACGATGCGCTCGCATCTCATCGGGTTGCGCTTATATGCCATTGCGGAAGAACCTATCTGATTTGTTTCAAACGGCTCGTCAAATTCTTTCAGATGTGCAAGCAGTCTGATGTCCGTCGCCGTTTTGCAGGCGCTTTGCGCAATGCCCGCAAGCACATTAAGGACATAAGAATCTATCTTTCTTGAATATGTCTGCCCCGAAACCGGCATACAGGATTCAAAGCCCATTTTTTCGGCTATAAGTTTTTCGAGTTCGACAACTTTGTTTTCGTCGCCGCCGAACAGTTCGAGAAAACTTGCGCCCGTTCCTGTCGTTCCTTTGCAGCCGAGCAATCTCAGGTGCGAAAGTTCAAAATCAAGTCTTTCAATATCCATGATGAAATCTTGGAGCCACAGCGTTGCGCGTTTGCCCACGGTGGTCGGTTGTGCCGCCTGAAAATGCGTATACGCAAGTGTCGGAACGTCTTTGTTTTTCTCGGCAAAATCAGTCAGAACAGAAATTGCGTTGACAAGAAGTCTCTTGATTTGGAGCAGCCCCTCTTTCATCTGAATGATGTCGGTGTTGTCTCCCACATAGCAGCTTGTTGCGCCGAGATGGATTATCGGTTTTGCTTTCGGGCAAAGTTCCGCAAACGTGTGAAGATGTGCCATGACGTCGTGACGGAGTTTTTTCTCGTATTCCGCTTCTCTGTCATAGTCGATGTCTTCCGTGTGCGCTTTCATTTCCGATATCTGCTCGTCGGTTATCGCCAGCCCGAGTTCTTTTTCACTTTCCGCAAGTGCGACCCAGAGTTTTCTCCAAGTCGAAAATTTGAAATCGGGTGAGAATACAAACTGCATTTTATCCGAAGCATAGCGACTGCAAAGCGGACTTTCGTACCTGTTTTTCATTATTTATTTCTCCTCGTGTTGTTTCAGCGCCGAACCTACAAGACCGAGAAAAAGGGGATGAGCCCTGTTCGGACGGCTTTTGAATTCGGGGTGATATTGAACACCGATATAAAAATCGTTTTCGGGAATTTCAACGGTTTCCACAATATAGTTGTCGGGCGAAGTTCCGCTTATGCAAAGCCCCGCATCGGCAAGTTGCTGTCTGAAATCGTTGTTGAACTCATATCTGTGGCGGTGACGTTCGGAAATCTCTTCCTTGCCGTAACAGCGATACATCTGCGTGTCGGGCTTTATTTTGCACGGATATGCGCCGAGACGAAGCGTTCCGCCCTTTGCGACTTCTTCGCTTTGGTCGGGCAGGAAGTCTATCACTTTATGTTTTGATTCGGGTGCAAATTCTCCCGAATCCGCGTCCGCGATGTTTGCCACATAACGAGCGAACGCAATTACTGCGACTTGCATTCCGAGACAAATGCCGAGGTAGGGAAGATTATGTATTCTGCAATAATTTGCGGTTATTATCTTGCCCTCGATACCTCTGTTTCCGAATCCGCCAGGAACAACTATGCCGTCAACGTCGGAAAGAATGTCCGAAACGGTTTTGTCCGTTACGGTCTCCGAGTCTATCCATTTTATCTTGATGTGCGTTCCGTGAACATAGCCTGCATGGCGAAGTGCCTCGGCAACCGAAAGATATGCGTCGTGAAGTTGGACATATTTGCCGACAATGCCTATCGTTATCGTCTTCGGTCTGTTTCTTATGCTTTCGAGCATCTTGTTCCAATCTTCAAGGTCGATGTCCGGCGCATAAATGCCGAGTTCGCGGCAAACAAGAGACGAAAAATGCTGCTTTTCAAGCATAATCGGAGCTTCATAAAGAACGGGAAGAGTTCTGTTTTCTATAACGCAGTCAGGCTTGACGTTGCAGAACATCGAGATTTTTTTGAAGATTGAATCTTCAAGCGGTTCATCGCAGCGCAAAATTATAATGTCGGGTTTAACGCCCATGCCTTGCAGTTCTTTTACGGAGTGCTGTGTCGGCTTTGATTTATGCTCGTCCGACCCGCGCAGGAACGGCACCAGAGTAACGTGTATGAACAGACTGTTTTCTTTGCCGACTTCAAGCGAAATCTGTCTGACCGCTTCAATAAACGGCTGGCTTTCGATATCGCCGATTGTGCCGCCTATTTCGGTTATTACAATATCCGCATCGGTCTTTTGGGCAACCGAGTATACGAATGATTTTATCTCATTTGTTATATGGGGAATTACCTGAACCGTAGAACCGAGGTATTCGCCCTTGCGCTCCTTATTCAGAACGTTCCAATAAACCTTACCTGTCGTAAGATTGGAAAATTTGTTAAGGTCTTCGTCTATAAAGCGTTCGTAATGTCCGAGGTCAAGGTCTGTCTCCGCGCCGTCCTCCGTAACATATACTTCGCCGTGCTGATAGGGGCTCATCGTTCCCGGGTCAACGTTTATGTACGGGTCGAGTTTTTGTGCCGCGACTTTAAGTCCGCGCGCTTTCAAAAGTCGTCCGAGCGATGCCGCCGTTATGCCTTTGCCGAGACCGGAAACAACTCCGCCCGTGACAAAAATGTACTTTGTCTGTTTCATATATATACTCCTTTGCGCTTCCGTTCGGCGTGAGTTCCGACGCGGCGCGATAAATTTTCTTTCGTCATCTCCAAATGAAGAGCGTTCGACCGAGACGGGGAGATCAAGCCTCCTCGTCCTGTCGAACGCCTTTGTTCGTGTATTCAGTTATCGTAAGTGCGGATAATGTTTTCCGCAACTTCTTTTCTTGAAAGTCTGGTGTCCATTGCTTGCTTCTCAATGTAGTAATGCGCATCCTTTTCCGTCATTTTCAGATTTTCGATAAGAAGCCATTTTGCTCGGTTGACTGCGCGTATGTCTTCCATCTTTTCTTGCAGCGTTCTGTTCCGCTTTTCCATTTTTCCGAGTTTGGAACTCATTGCCGTCAAAAGTTTAATTGCCCCGTATATCATCTGTTTCGACCCCGGTTTTGCCACGGTCAATATGCCGTCGTTTTCGACTTTATAACATACCTGGTCAAAATAGTCGTTTTTTACAAGCAACAGTATACCCGCCGTTCCCTGTGAAAGGTCAAGCGCAAGTTCCGTGCCGAACTCATCGGACAGGGGAGAGTTGATAATAATAATGTCAACGGGATCGGCAACGAGCATTCGTTTTGCTTCGCCTGCGGAAGTTGCTCTGAAAACAGGGAAGAAATCGTCGGACGGCAAAAGTTCGACAAGGTGCTGATATGCCGCGTCGGTCGAAGAGACGATAAGCACGCGGTGCAGCGGTCTTCCGGTCATCATAGGCGGTTACCTCCGTCAAAGACCGAGAATGTCGTTAAGACTTTCACCGAGAATCTCTTTCATGAACGGACTTGCCGCCGCCAACGTCTTTGCCTCTTCGAGAGTATCGGGGAGTTTTTGCAACGTGTCTGTCAGGCTCTTTTCCGCTTTGTAGAGATTGACATTGACCGCTTCGGGACTTTGAAGTCCCTTTTCTATGCCGTCAAGCCCCGCATAAATCAGAAGCGCATAAGCGATGTAGGGATTTACCGTCGGGTCGGGGGAACGGAGTTCTATACGTTTGTATTCGCCCTTTGCCGCAGGAACGCGTATGAGCTGCGAACGGTTCTCGGGCGACCATGTTATATATTTGGGCGCTTTTTTCTCTCCGAGGCGTTTGTAAGACTGTTCTGTCGGATTCAAGACGGCGGTCATCTCCTTGATATGCGCGAGTATTCCCGCCATAAAAGCGTTTGTTCTGTCTTCGCCGTCATTGCATTTGACGGACATATTTATATGGAGTCCGTTTCCGCTTTCGCCGTCGAGCGGTTTCGGAGAAAAGTCCGCATAAAGACCGTTTCTCTGTGCCGCGGCTTTTACTACCGTTAAAAAGTTCATCGCATCGTCCGCCGCAGTCATGGCGTCGCTGTAACGGAAATCTATTTCGTTTTGTCCCGGTCCTTCTTCGTGGTGCGAACTTTCGGGCGTGATTCCCATATCGAGAAGTGTCAGACATATCTCACGTCTGACGTTTTCGCCTTTGTCCTCTGGCGCAACATCCATATATCCCGCTCTGTCAAAAGGTTCGGTGGTCGGGAATCCTTTGTCGTCGGTGTTGAAGAGATAAAACTCAAATTCTGCGCCGAAACGGACCGTTAAGCCTCTTTTTGCGGCAGTCTCGACCGCCTTTTTGAGTATTCTGCGCGAATCTGTCTCAAACGGCGTTCCGTCGGGGTGTCTGATGTCGCAGAACATTCTGATAACTTTTCCGTGAGACGTGCGCCATGGGAGCACGTTCATCGTTGACGGCACAGGGAAGAGCAGAAGATCGGACTTGCCCTCGTCTCCGAATCCCTTGATTGCGGATGCGTCAAAAGAAATTCCGTCCGAAAACGCTCTTTCGAGTTCGTTCGGCAGAATGGAAATATTCTTTTGCTTGCCCGAAACATCGCAGAATGCAAGTCGTATAAACTTTACGTCTTCCTGGTTGACGAAGTCGAAAACTTCATTTGCCGTGCAAATCATAGAAAAGACTCCCTACAAATTAAATAGTGTTGTCGGAAAAATCAAACAAAAACAGGACGTCTGCCGAAGCGGGTACTGCTCCCTTGTCGGCAAACATCCTTGTTTACAGAGGTATTATACTCATAATGAAGATAGATGTCAACAGTTTTCGATAAAAAAACAGAAAAAGTTTTAAAAAGGGTATTGACAAATCGTTTGCGGGGTGGTACAATACAAAGCATAAAGCGACAAGGAAGCCGCAGACAAGAGAGGACTTGTCTGCGGTTTTTCGTTTTAATATGAAGACTTTTCAACGACAAGGGCGTCGTGCCGGACTTCTCCGAAAATACCCTTGCCGTTTTCGTATTTATGTAAAAGGAGTTTTATTATGAGCAAAGTGACGGAAATCTTCGGATCTATGGTATTCGACGACGACACCATGGAAGCACGCCTTCCGAAAGACACTTACAAAGCGTTGCAGAGAACCATCAAGATAGGCAAACATCTTGATTTGAGCCTTGCAAACATCGTGGCAAACGCCATGAAAGATTGGGCTATCGAAAAGGGCGCAACGCATTACACTCACTGGTTCCAACCGATGACGGGAATCACGGCTGAAAAGCACGACAGTTTCATTTCTCCCAAATCGGGTAAGGTTATCATGGAGTTCTCGGGCAAAGAACTCATTCAGGGCGAACCCGACGCATCTTCGTTCCCCTCGGGCGGTCTTCGTGCAACGTTTGAAGCAAGAGGTTATACCGCTTGGGACGCAACGTCTTATGCGTTTATAAAGGACGGCGTCCTTTGCATTCCCACCGTTTTCTGTTCTTACGGCGGCGAAGCACTTGACCAGAAAACCGCGCTTCTGCGTTCAATGGAAGCGATAAACAGACAGGCTATGCGTGTGCTGAAACTTTTCGGCAACACGAATGTTCAGACCGTAAAAACCACCGTCGGTCCCGAACAGGAATATTTCCTTATCGACAAATCTCTTTTCGATAAAAGAAAAGATCTTATATATACGGGCAGAACTCTTTTCGGCGCAAGAGCCCCGAAAGGACAGGAACTTGACGACCACTATTTCGGCACCATCAAGCCCCGTGTTGCGGCGTTTATGAAAGACCTGAACGAGGAACTTTGGAAACTCGGAGTTCTTGCAAAAACAGAGCATAACGAAGTCGCTCCTTCACAGCATGAAATGGCGCCTATATTTACAACGACAAACATCGCCGCAGACCATAACCAGTTGACGATGGAACTTATGCAGAAAGTTGCAAAGAATCACGATATGGTTTGTCTTCTTGCGGAAAAGCCTTTTGCCGGCGTAAACGGCAGCGGCAAACATAACAACTGGTCAATTTCCACCGATACGGGCGTAAACCTGCTCGAACCCGGCGAAACACCCTATGAAAACGCACAGTTCCTGCTTTTCCTCTGCGCCGTTATCAAGGCGGTTGACGAATATCAGGATCTTTTGAGAATCTCTGTCGCTTCTGCGGGCAACGACCACCGTCTCGGTGCGAACGAAGCGCCTCCGGCGATAGTTTCGATGTTCCTCGGCTCCGACCTTTCCGAAATTCTTGAAGCGATAGAAAAAGATTCAAAATACGACGCAAAGCAAAAAGAACTTATGAGAATAGGCGTTCATACGCTTCCCAAGTTCCCCAGAGACACGACGGACAGAAACAGAACAAGCCCGTTCGCGTTTACAGGCAACAAGTTTGAGTTCCGTATGCTCGGTTCTGCGGCTTCCATATCCTGCGCAAACACCGTTCTTAACACTTCCGTTGCGGAAGAGTTGAAACAGTTTGCGGACGCTCTCGAAGGCACGGAGAATTTTGAAGAGGCTCTTCACGACCTTATAATGAAGACCATAAAAGAACATAAGCGCATAATCTTCAACGGCGACGGATATGACGAGTCCTGGGTAAAAGAGGCTGAAAAGCGTGGGCTTTACAACTTGAAGACAACGCCCGACGCACTTGCCCACATGCTTGACCAAAAGAATATCGACCTGTTTGTATCCCACAAGGTTCTTACTGAAACAGAGTTGAAAGCACGTCACGAGGTTCGTCTTGAAAATTACTGCAAGGTGATCAACATCGAAGCACTGACCATGCTTGACATGGTTCACAAAGACATTTTGCCTGCGATGAGTGCCTACTCTTCCGAACTTGCGGACGCCGCGCTTAAAAAACTTTCTCTTTCCGTTGACGTTGATTGCTCTTACGAAAGAGATAACACAAAGATGCTCAGCGCGCTTCTCGGAGCGGCTTACAGAGCAACAAAGAAACTTGAAAAAGATCTTCTCGACTCAAAATCCGTCGACGGTCTCGAAGCCCTCGCCGAATTTTACAAGTCCACTATCCTCGACGATATGCGTATGCTTCGCGTTTCCGTTGACGAGATGGAGATGATAGCATCCGCCGACAAGTGGCCGTATCCCTCTTACGGAGAACTTCTTTTCGGCGTTAGATAAAATAAAATCAGCATATATACAGGAGAAAAGATCAGATGACGAACCGAGAAAAAGTGCTCGTTTTGGATTTCGGAGGACAGTATAATCAACTTATTGCCCGAAGAGTCCGCGAGTGCAACGTTTATTGCGAAGTAAAATCCTACAAAATGACGCTTGACGAAATACGGGCGTTCAACCCGATAGGCATCATTTTCACAGGTGGTCCGAACAGCGTTTACGAAGAGTCGTCCCCGAAAGTCGATCCGAAAGTATTCGAACTCGGCGTTCCCGTTCTCGGAATTTGCTACGGGTGTCAACTCATTGCACACACGCTCGGCGGCAAGGTTTCCGCGGCGGCAAGCGATTCTGCCAGAGAATACGGAAAAACGGAGACGTTCTTTGACACGGATTGCAGACTTTTCAAGGGGCTTCCGAAAGAAAGCGTGACATGGATGAGCCACGGAGACTATATGTCCGACTTACCGTCTGCGTTCAAACTTGTTGCACACAGCGACGCTTGCCCCAATGTTGCAATTGCGGATGAAGAAAAAGGATTTTACGGTGTTCAGTTCCATCCGGAAGTAAATCACACGCAATACGGTTTTCAGATGATACGAAACTTCCTTTACGAAGTTTGCCACGCAACGGGCAGTTGGACGATGGGCGATTTCTGCAAGACGACCATCGCGCATTTGCGTGAGGAGATAGGCGAGGACGGACGAGTGCTGCTGGCTCTTTCGGGCGGTGTTGACTCTTCGGTTCTTGCGGCGCTTCTCGGTCAGGCGATAGGCAAAAGACTGACTTGCGTTTTTGTTGACCACGGTCTTATGAGAAAGAACGAGGGCGACGAGATAGAAGCGGCATTCAAAAAATGGGACATCAATTTTGTCCGCGTCGATGCCGAAAAACGCTTTCTTGACAAACTTGCGGGAGTTACGGACCCGCAGACAAAACGTCATATAATCGGAGCGGAGTTCGGTTATGTTTTCCGCGACGAGGCGGATAGATTCGGCATAACGAACAGAGACTTCCTTGCGCAGGGAACGATATATCCCGACGTTATCGAGTCGGGAGAGGGCGATGCAGAAGTTATAAAGAGCCATCACAACAGGCTGTTGCCACCCGAAGTCGTTGCAAGATTCAAGGGAGTTCTTGAACCGTTGAGTCTTCTTTTTAAAGACGAGGTTCGTGCTCTCGGACGTGAACTCGGACTTGCCGAAAGCGTGGTTATGCGTCAGCCGTTCCCCGGACCTGGACTTGCGATACGCATAATCGGCGATATAACAAAGGCAAAAGCCGATACGCTTCGCGAAGCGGACTTCATCATGAGAGATGAAATAGCGAAAAGCGGAGAAGATAAAAACATCAATCAGTATTTCGCCGTTCTGACGGACCTGCATTCGGTCGGCGTCATGGGCGACGGAAGAACATATGATAACGTGTTGGCTTTGAGAGCCGTCACGACCAATGACTTTATGACCGCGGAGTGGGCGAGAATTCCTTACGAGTTGCTTGACCGCATCTCGACAAGGATAGTCAATGAGGTCAAAGGTATCAACAGAATAGTTTACGACATAACATCAAAACCGCCCGCGACGGTGGAGTGGGAATAAAAATATTTCCACGGAAAAGTTTTAAGGCGGTAAAACAGGAACACAGAACGCATTGGAGTTGTGTTTTGTGTTGAAAGTGTTCGACGGAAAAAGAGTGAGACTTCCGACGATCATTTCAAAGGCATTGACGGAGACGAGTAACGCGGAAAAATCGGAAACAGCGAGTATGGGACGGTGTGAGCCATGCTCCGATCCCGCGTGAAAAACCCTCCCGAGCCGCAATCCGAACCCCGTTGGCGGGTCAGTAGGTGCGCCGTGATCACGCGTTAAGTGAATAGGTTTGACAGAACCGAACAGAGTGATCTTCATAAGAAGGTAAATTAGGTGGTACCGCGGGCTGCACACGCTCGTCCTAAAAAACTCAAACGTGCGAAAACGGAGGACGATTATGTGTTCGATTATGGGGTACTGCGGTACCGTTATGACAATCAAAGATTTTAAGACGGGCTTTGACAAGACCGTCTCCAGAGGCCCCGATATGTCCCGTATCATTGATACGGGCAAGGGGCTTTTGGGCTTTCACAGACTTGCTATCATGGGACTTGACGAAAGCGGTATGCAGCCGTTTGCGTTTGGGGGTAACTATGTCGTCTGCAACGGCGAGATATACGGATTCAGAAAACTGAAAAAGGAACTCGAAGAAAAAGGGTATAGTTTCGTCAGCGATTCCGACTGCGAACTGCTGCTGCCGCTGTATAAGGAATACGGCACGGATATGTTCGGAATGCTTGACGCCGAATATGCGCTGATTATTTACGATGCAAAAGCCGATAAATATATCGCCGCACGCGACCCGTTCGGTATACGTCCGCTGTTTTACGGCTATGCCGATGACGGAAACATTATGTTTGCGAGCGAAGCCAAAAACCTTGTCGGTCTTTGCGAAAAGGTTATGCCGTTCCCTCCGGGGCATTTTTATAAGGACGGCAAGTTTGTTTGCTATCGCGACATAGGAAAAGTTGACAAAGTATGTCACGACGATGTTGAGACTGCCTGCAAAAAAATACATGAAAAACTCATTGCGGGTATTGAAAAAAGACTTGACGCCGATGCTCCCGTAGGCTTTCTTCTTTCGGGCGGGCTTGATTCTTCTCTTGTATGTTCCGTGGCGGCAAAACTCTCGAAAAAGCCGATAAAAACGTTCGCGATAGGTATGAGTACCGATGCGATAGATTTGAAATACGCCCGCGAAGTTGCGGATTATATCGGTTCAGAACATACGGAAGTCATTATGACGGAAGACGATGTTATAAAGGCTCTGCCTGATGTTGTCGCTCTTCTCGGAACGTATGACATAACGACGATTCGCGCCTCGATGGGTATGTATCTTGTCTGCAAATATATTCACGAAAACACGGACATAAGAGTTTTGCTTACAGGAGAGATATCGGACGAACTTTTCGGATATAAGTATACCGATTTTGCCCCGTCCGCGGAAGAGTTTCAGAAAGAGGCGCAGAAGAGAGTAAGAGAACTTTATATGTACGACGTTCTCCGTGCCGACAGGTGCATTTCCGTCAATTCTCTCGAAGCACGCGTGCCGTTCGGAGACCTCGATTTCGCTTCATACGTCATGAGTCTCGACCCCGAAATCAAAATTAACCGTTACGGAAAAGGCAAGTATCTGCTCCGTCACGCTTTTGAGGGCGACTGGTTGCCCGAAGACATATTGATGCGCGAAAAAGCCGCGTTCAGCGATGCTGTAGGTCACTCGATGGTCGATGACTTGAAAGCGTATGCCGAGAAAAAATATTCGGACGAAGAGTTTGAGACAAAAATCAAGAAATATACCTACGCCGCTCCGTTCACAAAGGAATCTCTCCTTTACAGAGAACTTTTTGAAAAGTTTTATCCCGGACAGGCGGAAATGATAAAAGACTTTTGGATGCCGAACAAGAGTTGGGCGGGGTGCGACGTAAACGACCCCTCCGCCCGTGTACTTTCGAACTACGGTGCCAGCGGTCAATGATGAAAGGAAAACCGATATATGAATAAAGATATTCGGAAAACACTTTATAACGAAGCGTTTGAACATGATGCCTGCGGTATCGGCGCGGTCGTCAGCATTGACGGCGTTGCATCGCATTCGATTGTGGACGACGCTTTGTCAATAGTCGAAAAACTCGAACACAGAGCGGGCAAGGACGCGACCGGTGAAACGGGCGACGGCGTCGGAATACTTGTTCAGATCTCTCACGGCTTTTTCAGCCGTCTTGTTCCGGGGCTCGGTGCGGCGCGTGATTACGGTGTGGGAATGTTTTTCTTCCCTCAGGAATCGCTCAAACGCCGTCAGGCGCAGAAAATGTTTGAAGTTATCTGCGCAAAAGAGGGTGTGGAGTTCATCTCGTGGAGAGATGTTCCGACCGACAGCGGAATACTCGGTCAGCGTGCAAAAAGTTCAATGCCGTATATAATGCAGGGGTTTGTAAGAAGACCGCAGAATATTGAAAAAGGAATAGACTTTGACCGCAAACTTTTTGTAATTCGCCGCGTTTTCGAACAGAGCAACGACGATACTTATGTATGTTCGCTTTCTTCGAGAACGGTTGTTTACAAGGGAATGTTCCTTGTGGGACAGCTGCGCCGTTTTTATGCGGACTTGCTTGACCCCGCTTATGAAAGCGCCATAGCAATGGTTCACTCCCGATTTTCGACAAATACAACGCCGAGCTGGGAAAGAGCGCACCCGAACAGACTTATCCTGCACAACGGCGAAATAAATACCATCCGAGGCAATGCGGACAGAATGCTTGCGCGTGAAGAGACGATGCAGTCGCCCGTGCTTCACGAAGATATGGACAAAGTTCTTCCCGTCATAAATTCAGCGGGTTCGGACTCCGCAATGCTCGACAATACGCTCGAATTTTTGATGATGAACGGCATTCCGCTTCCGCTTGCGGTTATGATAACCATTCCCGAGCCGTGGAAAAACGACCCGAACATGAGCCGCAGAAAGCGCGACCTTTATCGCTATTATGCCACGATGATGGAACCTTGGGACGGTCCCGCCGCAATTTTGTTCTCCGACGGCGACCTTGTAGGCGCGGTGCTTGACAGAAACGGTCTTCGTCCCGCAAGATACTACATCACCTCTGACAGAAAACTTATACTTTCTTCCGAAGTCGGCGTCCTTGATATTCCCGCTGAAAATATTGTCTGCAAGTCCAGACTGCAGCCGGGCAAGATGCTGCTTGTCGATACTGTCGGCAAAAAAATCGTCTCGGATAAAGAATGCAAAGAATATTACGCTTCAAAACAGCCTTACGGCGAATGGCTCGATATGCACCTTGTCAACCTTTCGGAACTTTCCATTCCGAACAAAAAGGTTCAGGAGTATTCCGACGATGAGAGAGCAAGACTTTATAAGGTTTTCGGATATACCTATGAGGATTTGAACGAAGAAATTTTGCCGATGGCTAAAAACGGCATTGAAGCGACAGCATCCATGGGCTGTGATGTTCCGCTTGCGGTTCTTTCCGAAAAACATCAGTTGCTTTTCAATTATTTCAAACAACTTTTCGCACAGGTAACAAATCCGCCGATAGATGCGCTCCGTGAGGAGATAGTGACAGATACTACCGTATATATCGGCTCGGACGGTAACTTGCTTGATGAAAAACCCGATAACTGCTGCGTTCTTAAAATCAATAACCCGATACTCACTTCCGTTGACCTGATGAAGATTCGCAGCATGAACAAACCCGGGTTCAGCGTTGCGACAGTATCTCTTCTTTATTATGTAAATACATCTCTTGAAAAGGCTATTGACAGACTTTTTGTTGAGTGCGACCGCGCATATAAAAAGGGCGCGAACATAATCATTCTTTCCGACAGAGGAATAGATGAGAACCATGTCGCGATTCCGTCCCTGCTTGCGGTTTCCGCCGTTGAGCAGTATATGGTTCGCACAAAAAAGAGAACAGCCGTTTCGGTTATTCTCGAAAGCGCCGAGCCGCGCTCCGTTCATCATTTTGCAACATTGCTCGGTTACGGTGCAAGAGCGGTCAACCCGTACCTTGCGCAGGAGAGCATAGGCGCGCTTATTGATGCGGGCAGACTTGACAAGGATTATCATACCGCAGTTGACGACTACAACGACGCGATTTTGCACGGCATAGTAAAAATTGCTTCGAAAATGGGCGTTTCTACGCTGCAATCGTATCAGTCCGCGCAGCTTTTTGAGGCTGTCGGAATATGCAAGGAAGTTATAGACAAATACTTTACGAACACCGTCAGCCCCGTTGAGGGCATCGGTCTGAAAGAAATTGCGGAAGGCGTCGAATTCAGACATGACCTTGCGTTTGACCCGCTCGGCAGAGGTGTGGACGAAACTCTTGAAAGTATAGGTCTGCATAAACTTCGTTCAGGAAAAAATGCGGAAGACCATATGTATTCGCCCAAAACGATAATTGCGCTTCGCGAAGCGACAAGAAGCGGCTCTTATGAGAAATTCAAAGAATATTCCGCGCTTGTCGATGATGAAAGAAAGCCGCACACACTTCGCGGTCTTCTTGAATTTGTCTGGGATAAAAACGGCGGCATTCCGCTTGAAGAAGTTGAACCCGCAAGCGAGATTGTGAAGCGCTTCAAAACGGGCGCGATGTCTTACGGCTCAATCTCCGAGGAAGCGCATACCTGTATGGCGGTTGCGATGAATACCCTCGGAGGTAAATCGAACTCCGGTGAGGGCGGCGAAGACCCCGCAAGATTCGGAACGAATAAGAACAGCGCGATAAAACAGGTCGCGTCGGGACGTTTCGGTGTTACCAGCGAATATCTGTGCAGCGCAAAAGAAATTCAGATCAAAATGGCGCAGGGCGCAAAACCCGGTGAGGGCGGACATCTGCCAGGCAAAAAAGTATATCCCTGGATAGCGAAAACACGTTTTTCGACTCCGGGTGTGTCTCTTATTTCACCGCCTCCGCACCATGACATTTATTCTATAGAAGACTTGGCGCAGTTGATATTCGATCTGAAAAACGCCAACAGAGACGCTCGTATTTCCGTCAAACTCGTTTCGGAAGAGGGCGTCGGAACAATAGCCTCGGGCGTCGCCAAAGCGGGCGCGGGTGTCGTTCTTATTTCAGGTTACGACGGCGGCACGGGCGCGGCTCCCAAGAGTTCGATACACAATGCGGGACTTCCGTGGGAACTCGGACTTGCGGAAGCGCATCAGACGCTTGTCAAAAACGGGCTTCGTTCTCGCGTGCGACTTGAAACGGACGGCAAACTTATGAGCGGCAGAGATGTTGCCATTGCCTGCCTGCTCGGAGCGGAGGAGTTTGGCTTTGCAACTGCTCCGCTGGTTACCATGGGCTGTGTTATGATGCGCGTATGCAACCTTGATACCTGTCCCGTCGGTATTGCAACGCAGAACCCCGAACTCAGAAAAAGATTCTGCGGCAAACCCGAATACGTTATGAATTTTATGCTGTTTATCGCAGAAGAACTTCGCGAAATAATGGCAAAACTCGGCGTTCGCACCGTTGACGAACTCGTCGGTCACACCGAAATGCTCCGAATGAGACAAAAGAGAGTTACTCACCGCGCGGACACAATTGACCTTTCTTCCGTTCTCGGCGAACCGTCTCCGATTCATTATAAAGACGCCGACAAATTTGATTTCGAACTTGAAAAAACACTTGACGAAAAAGTGCTTTTGCCAGCATTCGAGCCGTATTTTGCAAAGAAAAAGCCGCATACGGAGAACGTTGAAGTTTCAAGCACGAACAGAACTTTCGGAACTATACTCGGCTCTGTTATAACAAAAAAACTCGGCACGGCGCTTGACGACGATACATACACTGTAAATTGCCACGGCGGCGGGGGACAGTCTTTCGGTGCGTTTATTCCGAAAGGTTTGACGGTCAATCTGACAGGTGATGCAAACGATTATTTCGGCAAAGGACTTTCGGGCGGCAAACTTGTTGTCAAGCCCGAGGAAAAATCCGCGTTTGAAGCAAAAGACAATATTATTATCGGAAACGTTGCTCTTTACGGAGCAACTTCGGGTGAAGCATACATCAACGGTATTGCGGGCGAACGTTTCTGTGTCCGCAATTCGGGCGCGGTTGCCGTTTGCGAGGGGTGCGGAGACCATGGCTGTGAATATATGACCGGCGGCAGAGCGGTGATTCTCGGCAAGACGGGCAAAAATTTTGCCGCAGGTATGAGCGGCGGTATCGCTTATGTATTTGACGATGCGCACGACCTTTATATGAAGATAAACAAAGAAATGGTTCACATGAGCGAAGTGACATCCAAACGTGACGTTGCGGAACTGAAAGCGCTTATCTCTGCGCACGTTGAAAGAACCGGTTCTCCGTTCGGCAGACAAATACTTTCCGATTTTGAGGGATATCTTCCTAAATTCAAGAAGATCATTCCGAAAGATTACGAGCGTATGCTGAATGCCGTTGAAGAACTTGAAGAAAAAGGCGTTTCGCACGATGAAGCGGCAATGCAGGCGTTTTATGCCTTGCAAAGATCTTAACGGAGGTGGAAAAATGGGAAAACCGACAGGCTTTTTGGAGTTTGACAGAGTTCGTAACGGCTCGGTCGAACCTACCGAAAGAATAAAAAATTTCTCGGAATTTCATCCGCCTCTTGTAAAGAGTGAAAGACAAAAGCAGGCGGCGCGCTGTATGAACTGCGGCGTTCCGTTCTGCCAGTCGGGTGAAAATTTTGGGGGAATGTTCAGCGGATGTCCGCTGCATAACCTAATCCCCGAATGGAATGACGAAATATACAAAGACCATTGGGACGAGGCTCTTTCAAGGCTTTTGAAGACGAATAATTTCCCCGAATTTACGGGCAGAGTTTGCCCTGCACTTTGCGAGGCGGCTTGTACTTGCGGTATGAACGGGGATTCCGTAACCGTTCACGACAACGAACTTTCGATAATAGAGAACGCTTACGAAACGGGACTTATGAAGCCGCGTGTACCCGCGCAAAGAAGCGGAAAGAGAGTAGCGGTTATCGGCTCGGGACCGTCGGGACTTGCCGTTGCCGATCAACTGAACAAACGCGGTCATTCAGTCACCGTATATGAGAGAGACAGCCGTCCGGGAGGTCTTTTGATGTACGGCATACCGAATATGAAACTCGATAAAGCGGTCGTTCGCCGCAGAATTGAACTCATGGAAAATGAGGGTATAGTATTTGTTTGCGGCGTTGATGTCGGAAAAGATATTAAAGCGGAAGAACTTCTTTCGGAGTTTGACGCTGCGGTTCTCTGCTGCGGCTCAAAAACGCCGCGTGACCTCAAAGTTGACGGCAGAGATGCAGAAGGCGTTTTGTTTGCGGTTGATTATCTTGCGGCGGCAACCGCCACGGTTATAGGCGATGTGAAAGATTTTGCGGTCAGCGCAAAAGATAAAAACGTTGTTATTGTCGGAGGAGGAGATACCGGTAACGACTGTGTCGGAACAGCAATCAGACAAGGCTGTAAGTCGGTCGTTCAACTTGAAATGATGCCGAAACTGCCCGATGCGAGAACCGAGTCCAACCCGTGGCCGCAATGGCCGAGAGTTTGCAAGACAGACTACGGTCAGGAAGAGGCAATCGCGGTTTTCGGACACGATCCGAGAATTTATCAGACCACGGTAAAACAGATAGTGAAAAACGACAAAGGTGAGATATGCGCACTCAAAACCGTTGGTTTGAAGTCTCAATTCGATGAGAATGCGGGACGCAACATCATGGTTGAAGTCGCGGGAACGGAAAACGAGATTCCGTGTGATTTGCTTCTTATTGCCGCAGGCTTTGTCGGCTGTGAAAGTTATATTGCGGACGCTTTCGGTGTTGAACGCAACGGCAGGGGAAATGTTGTTTCATCTGTCGGCAAACACGGAACAAATGTTCCGAAAGTTTATGTCGCGGGAGACGCGCACAGAGGACAGTCACTTGTTGTTTGGGCAATTTCCGAGGGCAGAAGTTGTGCTGAAGAGGTTGACGCTGCTCTTATATAATAGGGATTTTTCCGAGCGGTTGAAAAAGCCGCTCGGATTAAGCCCTTTTTGCAAGAAAAATAAATATCCACCCGCTATGCGGGTGGATATTTATTTTTAAGCAAAAGACAACTCCGCATAATGGGCTGCTTGAAATTGTAATGCGATACTTGTTAGGTTTTTTATAGGAATTTGCAAACCGCTCGTTGGCTGCCGGTTATGATTCTTGAATGTAAATTGAAAAATTTTATAATAAAATAAAAGTTGTTGTATGAAAAGGATTTAACCCACATACAACAACTTTGTATCTTACATATTAAAGATCAGGAAGCTCGATTGGTCCTGTTTTGTCTATGGAAGTAGTTTGCTCACTGCTGGCCGTAATAATATCGGTCAACTCCGTTACTTCAAAAGACGGAGCAGAATATTTTTCTTTCATTTTTTTCTCCCTTCTTTTAAGTTCTATAAGCGACAGCTGATTTTCCATAACGCATCATGGCTTGCGTTAAATCATCAAGGGCTGTGCCTTTATATTCACTTGACTGCTGAAAATTGAATTGTTAAGCACTAAACCGCAGACATTCCACTGCACAGAAGGGTTGCTTTCGTAATCTATCAAAATTACGGTAGCATTGTGTCACCCGTACCCAACAGAGATACCTTTCTGTTTTTGGCAGGGGGATTCGTGACACTGCGACAATCATTATACCTCACTCCCTTGCGTTTTTCAATCTCTTTATAGTGCCATCTCGATTTCTGTGCCGCCGATAAAGACCACCTTGATTTTCTCTTTTGATTCCACCACTACGCATTCGATAATCTGCCGCACGATCTTATCGTCATATTCCATCAGGTGGTTTTGCAGTCCGTCAAGTATGGTGTAAATCTCATCGAGTCGGGACTTTGCGCTTTCTCTCTTTTGACGCATGGCGGCGTACTGTTCGAGCTGCACGGTCAGCCTTTGCTTTTCGCTCATGAGTTCGGCGATTCGTTCCTCGTCAATGGCGTCTGCATTGTCGGCAGATACCGCCTTGAGCATTTTCTGAAACTCGGCATCCAACTCCGCAATGCGTATCTGAATGTCGAGGGTCTTATCCTCGGTGGTTTCGTCTGTAAGTCCCATGCCTATATGCAGTTTCAGCGTTTTCAGCACTTCCGTGTTTTGTTTCGCTGTTTGCATGATGGCTCTCATGATGGCATCTTGCAGCAGGCTTTCCTCGATGCTCGGTGAATCATGGCAATATTTCTTGCCGTAATCAAGTCGGTTGATGCACCGCCATACAACTTTCTTTTTGTCGTGTGCTGTCCAAGTGCATCGACGGTAAGGGGTACGGCATTCGCCGCAGATCAGCAGTTCGGTCAGCGCATACTTGCTTGAGTATCGGCTCAGTTCGGTTATCGTGCCTTTCTGCTTGACCTTCGGTTTGCCTGCACGCCGTGCGATTTCCTCCTGAACTCTGGCGAAGGTGCCTGCGTCGATGATGGCAGGATGGTTTTCCTCAATGTAGTATTTCGTCCGCTCACCGTTATTCACCTTGACTCGTTTGCTGATGCAGTCGGCCACAAAGGTCTTGTTGATCACCGCATCGCCCTTGTACTTCTCATTCGTCAGTATGGAGCGGATGGTCCGGTGCTGCCATTCGGTACAACCGCCCGGTGTTGGTATTCCTTTCCCTTCGAGATAGCTTTTTATTCCGTGCAGGCTTTCGCCGGAGAGATAGCGTGTATATATTTCTTTGACAATCTCGGCTTCTTGGGGGACAATTTCAATCTCACCGTCTGCGTTTTTTGTGTAGCCGAGGAAGTGCTTGCATTGGAATGGCACGACGCCTTGCTTGGCACTTTGCGCTTTGCCCCATTTGACATTGGCGCTGATATTTTCGGATTCGCTTTGGGCTATTGAGCCGTAGATGGTGATGTAAAATTCCGAGGCAGGGTCGATGCTGTGGATGCCCTGTTCCTCGAAGAACACATCCACATTGACATCTCGGAGCTTTCGTGTCGTTTTGATTACATCGAGGGTGTTTCGGGCAAAGCGGCTGATGGATTTTACAATAATCATGTCGATTTTGCCCTTATAGCAGAGACGGAGCATTTTATTGAATTCCTCACGCTTTTTCATGCTCGTTCCCGTGATGCCCTTGTCGGCGAAGATGCCGACAAGCGTCCATTTCGGCTCGGTGCGGATGCGTTCCTCGTAATGGGTTTTCTGCACCTCGTAACTGTTCAACTGCTCATCCTGCGCCGTGGATACCCGACAGTAAGCAGCAACTCTGAGCTGTCTGTAGTTCTGCGTTATCGCCGCTTTGGTGTCTATCGTCGCAGGGATGATATGCACTTTCTTTTGCGGTTTCATTGCTGCTGTTTGCGTCATGCGGTTTCCTCCTTTCCGATCCTCTGACCGTTTATCAATATAAGGCTTATTTCACCATTTCTTTGTAGGTGTATCTCGCTGACCGTTTGGTCTGCCAAGGCACCGTCATAGGCGGCCAGCGGTGATGCGGCTTTGCATATGTCCTTTAGGCTCTGCGCCGTGGTCACTTCCGTTCCAAGACACTTGTATTTCTCGCTCACGCAAGTGAGCATTTTTTGCTTCAGCGCCTCTTTGTCAAAGCCGAGGGTGTCAAGGGCCTTGGCTATTTCTGCGCTCATGAGCTTGACCTCTTGGCTTTCCTCATAGGCGCTTTCGGGTATCTCGATTCTTTCGGGATCGTCGATGACCTCGTTCAGCCGTTCTGTAATGCCGTTTTGCATTTCCTCATCGGTCATGCCGACGGTGGTTTTGCATTCGGAGCAGCACCACCATGTGGATGATTTACGGCGGTTGTCATAGCGTCGCTGCATTCTGCCGCCGCAGCTTGGGCAGACGACTGGAAAGGTCAGCTTGAAGTGGGATACTGCCTTTTGCGTGTTCTTTTTGGTTTTCATGGCCTGCATAGCCGTATACGCTTGCTCGGTGAGTATGGGAGGGTATCCGTTGTCGCCGATATAGCGCTTATCGTCGATCATACGCTGTATGCGCGACCTGTTCCAATCGCTCTTGCCGGGCATATACTCGACCCGTCTTGCGGTCAACAGTTCGGCTATGGTTCTCAGTGATTTCCCACCGAGATATTGTTCGGCTGTTTCTCGGATAATGTCGGCTTCGGCGTTGTTGATGATGACCGTGCCGTTTTCCATAGTGTAGCCAAACGGTATGTTTCGATGGTTCATGCTCGGTTGCACCGTCCTTTCTCTCGTATTTTTTCGGGCAGGCTGATGCCGCCTATGAGGTGGAAGGTCAGTTGATCATTGTCGTCCACCATAATGCTGTCCACCGTTTGCCCGAACAACTCGGCGTCGAAGTCCGTGCCGAGTTCGGTTTCCGTAAGGAGATCGTTCAGCAGTTTCAGCCCATCCAACATTTCGTCCTTATCACTGTCGGTAATTTTGGTTCGGCGTTCGATCCGCAGTTCGGTTATTCTGCTTTCAAGCGCATCGGACTGTGCCGTGTAATCGGCGGCGTTCAGTAATCCTTTGCCGTGCAGACGGGAGAGGACAAGGTTCTGCGCCGCAAGGTCGGCGATTTCTCGGTCGAGTTCTTTGATTCGCTGCTGACTGCCCGTGGTACGGTATTGCAGTTGTTCGAGCTGGCGGATGAGTGTGCCGAGCAGATATTCTCGGTTTGCGCTCAGCTTCCGTATCATAAGGTTGAATGCGGCGTACACTTCTTGCTCTCGGACTCTGCGCCAAGTGCAATTCGTTTGCCCTGTGGCTTTTCCGGCGCATATCCAATAGACTGTGCCTTTTATCGTCTGACGGCGGAAGCTGCGGTCGCATTCGGGACAGCGAAGCATTTTGGACAGCGGATAGGTTTTATAGCTTCGCTTGCAGCTTGGCTGTCGGCTTTTAATAAGCGCCTGCACCGCCTCGTAGGTTTCACGGCTCACGATGGCAGGATTACTGCCATCGATGTAGTACATCGTTTGTTCACCGTGATTTTTCTGCTTTTTGAACGGCAGGGTCTGTGTGGTGATTTTCTTTTGCAGGAGAGCGTCGCCCATGTACCTCTCATTGTTCAGTACATAGTTAACGGTGGTGTGATACCACTTTTCCTGACCGTACCGTCTGCTCACTTCGTCAGCATTAAGCAGATTGGCAATTTTCTGCATACCAACGCCCTGTAGGTAGAGATTAAAAATCCGGCGAATCACAGCCGCTTCCGTTTCGTTGATTACGAGCTCGCCGTCGATGAGGTCGAAGCCGTAAGCCGGAGCACAGCAGTTGAATTCGCCGGAATTCATTCTCTTTTGATAACTCCATCGCATATTCTGCGATATGGAGATGCTTTCCTGTTGGGCGATCATGCCGGGGAAGGTTGCGAACATCTCGCTGTTCATGGACCGGGTGTCAAGCCCTTGTTCCTCGAAGTATACGCTGACTTCCATTTCCTCAAGCGCACGGAGCGCCGTCAGCATTTCCTCGGTGTTTCGGGCGAAGCGAGACATGGATTTGACGATGATGCGGTCGATCAAGCCTTTTTTGCAATCCCGCAGCATTCGGCGGAAGTCATCCCGTTTTTCCATGCTCGTTCCGGTCACGCCCTCGTCTGCATAAATGTCTACAAATTTGTATTCGGGATGCCGTTTACAGTATTCGGAGTAGTATTTGATTTGTGCTGCGAAGGAGTGGAGCTGGTCGCTTGAATCACTGGACACTCGGCAGTAGGCTGCAAGCCTTATCTGAGGCGGTGTCGGTTTTGGCCGGGTGATCTCGGTTATTGTTTTCATCTGCATTTCTCCTTTCTGCAAGGGGTCGCCTTGCTGTTTTGCCTTTCGGCACGACACAACATACCACAGGAGTTCGAATACTTCCAGCGGTTTTTCTCAAAAACTTGAGAATTAAGATTTCAGACACAGATTAGATCAGCGCCGTAGTATTCGGCGCTGATTCGAGCAATTTTTTCGTATTCGTCCTCGGTGATGAGCTGCATGGCGAGGAGCATTTTTAACAGGTTCACGCTGTAAGCAAAAGAGGAGTTGCCGATGTCTTTCTTATTCATAAGCGCGCCTCACATTTCTTGGATGAACGGTTCGGAGTCCGGCACGAACTGTTCGGTCGGGCGAGAGCCGTCTGCCGTTATTTCAATGTCGATGCCCTCATCCGCAAAGGCTTTGACGATGCCTGCCGCCATAGCTGTGTTCCGTCCCAAGCGGCTGATGTCGGGGATGACGAGCAGCTCGGCATTTTTGCTTTTCATGTCGGTGAGAATGTCTTGCATTACGGCAGGCATTTTCTCTGACGGTTCTCTCGTAAAAGCAGAGCCGACGATGCGGTATCCGTTATCCATGCAGTAGGCGTCCATTTCTCTTTGCACCATGAGCAAATCGGCGTCTGCTGCCTGCGGCTGCATTCGGGTGAAGGTATAGGATGTGATGCGGTTATCGTCCATGAATCAGTTCCTCCAAGTATTTGATGCCGAGGCTTACCACAATGGCACGGTCAACGGCGGCAAGTGTCTTGCTGTCGAGTCTGCCGATGTATTCGCCGAGCCTCGCTTTGTCTATCGTCCTGATCTGTTCGAGCAGGACGGTGGATTCGGTTTTAAGCCCTTTCGCCATGATTTTCACATGGGTGGGCAGATTGGCTTTTGTTTTTCTGCTTGTGATTGCCGCCACGATGGTGGTGGGGCTGTGTTTGTTGCCGATATCGTTTTGCAAAACCAAGGACGGGCGAGTTCCGCCTTGCTCACTGCCGAAGCCTGTGCCGAAATCGACGGCATAGATTTCGCCTCGTTTGATCTTTTTCATATTAGCCTCCGTTTAAGTAAAAGGCGGCCGAGTGCTTTTGGGCAAACGACCGTCTTGGTATTTGTATCAATCGTTTTTGCTTTTGTCCGTATTTGTCCACGACGCCCCGAACAAGGGAACGCATCCTCCGGTCATGCATTTGACCTCATTGGAATTCCACCACTCCGAGGATCTCTCCGAGCCGCTCTCCTTTGTTGCGACGGTTTTATCACGCTCGACTTTAGGACTGAACGGAAGTATCATTATTGCTTCTGCCTGTCATGGCCTTCGGTGCGGATGCGCCGACCCGTCCGACTCATAGGTCGTGTGGCTTATCGGCTCTCGCCGACAGCAGAAGGAAGGTAAAGAATGCGCTGTACTATTCATTTTTCAAAGAGCAACAGAGGCTATTGAGAAAGCCCCCTCACTTGTCCAAAGGAAAAAAGTGAGGGGGCTACAACCAAATTTTTTAATTTTCTAAAAGTTTTTTGAGTTTCGCACGGATCTTTGCGATTTTCTTGCTGATGGCTTGCTGTGAAACACCGTAGCGCTCGGCAAGTTCTGTCTGCGGAACTTCATCATAAAAATGCGCAATGATCAAAGCCTTTTCATCCTCCGGCAGAGCGTTCACCGCTTTCCGCAGCTTGTCCAACAGTTGCAAATGAGCAACCGTTTCGGATACATCCTCAACATCGGCCTGCAAAAAATCCGTACCGTTATCGTCGTCGCTGTCAAAGGCGTCAATGGAAAGCAGGCCGTGCTTTCGGTCCAGAGAAAGCAGATATTTCTGCCGCTCCTTTTCCCGATAGAAATCATTGTAATGTGTACGGTCGGTTTCCATAAGGCAGCCCTGCACGGGGATGAACAGCTTGTCCCCGTAGGCAGGCTCGTTTTCTTTGTGTCTTTCAAATTCCTCATAGGTCAGTTCCCGGTATTCTCCGTTATCTAAAATAAAAACCTTTCTCGGTTCATATTTTTTCAAGTTTATGTACCTCCGTTCAATCGTTTTTTGTTTGGGGCAAAAACGATTGATACGGAGGGCTTCGACAGCCTACCGCATACTTCGACAGTACGCTGCCGTTTATATAAACGCAGTAAGCCAAGCCACTTGAAAATCCCAAAAAAACGGAACTATCGTTGGCCTTTTGCGGATATCGTATAGAATTCTGTCGACCGCAGAGGTTAAAAAAACAGAGGTGTCTTTGTGTTATCGCAAAGTGTCTTATCAAGCCAAAGACAGTCTTTGCTATTTCAACACCTGTTTCTTTCCTGTATTCTTTTTCATTCTTTCACCTTGTCGCTTGAAAACGGAAGGGCGCCGCTTCTTATGGCACTGCGTTGTGTTGAGCTTCGTCGATTGCATCTGTGCAGTTAAACATCGGTGTCACCTCCTGTTACGGTATTCGGGCAAACAAAAAAGCGGCTGTGCTATGCTTTGGGGCATAGTACAGCCGCATGAGGGCGTGCATATAAAAACCGTTTTGTTAAGACGGCCTTGGGCGTTGCGTTTTGCTTATGTACATGGTTGTTAGGGACATCTCCTTTTTTTCATAACTACCTCGCTGTATGGTTATCCGTTATTGTTAGTGTATCCGTTGCCGGAGCAAAAGTGAAGAGTGCATAAGTGTGCTATACACAGTATACATGGTATCCGGCAAAAATTTGTCGGGATAGGGAGAAACCCTGTAATTTTACCGTTTTGGCGGTCGAGAAAGAGAAAAAATAAGGCGTAACGAATTTTCAAATCCGCTGCGCCTATTCTTATGTGCTGTATTTGAGAGGTTCATCTGTTTTTTCCTTTGCGGAGGAAATGTGGTGAATGAGTTTGTATATCCGTATTTGCTTCGCACAATAAAAAGACGAGGTATGGAATTCCTTTCGAACGCCAAACCTCGTCTTTTTCATTCTAATATGCAAGGCTTTTGCCGGAAGACACCGTCAAGTGTTTCCAGACAGCTTTACTATACTATTCGTCCTGCTTCTTCCTTCTGAACAAAACGAGAAACAAAAGCGATGCTCCGGAGATCAACAGCATTACAAAATACAGCATCATGTGACTGTTGTCACCGGTCGAGGGTGACGGAACCGGCTCATCTATCGGATCTTTACCATCCTCTTGTACGGTGAATATCCACTGCAACTCTCCGGACTGCCGCGCCATCTCGTTTCCTACGGTAGTGGGAACGGTCAGCGTCACATCAAGCACTGTATCACCGTCGTCCGTGAATGTGCCGAGAAGTACATCTTGTTTCAGACTGTTTGCGCCGTTGTTTTCATCCAGAGTAACACCGTTTTGACTGATGCTCAATGTCAGTGATTCCAAAACGGCAATGTCATCGCTGTTTGGTTCAGCCCGAAGATACAACCGAGCGGTTCTGGAAAGGTTCTTCATTTCTATTCGTATTTCAGTTGTGCGCCTATCACCGGGCATAATCTCCTGAAATTTGCCGAATAAGCTGTCGTTGTCCAAATTATGAAAAGCAAAAGCACCTTTCTCACTGTCGTAAACCACCGTGGGGGTATCTGCTGCAAAGGCGGTTATCGTACAGAGCCATAACAACAGCATAAATATCGGCAAAATTCTGCAAATTTGTTTTTTCATGGCTCTGTCCCTCCTTCCGTCGCAGGCGTTAATGTTCCGTCTGCGGACACGGTGGCATTCCACAATTCCTCGACAGCGGTCACGGGAACAGACTGTACGCCCTGTACCAGAATATCAACGCAGAGGCGTTGGTTATCTTTTATGACCACCGGCTTACAGGTTTCGATCAGCGCAGGAGAATTTTGATTTGTCTCTACTGCTTTTTTGCAGTACCAATAGCCATCCGCACCCTGTACCCAATCGGAGCCCATCGTCATAGCATAATTTGCCGTTTCAGCCGGAAGGATATTTCCGTCGGCATCTTTCCAATTCACCACTATGGCGGCGCGAAGATATGCTGACACATCACCGGTATTTTTAACGGTTACATTGGATTTTTCTTTTCCGTTAAATTCTTCGTTGATCTCCATGTTCAGTTTTGCCACTGTAAAGGTATTGCCGATGTGAGACTGAGCCTGTAAATATGCAAGCGTACCTGTTACAGAACCGAAAAGAAGCACTGTCAGCAGGATCGCAATGACCCACGGACGGATAGAGCGTTTTTCTTTTTTGAAATGCTTTCCTTTGTATCCCACCGAAGTGCCTCCTTTCATAATTAGTCAAACAGGTTTTCTTTGTGCGTGCCGGAGAAGAGCCAGCCTCTCAATCCGGTCTTTTTAGCATTGGTACATGTATCCTCTGCGCCAGTATATCTGACTGACGACACAGCCACAGCAGTATTCGTGGTGTAGTCTGCTGTTGTGTCTGCAGAAGTGGATTTGTAGCATACGGAATATTCGGCATCGTACCGATATGCCCAATTCGAATCCTCGGTAACGGTATAAACTCCGGCAGGCAACTTCAGTGTTACCGTTCCGGATGCAGACTTTCCGTCCGAAGCGGCTTCACAGGTTACGGATACCTTGCTGACAGCCTTTGTATCGTTATTCGTTACGATAAACAGGAATGATTGGCCTGCAAGCTCCGCACTGCCGGATTTCTTAATCGTCAGCGCAGCGGTAATGCTAAATATAGCATCGCCCTGTGTATCAGTGTTTTCCGTTCCCATCAGTTGCACTTCCGAGTGGTCATCCGGGTAGAGCGTCACAGACACATTTTCCTGTCCCACACCGGTGGAGGTGGCTGCATATCCGTTGCCGTTCCACACAGTCTTTTCCACATGGACGGTGATGGAGGGCTGACAGTAAGCGGTATCTCCGCTGAAATAAGCATTGACCCGGTCGCTGGTGCTGTCAAAGGCGCCGCCGAGGAGCAAGCCGGTATACGGCTCATTCTTGCTGTCCCTTGCCGACAACGACCATACAACAGGATACAGATGCATCTCTCTGCTGCCCTCGCCATCGCTTGCAATACAGTCTGCAATGATTCGTTTGGTACAGAAATCATTGTATTCTACTTGCTCTCCAGTTGACTTAATCCATAACCAAGTTTCAAATGTCTGACTATTGGTCAGTCTTTCATATATGGCGGAAAAGGCATCCGGGAAGCAGGGCGTGGAAACTGTGACAGGGCTGCGGCTTTTGTCCATGACAGGGTTACCGTCTGCGTCCGTTAGCTTCTCCTGCTTCACAAAAGTGTGATCATCATTTTCATAAACATAGTCCGTAATCAGCTCGTCACCGTTTTGATCGTGGTAAACGACCTTGTATACCTTAAAATAACGGGCGGTATAAACCGTTGTCTCATAAGGCTTATCGCCGGTAAGATGATAGGTGCTGTCTTTGGATACCAGTCTCTCGTCCGTGTACTGTGCATCATCGGCCAAGCTACCAGAAGGGATTTCTTTGTACCAGCCGTAGAACTTATATCCCTCCACCTCGGTCGCAACAACCTTGGTCTGGAGGCTGTCAGCCGCATTGCGGTCTACCTTGCGGATGGTGTTCAGGTCAACACCTTTCTCAGTCAATTCTGCGTCAATATTGGAATTGACCTGCACCCGGATGTTGATATACACCGGCCACAGCTCCATGGCATGGCTCACCGAGGCTCCGTCATCCACGAAATGATAGATGCCGTCCATCTTGTCGTAGGTAACAGTTTCATCCGTTTCCGCAACATAAGTAAGGTACAGCCCATTCTCCGGCGTCTGCTCTGTCCAGCCGATGAAAATGTAATCGTCCAGCGCGGGGTACGAGTCCTGTATCGTGGGCAGAGGCGTGTTGCGGATGTGGTCGTACTGGTTGTAGAGCTGCGTCACCATTTCTTTCGTCCCGTTTTGGTGGAAGATGACGACATAGGGCTGATAATAGGCTGTGAACAGATAGCTGTGACCCGGCTCAATTGGGGTGTATGTATACTCGCCGGTGTTCACATCTCCTGTTGTCAGGTCGATTTCCTCGCCGCCGTCTACAGAAACGGTCATACGCAGCAGCTTATAGACATCACCGCTGCCATTGGGCAGGCGAGCATCCATATCTGCCTTTAGCGTAACCGTCTGCGCCAGCCCTGTGTCCGGTGTCACCGAGTAAGTGGGATCATCCGGCACGGTAAGGCTGTCACTGTGAGCAGCAGAGAGGTTCGTAGTTGTCGTGATCTTGCCCAGCGGGACATAAACGGGATACAACTCCATTGCGTGTTCGACCAGCGCATCGTCCCGCAGCGTATATGCCTTTGCCTTGTCTACGGAGGAGGAGATAAACTGCGGTGCACCATTTACACTCGACCCGTTGGAGAGATCAAATACATAATTACGCTCGTAGCTGACCATTTGAGAAGGTTCCACCCAGCCAACGAAGTAGTAACCTGCAACAATCGGATCACTGGGCGCAGCACCACGCTCGGCGGTATTGAAAGCCACTGTCACTGCACTTGTACCCAGCAAGCCAGAATTATATGTAATATAGTCATTTTTCCGCGTATTGTCAAACAACTTCGATTGATACCGCCGTGTCATTGTAACCATCTTATCACTTTCCTGATAAGGATAGTCCTCCGTCGTCAGTGTTTCGCTCCCAATTAGCGTGCCATTTGGCTGATAAAAGTTGACATCCGCTGTTATATGGGCTGTGAAGAAATGTGTGAAGTTGCCGCTCTTTTCCAGATGCTTACTGCTATCCCAAGTAATTTGTGAGGGTGCAAATGTCAGGTTCCCTTTTTTGCCAGTGCTATTCTTATATGCGTATTCACCGTTTACAAGGTTATCATTGGTGACTTTACCAACTAAGTCGTAAAAAATGAAATTATATCCGGCATGCAAAGTGGCCTGAACATCAAGATCGGCGTTCAGATAGCCATATTCTACAATAGCAGATTCACCTGAATTTGGGAAATCCATCTCAACATAGTAGCAGTGCTGATTCTCAGGATCTCCTTGATTCAGTATTGCAGACAGCTTCAACGGGCTTAAAACTTTTTTGTCATAAGCATACTTGGCGGGCAAGTTTTGTACTAACGATTTGTACTCTGATTGTGTGTAGGTCTTTCCGAGTACCGCTGAGTCGTCCGTCCAAATGAGTAACTTCCAATTGGATCCTGCGGTTGCAATCTCCAAGCCAGTGGTGTATTTGCTGTCCCATTCACTGGAGAACACAGAATCCTCATATGGAAGCCATACTTCTGTAAATAAGTGTGAGAATTCTATGTGATAAGGAGCATACCGTGTAGCCTTTTCCGGCAGCCAAAACTGAACCCGATACTCAAACCTTGCCGTATATTCATGCGCCTTACTCAAATCAACCCCGTTCAGGGTATATTCTTGTTCACGGCTGATACAGACCTGGTTACCGTTTCCATCGTCCGTATACCAACCAATGAAACGGTAGCCTTCAGTGAAAGCAGTCAAGTTTCCATTGGTACTTCCTTCGCCACCCACATGGATGGTAGCCGCATTGTTTTCATCAATGGTTGCCCATGTCTTGCCTACGCCCTTACGAAGGGACTTATCATTGATACTGTCCTGTTCATGACCCTCGTGGATGGTAATGACATTGGAAATTAGATCCGCATACACGGGATACAGCTCCATCGGCTTTTCCACTGGATCACCGATCTGATAGAAGGTGCCGTTTAACCTCAGCTGATTCAGCGTATCGTTGGCAATGGCGCTGTACCCGCCGTCTGGTTCACTGCTCTTTTCTGTTGTCCAGCCGATGAGCTTCGCATTGGCACTTTCCGGCAAATGCGTGGAAGGCACTACATTCGGCAGCGCCTGCTCAAAGGAATACCAGTTTTTGTCATCGGCGGTACCATCAGAACCGTCAGCGTAATCATTGCCGGTTGTGTCTATCACATCGCCGGCGATGTCATGGAAGCGCACAAGCGTCTCCATGTGCGCCAAAAACAGGTCATTATCTACGCACGCAGCATTGGTATAGACAGCATCGGAGGAGACTTTGGTTCCCTGTGCCATTAATTCTGCAAAGTATTCGTGTCCCTCTGGGGCGGAGAAGGCCGTCACATCGGGAATGCGATACCACTCCACAAAACGGAAATTGGCATTTACTGTGGCAGACAGATCCACCATATAGCCCGTTGTCGTGGGCTTGAAGCCCTGCACGGCAAAGTCATAGGCATCGTCCGTGGTCACAGTGGTATTCACAAGGTCTGTGACACCGATGGTAACGCTGCCTGCGTTGGGGAAATCAAACCCCGCTGCCACACTCTGTCCATGAACAGGAATTCCTAATTTGTAATCCATGACCCACTTGTTGGTATGGTTTTCGTTGTAGCTGGAGGAGCGTGTAACCGTACCTGCGAAGTCATAGTCATGTCCCGCCCAAAAGCTGCGGTCAGCATATAGCGTATCATCCTTGGGTCCGTATTCCTCCGTGGAGGTACTGTTTCCCATCACATTCATAGTGGTTTCAGGGCTGTCACTGGGGCGGAAATAGGTTCCTGTCACTGTAGGCGCGCTGTCTTTGATACGCTGAGCAATGCCGGAAACATTCTTATTATACTGGATGATAGGGATAACTACCGCGGCGTTATACTGTTTGCTGGTAGCATTTCCTGCATAGTGACAGCGCGTGATCTCACAGCCGGTGCCGTTGGACGCAGCAGTTATGCCGCCAACATAGCCAACATTACCTGCGCCAACGGACACATAGGTGCCGCAGTAGGTATACAGACTGGCAGTAGAGAAGCTGTCAATGATTTTTGTATTGGTCTTAATCTGACCGGTGATACCACCTGCATAGACTTTGTTGCCGCCCAGCGCGCCCACTGCTACATCATAGGAGTTCTTTACGGACGACCCGTTGATGACCCGACAGTATTCAATGGTCGTTTCTTCGGCACTGCCTACCAATGCACCCATATACAGCCCCTTGCCGCCCAATGCTTCCACTGCGCCAGTATCGGCAGCGTGAACGCGGGTCGCATTGACCTCGCAGTTATACAGCGTGCAGTTCTGCGCTCGACCGATCATACCACCGGAGATCACACCGCCGTCGGTGATGAGCGTCAGCACATTATCGGCGCAGTTCACGCTCAGATCGCTGTCTTTTACCGTAACATTGACCACACGGGTATTTTCCGCATAGCCGATGAGGATACCGCCCAACAGGTCGGCATCCAATGTAGCATTCTCGATTGTGAGGTTCTCGATGGTTGCATCCTTGGTATAGGCAAACAGTGCGGTGCTGACGGCTACGCTCAGTGTCGCATCGTATTTCAGCCCGGATATCTTGTGACCGTTGCCTTTGAAGGTGCCGGAGAAAGGCACTCGTTTATCGGCAGCCACAACATAATTGCCGAAGGACAGCCCTTCATTATTCAGCGTCTGCAAATCGGCTTCCGACAGGGTAATGTTGTTCATCAGTTCGAGGGTATCGTTGGCGTAACTGTAGGTCAGTCCTCGCTTTGCATACGCAAACAGGTCATTAAAGTTATAGATGCTGTATGTTTCTCCGATGGCTTCGGCTCTCTGTGCCATGACAGGGATCATTCCGAGCAGGAGAACCACCGCCAGCAGCAGGGACAAAATACGATTATGCAACTTCACGGCGTATCACCTCCTGCAATATCCGGCCAACCAACGGCCTGCCATACGGTGTCGCCGTTATTTTCGCTTTGCACGGCCTCGGCTTGAATATGCAATGTCAATTCATAGCCGGCCACATCATTCAGTTTTGTATGATCAAACATGATTTTTGTCATGAGCGTGTTCGTTTCTTCATTTGCGGTCAGCGCAGCGTGGTTATAGTAATACCAGCCGTCTGACTCTGTCCAATCGCTGTTGTTAATGTCATAGGAATAAAAATCTGTCGGCAGCGTTGTTTCCTGTCCGTTGCCGTCAACCGCCGTAAGGCGCAATGCCACTCGGACATAAATGGGATGCTCTCCCGTGTTTTTCACCCGAACAATACGGGAGTATTCGCCCCCGGATACTTTAACGGGCGTGTTCTGTGTAAAAGGAATTTCCACGCCGTTTTCCAGCGTGTTCTCTATAAGCGTTAATTCTACATTGCCATAAGAAATACGGTTTTTTACCTGCCCGGTACGAGTACGGAAAGTAAGGGCTGAGGAAACTGCGGACAGAACCAGCAGTACAAGCAACACAACCAGCACGATATTCCGTTTGCGCAATTTCCTCAGCCCCTTTCATAGTCGATTTGCTAAGAGTCTATTCGATGTTCTTCTCCGATTACAGACCTTTATACCAGCTAATAGCGGCCTGCTGAATGGTAGCTGTGTCGATAGCACCGTTACCGTCATTTGCCTGATGGATGAAAGCATAAACGGTCATTTCCGGCTCTGCTGCGAAATTATCGGTGTCGGCGGAAGCCGATACATCCACGGCGTCGAAAACGGTAGTCGTCCACAGGGTGTTTTCATCAGCACCGATGGTGGTCTTGTACTTGAACAGACCGCTCACATAAGTACCAGCGACATCGCCATTGACAACCTGGCCTTCAACAGCTTCCCATTTGTCGTTGAGCTTGAAGGTTACATACTTGTCGGTAACGGTATCTTTCAGAACTGCGTTCTTAACATACACATATACCCAAGCTTCTTCACTGCCAGCACCAATGCCGACCTTCGGGTCTTTGTCAACGCTGCTGCCGGGGATGAGCTTATGCTCGGCTTTTGCATCCCACTTCTTTTCCAGAATGTATCCGTCAAGTTTGCCGCCAGTGGGATTTTCGGGATCAACAGGCTTGTTGAAGGAACCCACCGTAAAGGTGTTGAGTTTGCTGTCTTGCGCTGTCATATAAGCGATTGTGCCGAACACGGCAGAGGCTACAAGGACCAGTGCAAGGCAAGCGATCAGGATGGATCTTGTCTTGGTTTTCATTGCATTTTCTCCTTTATAAATAATATATTGGCTCGTCCGAAGACGGATTGCCCTGTTGTGTTGCAGCTTTCTGTATGATTACAGTTTTGCTGCCCAGTCAATAGCGGCCTGCTTACTCTTTGTTCTCATTGTGTTCTCTCCTTTTCTGTTTTTTCTATTGGCTCGTCCGAAGACGGAATGCCCTCATTTTTTGCTGCGTCATTTTTTTTGGGTGTCGTCAACACCGAAATGAAGATCACCAGCACCACCGCAAAAATCACAGCACACAACCCGAAAGGCTCTTGCAGCAATCCATACACTACGCCGAGCTTCGGCACACACAGGACCGGCTTTCCGATCAGATTGTCAAAAGGAACCGGCGTGGCATCGTGTATAATGTTTCCTTTCTCATCAAGGTTATCTACACCCTGTGTTCTGAAAGCCTGTTTAGCGGAGTCGATTTCCCACACCTGATGAGTGGCGACCGTGTCCCCACTGAGATAGAAGGTGATGGAATCACCAATCTGCACATCCTCCGGCGTTGCTTCCTTAACATAGATAATTGACCCCACGGGATATAGTGATTGCATACTGCCGGAGGTAACCACATACGGCGTAAAACCGATGAATTTTGCGCCCACAAAGGCAAATACTAATAAAAGCACAACAACCAACAGAATATCAGCGAATATGTTCCATATTCGTCGAAACACTTTCATGTGCAAGTTCCTCCGTTAAGCAAGATTATTTGTGCTGAGCCAAGCCTTCAAAGTCCAAATTTTACGCAATCTGCAAAGCAAAAATTTTATGGCGCACTAATTTCGCAGAGTTTATCACTCTGTTACCGCCCCTGCAAAAAGTGCGGAACTACGCCTGTTTTCAGAGAAGCGTCATGCGGCATAACACAGTTTCTTGACTGCTTATGCATCACATCGCAAGAGCCGCCAGCTTGTCCATGTTGGTACGCTTCAATTCCATAGAGGAATGCACATAACGATTCAGCGTGATTGTGGTGTTGGCATGACCGAGGATTTCTGAAAGCGATTTGATTTCAAAACCGACCTCGACGGCTCTGGTGGCGAAGGTGTGTCGGAGCGTATGCGCGTGTACGCCTTCAAGCCCGCACTCACGGGTAAACTTCTCTATGCGATACTGAAACCGACGAGGCTCCATGTATTTCGGAGTCCCCGTCAGAATATAGGCATTCGGATCGTATACGGTGAACTTCCGGCAAAGCTCTGCGGCATTATCTGTTAAGGGGATAGTGCGAACCGATGTATCACTCTTCGGTGCGCCGATCAGGATTTTTGTTTTCTCTGCCGTGTCCGTATCAAAGCTGCGAAGTCTCTGCATGGTGGCGCTGACCGAAATGGTTTTCTCCCGTGTATTGATATCCGCCCATTTCAGCGCGCACAGTTCACCGATGCGTATCCCTGTGAACAGCATGAGCAGAACCCCGAACTTGCAAAGGTCAGTATCATGGAGCAGATACATGGCAAACCGTTCCTGCTCACTGCGGGACAGCACTCGCATCTCCTTGCGGCTCTCTTTCGGATAAGTGATTTCGACCGTTGGGGCAATGCCCGGAAACAGCTCTGCTATATACTTCAATATGCCGTGCAGCACCGTCAGAATATCGTGTACGGTTTTTACGGATAGGCCGTCCCCGTCCAACAGTTCCTTTGTGAAACTGTCTACCACTCCGGTCGTAATGCCGATGGGATAACAGCCGCCGAGTTTCGGCTTGATATGCTTTTCAAGAATCGTGTCATACTTGGTATAGGTAGATTCCCGAATGTTCGTTTTACGCTTCTGCAGCCATGCATCACAATAAAAAGCAAAGCGGTGGCGTGAGTTTGAGGACGGCAGCGGTTTACCGCTTACAATCGCCGCCTTGAACCTCGCTACCTTTTCTTTAGCCTCTTGATAGGTTTTTCCGTAGCAGAATCCGTATTTAATTTTTCCAGACAGTTCATAGCCCTTGATGTATCGAGCCTCCCACCGTCCGTCTTTTCTCTTGAAAATGTTTTCACCTTTCTTCATGTTTGAAGCCTCCTATTTTTATTGTCCGATCGGACACCCTATATTTTAGCGAAAAGAATTAACCGTTTTCTGACTGCGCATTTGACTGTCCATTCCCGTTGGGAAGATAGTGTTCACTTATGGCGTGACGCTTTGTGACAACCAAAAATCCGAAATTTTTTTGAAAAATGGCAGAAACCAATCGAAATCACTTGATTTTTTCGCAGAACGGTGCTATAATATTTCAGCTTAATGGGTGAATAGCCCTCACAGAGTGATAAACTCTGCGAAAAGAACAGACAGAAATACCTACGGCTACGGTTGTTACAATCGTAGCTGCCTTTATTTACGGCAGAAAGAAAAAGAGACCGCTGTGTGCTTTTTTATGCTCACGGCGGTCTTTTCTGCATACCAAAGTATCCTCGGTTATTGTTTTTCTTTCTGCTTGTTATTGCTTTTCAGTTGGGTAGTTCACTTTCTCCTATCACCATGACAGGTGGCACCTGTCACCAATTAGGCGCAGTTGCCCCTTGGCGGAGCGTTTTGCTTTTTTCACTCCGCTTTCAACCGAAACAGCAGACTGCTTTTGCCACCCTTTTTTCTGTACCGCTGCTCGGTTTCGAGTAGCCCTGCTTTTTTGAGGTCACGAATTCCGCGGCGAACGGTGGAGGGCGAATACTTGAGGTCGGCGGCTATGGTCGGGATGGCAGGCCAACACTCGTTATTCTCATTTGTCCGGTCGGCAAGATAAATATATACCGCAACGGCTCTGTGCGGCAGCTCGGTGCGGTAAAGAAAATCAAGACGGCTCATTGCTTTGCACCTCCGTTTCGGTTAAGTCTTTTATGATCTCTGCTTCCGTCATGTCGGGAGCAGTTTCTTTTTTCGGCGGTGAGGTACGGATGGGCTTGCCGCCTCTGTTTTTTTCCTTTGGCGGAGTTCTCTGTGGCTCGTTCTTGGGGCTGTCCTGCTGTGCCTGACCGCCGCCGTCAGCGTCGCTCGGTGCAGGCGTTTCCTCTTTCCACTCCGGCGGATATTTTTCGAGGATGCCATCCTGAATTTCCTTTTTGTCGGCATACATGACCTCACGGTTGCCTTGGTCGGGTACTGTGTAAGGGTGTTCATCGTCAAACTCAATCCCCCATTTGAAGAACAGCTTGAGGTGTACCCGCATCGGATGCACACCTGTTTTCATGACGATAAAGTCACCCTTTGGAAGAGATTTGAGTTCGTCCGGCGTGAGCAGCGGTCGCTCGATCATTTGGAGCGACTGTGACGGATCGTTTTTACTTCTGCTGACAGATCCACTCATGACCGTGCGGCTGCCGAGTGCCTTGGATAATGTTTCGGCAGAGCTGCTGTTGGGAGCAAAGCCGCCGAAGATGGTGTCCTGTGTATTGTCCACGATGATCTCCGCACCTTCCTTGCCGTAGTTCTTTTCGAGCTGGGCAAAGGATTGTATTATGGGAACGATCTGCAAGCGCCTTGAACGGGAGGCGGAGAACATCATCTCTGCAGACTCTATCTTGGGCAAAGTTCCAAATTCATCGCAGAAGAACACACAGCGATTTTTGAGCTTACCGCCGTTCTCATCGGCAACGGCGAGTATCTCACGGTATAACTGCTGAATGATGAGTGAGATCATAAAGAAGGTATTGGGATTTTCCTCCGGCATGATGACGAAAATAGCTGACTTCTGATTGCAGAAGGTTTCGGCGTCTATCTCGGTATCAAAGCACAGGAGCTGCTCTAACTCGGTGTCGAGGAATGCATTGAGTCGGGAGAGTGCTGTTGACATGACCGATGCCATACTCTGCTCGGCGGTGTTCAGTGCCGCACCCGCAAACCATTTTGCCTTATGCTCATTTGGAAGCAGTTCCATAAGCTGCTGAAACTGATTCTTGCCCTTTTTCTTTGATGGCGCAAGTAACTCTTGGATGACCTTGAACACCGAAACGATGTGCCGCTTTTCCGGCGCACAGAACTCCGCTACCAACAGAATGGTTGCTGTCAGCAAGCCCTCGGCGGCGTCATAGAAGTATGCGTTCTGTCCGAAGGAGGCGGCGTCCATACCGGAGAGGATAATGGTCTTGGATATGATTTTGGCGTACTTTTCCGCTTTCGCCT